>Ga0310786_10009050_pt1 | contig 12702 bp, 8 predicted proteins | sample AusTroGonzalo_MG_FD_203881 | JGI IMG/M metagenome (GOLD analysis project Ga0310786, IMG submission 203881) | Bovine rumen microbial communities from tropical cattle in Woodstock, Queensland, Australia - Gonzalo_03 (v2) (version 2) | ecosystem: Host-associated > Mammals > Digestive system >...
AGTCACCGATGATGATACGCGGGTTCTTTACCACATTCTTGATAAAACAAAGTCGTGGCAGGTTAGGATTTGGAAATACCTCGTTGGGATTCGGTCTATTCATTATCTTCATACTTTTTTGTTATTCTTGCCAAATAATCATAATGCTCGCCTTGTTCGACTTATGGTAGTCGGCTATCGCTCTAACCATCGGGTCCATCTTGCTGTTCATTCCTTTTTTAGGTAATCGAATAATTCTATCGTTCCTGCGTCGTTTCTGACATCAAGGGTAGGAACATACTCTTCCATTCTCGTTGTGCCACTTGTCTTATCGACATAGAAATTGACGAATGCCCCTGTATAACTGCGGAATACCACCTGATAGGCAAAATCGGTCTCTTCGCCCATCTGAACATACATGATGGAAGGATTATCTTTAGCTACGCTCCAGTCATACGCGCTATGGCAATAATTGTTGACTCCTTCGTAGGCCATTTCTGCCGTTATTTTACTCTTTGTGGCATTGCTGCCACAAGAGCAGAATAACAAGATAGTCAATATGAATGAAAAGGCGATATGTTTCATAAGTGCTATCTTATTTCTTCTAATTCGCCAGTCTCTGAATCTATAATGAAACCACGAACCACAACATCCTTAGGAACAAGGGGATGGGTCTTGATGGTCTCAACAGTCTTACGGACGGATTCGGGAGTGTCCTTGAATCCCTCTAGCCAATGATCCAGGTTGATACCACACTTGCGGATGGTATCAAGTGTCTCATCCGTCACGCCACGGGCTATCATTTCATGATGGAAGTGGTCATAGCTCATGTGGCAGGCACCACAATGAGAATGAGCGACAACCATGATTTCCTCTACGCCAAGCTCATAGATAGCAACTATGAGGCTACGCATGGCTGAGTCGAAAGCGGAAATCACCAAGCCGCCGGCATTCTTGATAATCTTGGCATCTCCATTCTTCAAGCCCAGAGCTGCAGGGAGCAGTTCTGTCAGGCGGGTGTCCATACATGACAACACCGCAAGTTTCTTATCGGGATATTTGTCTGTAAGATACTTCTCATATCCTTTCTGTTCAACAAAAGACTTGTTGTAGGAAATAATCTGGTCTATCATATTCTCTTCTGTTTATAATATCGCAAATATACATATCATTTTCGTGAACTCACGAAAATGGTGTAATTATTTGTCTTTTCCTACATCATTTGCTCACTCTACCTTTGCAAACAAAAACAACATGAAACCGCAAAACATCAGTTCGAGTATATCTTATAATTCCGTTGAACAACTACCCCAGGCGAAGGGTAGTGTTATCTTCATTGAAGACAGTAGCAAAGTCTTCAAAGATGATGTTGCCATCAGACCCATCATGCTCTCCGACGGCACAGAATATATGCCATGGGGAGCCGACAATATGTTGCCTTACAACATCCTTGACATGATAGAGAAAGACCCAATTCAGTTTTCCTCAAAATTTCCCGTTTTTTCCATTTTGGTATAACCGTTTTCCCAAATTTTGGTATTACCTTTGGTATAACTTTGTCCAATCATGTCCATTTTTTCCTTCATGTCATCTGTTCGCTCAGACGCAGGTTCAACATGTTAATTCTGCATTCTTGGGCAACACTCAATGTAAAAAACACCTGATTTTCAACGATTTACGCTAAGATTCTATAAAAAGAAAAAGAGCGTCGCATCGTTGTTGATGTTACGCTCTATTTCTCCTGTTTTTCAAATTTTGTAGCGCCTACGGGAATCGAACCCGTGTTCCATGCGTGAGAGGCATGTGTCCTAGCCGCTAGACGAAAGCGCCATTTGCAATTTGAGAGGTCTTCTGGCGGAAGCTGGGGGATTCGAACCCCCGGTACGGTAACCCGCACGTCAGTTTAGCAAACTGGTGGTTTCAGCCACTCACCCAAACTTCCTTCCGGCATCCCGTTTTAGAGCCTTTAACCAGCTCTTTTTCTCAAATGCGATGCAAAGGTATAGCTTTTTTCCGAATCTCGCAAGCACTTTCCATTTTTTTTTATAACTTTGCATAAAAAATAGATGCTTCTATGAATATTAATTCAGGGCTTAAGATGCCAAAGGGGTGCAGGTTGATAGAACTCCCCCTGATTTCGGACGAACGTGGTGCACTTGCTTTTGGCGAATGTTGCAGGCATATTCCCTTTAAGATAGAACGCGTTTTCTGGACATATAATATTAAAGATGGACACGCGCGAGGCGATCATGCCCACCGTACCTGCCAGATGGTCATATTCCCTCTGGGCGGCAGCTTTAAGATGGAGGTGGACGACGGAGAAGAGAAAATTGTGCTGGAGATGAATGACCCGCATGTGGGTATACTCATTCCGCCTATGGTATGGTGTAAGTTATTTGACTTTACGCCTGAGGCTGCCTGTGTGAGCCTTGCATCCGACCCTTACAGTGCCGAAGATTATATTCATGATTATAATGATTTTAGAAGACTGATTAAAAGTTCCCTCTAAATCTCCTCGAAGGGAGACTTGCAATCATAGCACTCCCTCCCTCGAGAGGGCTGAGTAGGGGCCCATTTTCAAAAAAGCATGACAATAATACCTTATTCTATAAATAGGAAAGATACATGGGATGCGTTTGTGGAAAGTTCCAAGAACGGTACCTTCCTGTTGCAACGCAACTTTATGGATTATCATAGCGACAGGTTTTTTGACTGCTCTCTGCTGATTTATGACGGCGTATCGCCTGATGATGAGTACAAAGAGAGTCATCTGACCACGAAGGACTTGGTAGCTGTCTTCCCTGCCAATTATGATGAGCATAATAAATGTGTGTATTCGCATCAGGGGCTTACGTACGGCGGCCTTGTCGTATTGCCAGAAGTTACTCAGATGGAGGTGATAGCCATTATGCAGGAGGTGCTGTGCTATTATCGCGATTACATGCAGGCTATTAAGGTATATTATAAGCCTATACCTTATATCTATAGTGCCATTCCCAGTGATGAGGACCTGTATGCCCTGTTCCGTGCAGGGGCGCAACTGACAAGACGACTTGTGAGCACTGCCATAAATCAGCGTAATACACTGAAGATGCGTACCTTACGTATGCGTCAGGCCAAGAAGGCGGTGGATCACGGCTGTTACTTGGATCGTGTGTCTGAGACGGACGAGACAGGATTAAGGGAGTTCTGGACACTGCTGGAGAATGTGCTGATGACGCATCATAATAGCAAGCCTGTTCATTCTTATCAGGAGATTCTGAAACTGATGCGCCTCTTCCCCAAGAACATAAAGCTGTATGTGGTGAAGCATGAAGACCATATCGTGGCCGGTACCGTGATATTCGAGAGCCGACAGGTGGCGCACGTGCAATATATAGCCTCTGGCGACGAGGGTAGGGAGTTTGGTGCTGTGGACCTTCTGTTCAAGCATCTGATCAACGAACGATACAAACAGATGGAGTACCTGGATATGGGTACCAGCAACGAGAATGATGGAAAGTTCCTGAATGAAGGACTGATATTCCAGAAGGAAGGCTTTGGCGGCAGGGCTGTCTGCTATGATACCTACGAGGTGGACCTGCGCAACTCTCTGCTGGACAAGATGACAGGTAATGTGCGCAGTACACAAAGTCAGACGGTAAAATACCTGGACCTGAAACAGGTAAATGAGAAATTCGAGCCGGAACTGAGCAGCGAGATAACCAGAGTGGTTAGAAGCGGATGGTATCTGCTGGGTAAGGAGAATGAGCGCTTTGCCAAGCTCTTTGCCAAATATTGTGGCTGTGAATACTGCGTGCCTGTGGGTAATGGACTGGAAGCCTTATCCCTGATTCTTCTGGCCTACAAGGAGATGCTGGGATGGCAGAATGGTGACGAAGTGATAGTCCCATCGAATACATATATTGCTACAATTCTGTCTGTTACATATGCTGGATTAAAGCCAGTTCTATGTGAACCCCGACTGAAGGATTACCTGATAGACCCATCCCTGATAGCTCCGTTGATAACAGAGAAGACTCGTGCCATTATGCCTGTACACCTGTATGGCAGGGCGTGTGATATGAATGCAATTAATGCCATCGCCCAGGAACATGGACTGAAGGTGATTGAGGATGTGGCTCAGGCGCATGGCGTCCGTTATAAAGGCAAGATGGCAGGCAATCTGTGTGATGCGGCTGGTGTCAGCTTCTATCCGGGTAAGAACTTGGGTGCATTGGGTGATGCTGGTTGTGTGACAACCAACGACAAGGAGTTGGCACGAATTGTACGTACAATGGCCAATTACGGCAGTGCAGAGAAATATGTGAATGAGTACAAGGGTCGTAACAGTCGTATGGACGAGATACAGGCGGCTGTGCTCTGTGTTAAGCTGCCCCAACTGGACAATGACAATGAGCGCAGGCGCGAGATAGCTCATATGTATGACACAGGAATTGTGAATCCGTTAATTACCAAACCTGTGGTGGCCAAACATCCTGAGGAAAATGTGTATCACATCTATCCGGTAAGGTGTCCTAGGCGTGATGAGCTGGCTGCCCACCTGAAGCATATGGACATCCAGACGGTGATACATTATCCTATTCCTCCGCATAAGCAAAAAGCCTATAAGGAATGGAACGACGAAAAATACCGCATCTCTGAACGCATACACAATGAGATCCTATCTCTGCCCATATCGCCAGTGATGACTGATGAGCAGGTGCAGCGTGTGATAGATGCGGTGAATACTTTTACGGCTGAGGTTTAGGACAGTTCTACCACCGTTATGCCGGCTCCGCCAAACTGAACATGTTCGTCGTGAACGGAAGAAATACCTGAAACAGTCTGTAGGTACTGACGGATGAGCTGACGCAAGACGCCTGTGCCTGTTCCGTGTAGGATGCGTACCCTGCTGGCTCCTACCAGAATGGCATCGTCTATGAAGTATGTGACGGCCTGCAGCGCCTCATCGCCACGCATACCTCGTACGTCTATCTCCTGATGGAAGTTTAGGTGCTTCTCTCTGACTTGCTTCTGAGTCTCTTTGCTCACGAAGGTTACAATTTGGGTGGCGGTATTGGCCTTGTCTTTCTTAGTTGCCGGCTCAAGGCGTGAAAGCTCAACCTTGGTGCGTACCATGCCAAAGGTGACAAAGGCTTTCTTGCCGTCAATCTCTTCTATTACACCCACAGTGGTCTGCCCCTTCATCCTTACGGTATCGCCCTTTTGAAACTCCTTCTTGGCCTTTACGGCTGTATTGGATACTGGTGTGCCGGAAGATGCTGTGGCTGGGGTCTTCTGCTGTTGTTCCTTACGTTCCTGCTTACGCTTGCGACGATCCTGAATCTGCTGCATCTTGCGCTCTATCATCAGGTCGTGTTCGTGTCGCTGTTCTTCCTCGAGGCGGGCACGGAAATCGTCTATCTCCTGGCGGGCCTTGCGTGTGCGTGTTTTCTCTGCCTGGGCCTCCTTAATCTCTCGAATGGTTTTCTCGACAATGGCGTTGCTTTCCTGCAGGATCTGTTCGGCCTGTTTCTTTGCTTCGCGTATGATCTCCTTGCGCTTCTCTTTCAGGTCGGTCATCTCGTTCTCGTAGCGTTGGATGGTACTCTCCATCTGCTTTTCCTGCGAATGGATGGTCTGACGTTTGCCTTCCCAGTAGCGCTTGTCTCGCGTTATGTCCAGCAGATACTTATCGGCATTCACATAGTCCTGGCCCACAATCTCTGTGGCATCGGCAATCACCTCCTCAGGAATTCCAATCTTGCGGGCAATCTCCACAGCAAAGCTACTGCCGGGGTTGCCTATCTGAAGTTGGAAAAGGGCCTCCATGCGGTGGCGGTCATAAAGCATGGCTCCGTTCACTACGCCTGGCGTATCCTCTGCAAAGTGCTTGAGGTTCTGATAATGTGTGGTGATAACACCATAGGCTTCTTGCTTGACGAATCGACGCAGTACGGCCTCTGCAATGGCACCTCCGATGGTAGGTTCTGTGCCGCCTCCGAACTCGTCTATGAGCAATAGGCTGTGAGGGTTGCAACTGCGCATCATGTTCTTCATATTCAGTAGATGACTGCTGTAGGTACTGAGATCGTCTTCTATGCTCTGTTCGTCACCAATGTCTATGAAGATGTCCTTGAAGATGCCGCATTTGGAATTCTCGCCCATGGGAACGGCCAATCCGCACTGGAGCATATACTGCAGCAGGCCAACAGTCTTCAGGCAGACACTTTTACCACCTGCATTGGGACCGCTGATGACAAGGATGCGCTGCTTCTTGTTCAGTTCAATCTCCAGTGGAACAACCTTCTTGCCCTGTTTCTTTAAGGTGAGTGCCAAGAGGGGATGCTGGGCCAGTGTCCAGTCTATGTGTGGTGACTTCTCTATCTGTGGAGAGATACCGCTTATCTGCTGGGCCAAGAGTGCTTTGGCACGTACAAACTCTATATCGGCCAGGAACTCATATCCTCTTACCAGCTCGGGGATGTTAGGGCGCAGGAGTTCTGTGAAGTCCTTCAGGATGCGAATGACTTCCCGTTTTTCCTCGGCTTCCAGCTCGCGAATGTGATTGTTGACCTCTACGACCTCTGCCGGCTCTATGAAGACCGTCTTACCTGTGGAACTCTCATCGTGTATAATACCCTTGAGCTTACGCTTCATGGCAGGAGCTGCGGGGATAACAAGACGGCCGTCACGAAGTGTGGGTACGACGTCCTTGTCAACCCATCCTTCTGCCTGTGCCGCTTTCAGAATCTTATTAAGTGTTCGGCTTACACTGCCTTCATGACGACGCAGTTCCTGTCTGATATTGGCCAGTTCGGGCGTTGCGTTATCACTGATACGTCCGTAGCGGTCCAGTATCTGCTCTGCCCGTTTCGTTACAGCATTGAAGGTGAAAACGCCCTCTGTCAGTTTATGCAGGGCAGGGTAGAGGGGTTTCTCTTCTTCCTCTTCATTGCGCAGAATCTTGATCCATGAATGCAGGGTGCGAAGGGAGAGATATAATGTGTTCAGTTCCTTCTCGTCAAGATGAACTCCCTCGATACGAATACGCTGAATGGTAGGACGTAGGTCGAAGAAGTCCTGCTCTGGCAATTCCGTCTCCTCTGCCATGATGCGACGGAACTCCTGAATCTGTTGGTGTCGGAGGCGTATTTCGTCGGCATTCGTGAGGAACGTCATTTGTTCCACACGGCTCCTTCCTAAGCTGCTTAGGCAATGATTGTTAAGCAACTGACGTATCTCGGCGAATCCTATTTTCTGCTCGAAATGCTGTGGATATATCATGCGTCAATGAATTACAGATTCTTGGCAGGATAAAGCGTGTTCCACCACGTAGGGTCGTCTTGCAGCCAGCGGGCAAACCATGCCATGATACTGTCATGCCAGCGGATGCGCTTGTTGTAGTCCAGAATATGATGATTCTCGCCCTCTACAGTAATGAAGGCAGTTTCCCTGCCCAAAATCTTGAGTGCTGTGAACATCTGGATACTCTCGTTGATGGGTACATTGGTATCAGCGCTTCCGTGCATAAAGAGGATAGGGGTGTGCACCTTGTCGGCATTGAAAAGAGGAGCGTGTCCACTGAAAAGTTCCTGATTATTCCAGGGGTAAGAGTGGGCGGCTGATGTGGCACTGTATGAGTAACCCCAATAGCCATAGCCCCAATAGCTGGCAGGATTACTGATGCCGGCATGACTCATGGCAGCTGCAAAGATACCGGTCTGTGTCTGCAAATACATGGTCATGAATCCGCCGTAGCTGGCACCCATGCAGCCTATCTTGTTGGAGTTGACATAAGGATGCTCCTTGCAGAACAACTTTGTACCCTGGATGATATCTTCTGCTGTGTAATCACCGTAGGCATTAGAATGACGTGAGGCAAACTCTTGTCCGAATCCGCTGCAGCCGGAGGGTTGGATAACGTAAACTACATATCCCAAAGCGGCCCATTCTTGATAACAATAATAACTATCCAGGTAACGACCTACAGGAGAACATCCTCCATAATAATATACAATCATGGGATATTGTTTGGTCTCGTCGAAGTAGGGTGGCAGGTAGTAGCAGCCGTAAATGCTGTCGCCACGCTCGGCACGGAAATTCCAGGAACGACACTCGCCTAGTTGGATATCCGCTGTTCGCTCTGGGTTAACGTCAAAGGCCACACGTTCCTTGCCCGTCTTAAGGTCCATGATCCAGGAACGGTCACTGCTCTGAGCGGTCTCGCTGACATAGGCCATAACGGCTTTCTCGCGTGCCAGACTGAAGTTGTTATAGACAAAGTTGTCTGTTGTCTTAATGGGGCTGATCTTTCCATTATTAGGATTGATGCGGAATAGGCTCATCAAGTCTCTGTTTTCTGTAATGGCATAGATGCAGCCGTCAAACTTACTCCACTGATATCCGCTTATGGAAGGATTGAAATCGCGGGTAAGGCACTTCATCTCCTTAGTTGCTATATCATAGAGGTATAGCTCATACTCGAAGAGGCTTGGGATTTTGTCTGCCGGGAGCGTGTTTCCGATGCCTCCGAATGCTTCTGGGCTACCCATGAATGATATGTACTTGCCGTCTGGCGAGAATTGACCGCCATTAATGAAACCATCACGCTTTACGATGGTATCTGTCTGGAAAGTCTCAGTATCAACAAGTAATATGGTGGTGAAGTTGAAGGGACGTTCTGTTACATCATTCGTGAAAATGCTGAGCAGAACCTTTGTGCCGTCGTCAGAAGCCTGTGCGTATACATTGTGCTGGCCTGCTGTAAGCTGGCGTGTAATGCCTGTGGTGATGTCCTGAATATAGATATTGGAACGGTTGCGCCATCCCGGCTGCCTGTCGTCTGGCTCCAGAATCTGGTGTACATCGTTATTGGTTTCCTTGGGTCCGTCCACATTTTCTGTAATCAATAGTTTGTTGTTACCTATATAACTGGCACTTCCACGTCCCTTGTAAGTGGCTAGAACGATGCTTCTGCCCGTCTTTACATCAACGGATAGAGTCTGCCAAGCACCGTCTGTTGTCTTTTTGTAACGGATGTAGCGGTCTCCTGTCTTGTCCCAATGCGAGAAGTCTTGCACTGCAATGATGTTGCCAGTCGCAACTTCGAGAATCTGCTCAGAGCTTTCAGAACTTCCTCCCTCGTAGGTGGTGCTGAATTTCTGCATTAAGTATTTGCCAGAGCTGGAGAGGGAGACGCTACGTAGACGTTTGCCATGCATAAGGTCTTTTAATGTCCAGTAACGTTTACCTTCAGGGTTTATAGTGATGTATTTTTCCTGTTCACTGGACAGGCTGATTTTCAATGTGTCAGCCTCATCTTTCTTCTGTAACAGTTTAACAACAATCTGATGTGTTCCGGGCACAAGTTGAGTGTTGCCATTGACCTCGGCGTTATCTACATATAGCGTGTGACGGCTTTTGCATTCAACTTTGAAATCTGCTTTTACAAAGCCTGTGTTCTGCAGGGTGAATCCAGCCTGAAGAAGGCTTGTCTGTTGCAGAGCCGGCAGTTCGCCTGTAATATTCTCCGTGCCATTCATCCATAACTTGAGCGACTGAGGTGTAGAATAAAGTAGTTCCTCCAGTTCAATCTTCTTACCATTAACATCTGTGGTATCTGTAAGGATAGGCGCAGAAACAGGAATAGGGTTACTGATTTGTAGTTTCTGAATCTCGATAGCATGGCCAGACAGGCAACCTGCCAAAGCCAGAATAATACATATATTTCTCATACTTTTTTTATGAACGGGTGACATTTTTTACACCCTTTACTGTTTTTATTTTCTTTAGTAACTGTTGTAGTCTACTGGTATCGTCAAGCATGACAGTAAGTGTACCTGAGAACAGACCGTCGATACTGTCTATACTGATACTGCGCAACTGGATTCTCTCTTCTTTGCTTATGATGCTGGTAATGTTATTAACAATACCCAGGTCATCATTCCCTACAATTCGTAAGGTGATAGGATACTGACTGCCGCGTTTGCCTGCCCAGCGTGCCTTGACAATACGATAACCGAAACGGGCACGTAATTGAGGGGCGTTAGGACAATCCTCGCGATGAATCTTTATGCCGCCGCCACTGGTTACGAATCCAAAGACTTCATCACCATAGACGGGCTGACAACATCTTGCCATCTGGAAATCAAGTCCTTTCAGCTCCTGATCTATTACAATCACATCCTCTCCGGCGCCAACTTTCTTCTTGTCATTCTCTTGCATCACAAACTCCTGGGCACTCTGCTGTGGTGCAGTACGTTCCTCCTCGCCCTTGCTGTGGCGTAGTTGTGTCGCATATGCCTCAAGCACCTGATCCATGGTTATGGTGCCGGATGCCAGTGCCGCATAGAACTCTGTGACAACTCTGTAGCCCAGTTTCGTGATAGTATGCATGAGAGTGGGCTCGTTGTATTCAAGTTTACGATTCTTGAGCTTGCGTTCCAACTCTTCTTTTGCCATCAGGGCCTGCTTACTCTCCATCTCCTTCAGGCTCTGACGTATTTTATTGCGGGCCTTGCTGGTCTGGACAATGTTAAGCCAATCTTGTTTGGGCGTCTGGTTGACGTTGGTAAGTATCTCCACCTGATCTCCACTCTGCAGTTTCTGTCGGATGGTGACGTTTTTATTTCCGATTCTGGCTCCTACGCATGAGTTGCCCACCTTGGTGTGTATGGTATAAGCAAAGTCCAGTACGGTAGCACCTGCTGGAAGCTTGAATAGGTCGCCCTTAGGGGTAAAGACAAAGACCTCGTCTTCTATAAGGTCCATACGGAACTGATCCATGAGTTGCATATCATCATTCGTCTCCAAAGCCCCGCGTACGTTGGCCAGCCATTCCTCTATGCCGCTTTGTCCGCTCTTGATGCCTTTGTAGCGCCAGTGAGCTGCCAGTCCGTGTTCTGCGATGTCATCCATACGTTCTGTGCGGATTTGTACCTCCACCCACTTTTTGTCTGGACCCAAAACAGTTATGTGAAGACTCTCATATCCGTTGCTCTTGGGTACGGAAAGCCAGTCACGCATACGTTTTGGATTGCTCTGGTACATATCGGTTATGATGCTGAAAACTTGCCAGCAATCCTGTTTCTCCTTTTCGGGCTTAGAGTCGAGGATGATACGGATGGCAAACAGATCATATACGCCTTCAATGTCCACTTGTTGCTTTTTCATCTTCTGCCAGATGGAGTGTATGCTCTTGGTGCGGCCTTTCATATGGAATTTCAGTCCGGCAGCCTTTAGTTTCTCTTCAATAGGACCGATGAAATTGGCAATGTAGGCATCACGGCTACGTTTTGTCTCGTTGAGTTTCTCTTTAATATGATAATATGCATCGTGCTCAAGGTATTTGAGACTGAGATCTTCCAGTTCGCTCTTTAATTTGTAAAGGCCCAGTTTGTGTGCAAGGGGGGCATATAGATAGGCAGCCTCCATAGATACCTTGCGTTGTGCTTCGACATAAGGCGTGTCTTTAATTTTACGCATGATAAGTACGCGATTGGCTATCATGATAAGTATGACACGCAAATCCTCGGCAAAGGTAACCAGCAGGCTTCTGAAATTCTCGCTCTCGACGGTTGCACTCTTGGCATATAAATCCCTGATACGAAGCATGCCGTGAAGAATATTGGCAACGTCTTCTCCGAAGTCGGTTCTAATCTCCTCTACAGAAGCCGCACCGCTTAATACCACTCCACTGAGCATGACACCCAGAATTGAAGGACGGTTCATGCCAATCTCCTCTGCTACTATCAAGGCTGTTTCGCAATCATTTATAATAGGATTGAGATTGAACGAATCGCGTTGAAGTAATCCCTTTTCGATAGCCTCGCGTATGTAGTAACGAACCTTCTGATCATCGTTGGGCAGAAGCACATCTTTTGAAACCGTGTATAGTTGCTTGTACAAATCTGTGATTTGTGTTTTCTCCTCTGCGGTGAAGAAATTGTCCTTTGTCATATACATTCTTGGTTTATTTCGTACAAAGGTATGAATTTTTCTGCGTTTCGTTACGATAATTGATATTTTTTGTTTACTTTTGTGCACTAAAATAAAAACAAATATATACATAGAATATGTTGTATACAAATGAAGATAAGGAACTTCTTAATAAGAAGGGTATAAGCGAAAGTAAGATTGAGGCTCAATTAAAGAATTTTGAGCAAGGCTTCCCTTTCCTGAAACTAAAAGCTGCTGCATCTGTGGGTAATGGTATAATTGCTCCGGTGATGGAGGAAGCAGAAAAATATGTAAAGGTGTGGAATGACTATAAGGCAGAAGGACATAGCATTACCAAGTTCGTTCCTGCCAGCGGAGCAGCAAGCAGAATGTTCAAGAATATGTTTGAGTTTCTGAATGCAGACTATGATGTTCCAACAACAGAATTTGAAAAGGCTTTCTTCGCCAATATTCATAAGTTTGCCTTCTTCGATGCGTTGAATGACGCTTGTTTCCTTAATGAAGAAGAGGGTGTGGATGCTTTGATAGAAGAAGGCGAATACAAAGCGGTGGTAGCCAATATGTTGGGCGAGGAAGGCCTTAATTATGGGCAGTTGCCAAAGGGCTTGCTTCAGTTCCATAGCTATGAGGACTGCGCACGCACCCCTGTAGAAGAACATCTGGTAGAAGCTGCATTGTATGCAAGCAGCCAAGGTGAGGCTGATGTACATTTTACCGTCAGTACAGAGCACAGGGAACTTTTCCAGGAGTTGATAGACCGTGTGCTACCTGAGGCAAGCA
>Ga0310786_10009051_pt1 | contig 12701 bp, 12 predicted proteins | sample AusTroGonzalo_MG_FD_203881 | JGI IMG/M metagenome (GOLD analysis project Ga0310786, IMG submission 203881) | Bovine rumen microbial communities from tropical cattle in Woodstock, Queensland, Australia - Gonzalo_03 (v2) (version 2) | ecosystem: Host-associated > Mammals > Digestive system >...
TGCCTGACTGCCTTATGCTACAGCGGGCGCCATGGGTCAATGGGGTGCTGAGCACCGGCAAAGCCCTTGCCATTGATGCATGTGGACCGCTGTGGCAGGCAACTCGTTACTACGAGGATCACCTCACTTTATTTTGTCCTATTTATTGACATAGGACCAGGATGACATTTCATAGAGACAAAACAGCTTCTGAAGATGATTCAGAAGCTGTTTTCAGTATTGAAAAGTAGTGTAGTTATGAGTGATGAGTGAAGAGTGAAAAGTGAAGAGTGAAGAGTTGACCGTGTTCTTTCAGCTTTAGATCTCGCTTTTCGCTTTCTCTAAAGCTGCAACAACCCGGTCACACCAGGAATCGAACTCGGGGTCATCGCGCTGGCATTCCGGATGGGAAAGGATATAATCCAGGGCCTTGCGGGCGCCGATGTGGAAAGGAACGTCCGTCCGCATCGTGGGAACAGCCCGCTTCAGCTTCCGGTTGTCGAAGACAACGGAGACGGACTTGTCGCCGATGAGGCCGCCGGTGAAGTCATAGCCGCAGGACTTTCCGGCTTCCGCGAGGAAGTCGGCGGAAACGTGATAGGGAATCAGGGGCTTGCCCAGCGCATCGGCAATGGTCTGGTGGATTTGATCCCAGGTCAGGGTTTCATCCCCGGTGATCTGGAAAGCTTCGCCGATGGCATGACGGTTGCCCATGAGGCCGATGAAGCCTCGGGCAAAGTCCGTGTTGAAGGTGACCGTCCACAGGGAGGAACCGTCGCCGGGAATGATGACGGGCTTTCCTTCCATGATGCGGCGGATGACCTGCCAGGAACCGTTCCTGCCGTGAACTGCCACGGGAATGCTCCGCTCGTCATAGGTGTGGCTGGGGCGGACGATGGTCACCGGGAAGCCTTCCTCCCGGTGCTTTTGCATGAGGAAGTTCTCGCAGGCAATCTTGTTCCGGGAATATTCCCAGTAAGGATTGGCCAGGGTTGTGCCTTCCGTGATGACGTAGCTTGCGGCAGGCTTCAGGTAGGCGGAGGCGGAGCTGATGTAGATATACTGCCGGGTTTTGCCCCGGAACAGCCGCCAGTCCCTTTCCACCTGGTCCTGTGTGAAGCCGATGAACTCGCAAACCGTGTCAAAGGTGTGATCCCGGAGCTTTTCCGCTACGGCCTGCTCGTCATTGATATCCGCGGTGATGGTGTGTACGCCGGCAGGTACGTCCGCGGCGCGGTTGCCCCGGTTGAGGAGCCAGACGTCCCAGCCGGGTGTTTCAGCCAGCTGGCGGACAATGGCCATGCTGATGGTTCCGGTTCCGCCGATAAACAGTGCTTTCATGGTTGACCCCCTTAAAATAATTCAGAATTCAGAATTCATAATTCAGAATTAGTGTGGTCTCAGGACAGATGGTGTTCCGGTTGCTGGAGGGTTTATATCTGCGAAGAATGACAATGTGGAGGCAATGGTGTTCCGGGACAGAAACGAAGAGAGTGGCCTAATAGGCCTGCGGCCTTAGTAAAGGATTCCTCCACGCGGCCTGCGGCCTTGGTTGGAATGACAGCTTTAAGCCACACTCTTGTCAAGTTTGGCGGAAAAAGCAACTCATAATTGTGAATTATGAATTATGAATTGTGAATTAAACATTCACGATCCGGGAGAAGAATTTGTCGGGGACAAGGGGAATCCGGGTCAGGCCGGCTTCGAGGTCCGGGTCAGTGGTGGTGCCGTCGTCCCGGTAAAGCTCCAGGGCGCCTTCCTGCCCGATCTGTCCCAGGAGGGTGAAGGTGGTGTCATCCAGCAGCTCGGAGGATTCTCCGCCGGGACAGAGTGGCACAGCGTGATTCTTCCTGACGAAAAGCGGGAACTCGCCCAGGGCCAGGTCGATCCAGTGATCGCCTTTTTCCAGCGGCTGGAGGTCATAATCCTGCGCGGAACGGAAGCGGATGAACAGCATATCCTCCGGCAGGTAGACGTACCGTCCGGCGGCGTTCTGCTCGTAGACGGGAGCGATCATGCAGTCCTCGCCGAGCATCAGCTGATCCTGGATATGGATGGCGCGCTGGTCGGCTGAATAATCAAAGGCCAGGGGACGGAAGAGCATTTCGTCCCGCAGGGCGGCCTTCATGAACTCACTGTAGAGATAGGGCAGCAGGGCATAGCGTACGGAAACGGTATCCCGCATGGTTTCCCAGATGCTGAAGCGGTAGATTTCCTGGTCCCGGGTATGCAGGGCGGAATGGTTCCGCATCAGGGGCGTGAAGACGCCCAGCTGCAGGAAGCGCTCCAGCAGGTCTTCCGTCACATTGCAGCCGAAACCGCCCAGGTCACAGCCGGTGAAGAGGAAGCCGCAGAGGTTCAGGATGGGAAGCATCTGCAGGGCCATCTTCAGGTGGCTCCACCAGGAGAAGTTGTCGCCCTGCCAGATACCGCCGTTGCGGTGGGCACCGATGAAGGAGCTGCGGGAGAAGAGGAGCAGGCGCTTATCCGGGCTGAAGCGGCGGAAGCCTTCCGCCGTGGCACGGGTCATGCCGGCACCGTAGAGGTTGTGCACCAGGTCATGACGGACGGGTTTGCCGTCCACCAGGTGGTAGAACCGGCGGTAGTCGTCCATGCTGTTGGCCATGCCGGAGAAAACGTCCTTCAGCCACCAGGTGGTTTCATAGTCCACGCCGCCGGCACGGATTTTGTCCGCGGCGGCAAAAGCGTCGGCGACACCTTCGTCGGAGTAGAAGAGGGCGGGCTCGTTCATATCATTCCAGAAGCCCTCAATGCCGGCCTCCAGCAGGGGACGGTAGAGATCGCCGAACCAGCGGCGCACATCCTCCCGCAGGAAATCCGGGAAGCAGCAGCGGCCCGGCCAGACGGCGGCCACAAAATCGCGGCCGTCTTCCTTTTTGCAGAAGCAGTCCCCGGCCTTGCCGGTATCATAGGGGGCATAGCCTTCCTCCACTTTGATGCCCGCGTCGATGATGGGCACCAGGCGGAGATGATCGTCCTTCATTTCGTCCTGGAAGCGCTTCAGGTCCGGGAAGGCGTCCGGCTTCCAGGTGAAGTTTTTGAAGTCCACCATGTAGTCGATATCCAGGCATACGCCGTCCAGCGGGATATGGCGCTTCCGGTGCTCGCTGACCACGGTGCGCACTTCCTCCTCGCTGGCGTAGCCCCAGCGGCTCTGGATATAGCCAAAGGCCCAGCGGGGCGGGAGATAGCTGCGTCCGGTTAGCTGACGGAAGGCGCTGGCGATGCCGGTGAGGGAGTCTTCCTCGATGAGGTAAACGTCCAGGTTGCCGCTGAGGGAGGTGATAACCGCCTCGTCATGGTTTTGCCAGCCCAGGTCCCAGATGATCTTGCCCGGATCATCCAGGTAGAGGCCGAAGAGCCGGTCCGGGCTGAAGAAGACCAGCAGGTTATGGCTGCCGTAGAGGCTGGGACGCTCCTCCGTGTGATTGAAGACGTCGCTGTTCCAGCTTTCATAGCGGTGGCCGCGTTTGTCTATGCCGCGCACGGCCTGGCCCAGGCCGAAGAGGACTTCCTCCGGATGAAGGGGCAGGGACAGGGTGACGCTGCCGTCCTCCCCGTACCGCACGGTGAAATAAGGCAGGGAGTCCTTCTCTGCCAGGAGCTGCTGTATAACCGCGTCCGTAGGAAGGGGCGCGCCAAAGGTGTACTTACGGATCATTATGGATTCCTCACTTATTGCGATTTGCGAGATCATTGTAACACGGGGAAGGAAGGGAAACAAGAAAGCAGAATAAAACGTTCTATTTTGCGGAATACGGCCTTTTTTGTATACAGAATTCCGACTATGATTAACCTGAATAATTACTGCCAGAAAATGGATGCCTGGAGGTGTACAAGTGATATTGTTTCGAAGAAAGCTGATAAGAAAACTGAAAGACGCCTACGGGAAAGAGCCGGTGACTACATACTTTGACGGAGACATGAACTGGATCCGGACCACCTGTGACGACAGGCGGGAAGAGGAGCCGGAACGGTTTTATGTGGACGATACCACCTGGAACGACCTGAACATGGACGCGGTATACAAGCGGATCAACGCCTGCTGTTCTACGGCGGGAGAACAGCACCTGTACACTATGCTCCGGCGTCCCATGAACCGGGAGGAGTTTGAGCATGAGCACGGGCTGATCACCATGATGGAGCAGGAGCCGGAGAAGCGGCTGAAGCTGCAGGTGCTCCTGTCCAGGCTGGGAGTGAACCGGGCCATCTACCTGAAGAACATCCTTAAGCCGAAGGAACGATCCAATTCCTGGCTGATCATCTACTGCCTGCTGTCCCTGTTCCTGCCGGTTTCCATTGTGTGCTTCGCGCTGATCGGCAAGCCGGTGCTCTGGATGCCGCTGCTGGCATTTATGGTGAACGGTACGCTCCACGGAATTCGCCAGAAAAGCTGCGAGACGGAGATGCGGACAGCGAATTACTGCATTTCCCTGGCTTTGACGTTGGAACGGATCAGGAGGATGAAGGATGAAAAGCTGGACAGGTATCTGGAAAAGGCGTACGGGCACCTGAAACCGCTGAAATCACTGATCAGGGGCGGAGGAATCGCGACAGATCCGGTTCCCGGGAGCGTGAAGGAGATGTTCATGACGCTCCTGCTCTGGGACCTGATCTACTTCGAGATTGTGAAGGTAAAACTGGCGAAGTATCATGATGACTTCCGGGTGATCCACGAAGCGGTTGGCGGACTGGACGCCGCCATCTCCATTGCTTCCTACAGGGTCAGCGCGGAGGGATATTGCGAGCCGGAAATCGACTACGACGCGGAGAAACCTTACGCCCACGCGGAAAACCTGGTGCATCCGCTGCTGAAGAACGCTGTGCCGAATGAGCTGGAGCTGGACAAGTCCATGCTGATTACCGGTTCCAACGCTTCCGGCAAGTCCACCTACCTGCGGTCGGCCGTGCTGAACGCGCTGCTGGCGCAGACCATCTGCACCTGCACCTGCAAGAGCTACAAGGGCAGCCCGTTCCGGATCTATACTTCCATGGCACTGACGGATGACCTGCTGTCAGGAGACAGCTACTATATCGCTGAAATCAAGTCCCTGAAGCGGATCCTGGATGATAAAGCTGAAAGCGAGTTTGTACTGTGTGCCATTGATGAAGTGCTGCGCGGCACCAACACGATTGAGCGGATCGCCGCCTCGGCGGAAATCCTGAACGCCCTGGACCAGGAAAGGGTGCTGTGCCTGATCGCCACCCATGACGTGGAGCTGTGCGACATGGCGGGCGAAGGATACACCAGGGCGCACTTTGAAGAGAAGATCTCGGATGATGATATCCTGTTTGACTACAAGCTGAAGCCGGGCCCGGCAGTGAGCCGGAACGCGATTCATCTGCTGAAACTGATCGGGTTCGATGAAGGAATCGTGGAAGCGGCACACAAGAGGGCAGATAGATACGCTGAGACGGGCAGATGGGAATAAAGTGGAGTTGAAAATGAAATATTTGCCTATGGCAAATATGAAATATTGAGCCGTGGGCGGCTCAATGTGAAATATCGCTTCGCGATGTGAAATATTCGCCAAAGGCGAATGTGATAGTAACTGAATTCGGATAATGAAAACTTAAAACTTAAAAATGAATAATGGTGGATAAAACTCTTCCAGATTTCTGGAAGAGTTTTTACATATTTAGGGATTGTCTTTTGCTTCGCAAAAGAATGATATGTTGCTTCGCAACATGATATATTTGCTTAATGCAAATATGATAGATTCGACTGCGTCGAATATGATATGTTCGTCTGCGACGAACGTTGTAGATGGTTTTGGCCAATGTTATTGTTGTGAGGCTGCGGAGAAGTGATGGATATGACAGCAGGGACAGCCCTACTGTCATCATTCTATAAGAACGTGACAGTAGGGCTGTCCCTCTGTCACATTGCGCTGTTCAGCATGGGCGTCCTGCGGGGAGCGAGCTGAATGTCAGCACAGTGTGCTGTCGACGTAGTCGAAATGAAGCGAACGAGTCATTCGAAACAAGGCAGATCGCCGCACCAAGGCGAGCTGACGCCGATTGAGAATGCGGATCGTAGTAAGGGATTTCTCCACGCGGCCTGCGGCCTTGGTCGAAATGATGCCTAGTGCATGCTGTGACGCTGTGGAGAAGTGAAGAGTGATCAGTGAAGAGTGTAGAGTGAAAAGTGTAGAGTTGAGGCAATAAAAAAGGAGACAGAGTTTTCTGTCTCCTTTTGGTTTTAGGTCTTTCTCTTTAATATCTCGCTCATCACGATGCCGTTGACGATGTCGCTGCCGGTCCAGCTCAGCTGGAGGCCGGGACCAGCCACTTCAGTGACGGGTTCCGCGGCCTGGGCGGCGGAGAGGGGAGCAAGCTGCTCATCGTGGCAGGGATCATATCCTTCGCCGGTATCGGCGCTCATGCTGCCCTGGTAAATCGAATCATCGTGCTCTGTGACGGTGATGGTAGGCTGCATGACTGTCGGGCGGAAGAAGGAACCTTCTTCAGGCTGCGGGGCAGGTGCGGGCTTCGGGGCTTCCGCTTTGGGAGCCTTTTGCCGCTTCTGTGGTGCGGCCTGTGGGGCTTCTGTGTTCTTTGCGGCCTGCTTCTTCGCCTGTTTACTGAGCTTCATGATCGGGGCGATGAGGAGCCAGATGATCAAAAGGATAAAAAGAGCCGAGGAATTCATCGAAAGGATACTCCTTTCTTCAATTCAGAATTCAGAAATCAGAATTCAGAATGAATGCTATAAACCAGATGCTCGGAATGACTTGCTGCGTGCCTGGCGTCATTCTGAACGGGGCCGCGTGCGACGGAGTTGAAGAATCTTCTCCGTCGCAGCGGTTAATTGTTCATTATTTTTTTCCCTTCGGCTGTTCACCGGCGGTCTGCTGGGGAGTGCTGGCTTTGGCGATGGATTCACGCATTTCGGTATCGGCAATGGTGTTCTTCATCTGGTAGTAATCCAGGACACCCAGTTTGCCGTCACGCAGCGCGGCTGCCATGGCGCGCGGCACTTCGGCCTCGGCCTCGACCACCTTCGCGCGCATTTCCTGCACGGAAGCCTTCATTTCCTGCTCGTGGGCAACAGCCATTGCGCGGCGCTCTTCCGCCTTCGCCTGGGCGATGCGGCGGTCGGCTTCGGCCTGGTCCATCTGCAGCTGGGCACCGACGTTGCGGCCGACGTCCACGTCCGCAATATCGATGGAGAGGATTTCGTAAGCGGTACCGGCATCCAGGCCCTTGTCCAGCACGGTGCGGCTGATCAGGTCAGGATTCTCCAGAACCTGCTTGTGGGTTTCGGCACTACCGACGGTGGTAACAATACCTTCGCCGACACGGGCGATAACGGTTTCTTCACCGGCACCACCGACCAGGCGTTCGATGTTGGTGCGCACGGTCACACGGGCTTTGGCCCGCAGTTCAATACCGTCCTTGGCGATAGCGGCAACCACGGGGGTCTCAATGACCTTCGGGGTAACGCTCATCTGCACAGCCTGGAAAACGTCACGGCCGGCCAGGTCGATGGCGCAGGCTTTTTCAAAAGCCATTTCGATGTTGGCGCGCTGGGCGGCGATCAGGGCGTTGATGACGCGGTCCACATTACCGCCGGCCAGGTAGTGGGTTTCCAGCTGGCTGATGGTCAGGTCCAGACCGGCCTTGTTGGCCTTGATCAGGGGGTACACCAGGCGCTGGGGCACGATCCGGCGGATCCGCATACCAACGAGGGCGCTGATCGGGATGTGCACGCCGCTGGCCAGGGCGGAGATCCACAGACCCATGGGCACGAAGTGAAGGAAGATAGCCAGGGCAATGATTACGATGACAACGATGGCTATAATGAGAGCTGCTGAACCGGGCATAGTGTTATTCCTCCTTAATACTGTTTACATTCAATCCTGTTTCAGTCTTGACGTTCAGTCTTTCCGGCGAATTGTATAGTGATCGCCTTCGGCACCGGTGACCAGAACCGGAGTACCACGCTTGATGAACTCTCCGTCGCTGGCCGCGTTCAGGCGGGTGCCGTCAATCTCAATCTGACCGGCGGGACGCAGGGAAGTGACTGCGACGCCTTCCATGCCGATCCAGTGATCCGGCTTGGCTTCTCCGGCGGGTACTTCAGTATCCTTCAGCACCAGGGGAGACTTGCTGAGACGGCCACTCATAGCACTCCGGTAGGAAATGAGGAGTGCCAGGGCGATCAGCACGAGCACAGCCACTAAGGCCAGCAGCGCTGTGCCGACTCCGAACAGCTGCCAGCAGCAGTAAAGCGCGGCAATCTCCATGACAACACCGCAGATGCCTGCTACTCCGAAGCCGGGCATAAAGGCCTCCAGTACGATAAGGCCGGAGCCCAGCACGAAGCCGATGATCATGATGAGATTAAGCGAGAATTGATCCATGCGGAATCCTCCTTTCCACGTTTTTTTTGTTAGCTTTATTCTATATTGCAAAGGAATGAAAATATATTGCAAAAAGAGAAAAATAGACGTGCTTATTTTTCAGTCCTTACACAATCTAAACAGTCTCCGCCGTAACACGGACCCCGTTTATAGCCCGGCTGACGCATGGTTCAAAGGCGATGAGAGGCACTTTTGATTCCCTATTATTGATCGATGTCCAATACATGCATCATGATAACATATACGCAGAGATTGCACAACCGCCGCTCTTGTTGCAAATAAAGGGTTTACATGGTATAATTCCTTTGTTTCGCATAAGCGGAACATGCCATTTTTGACAAGTGTGAGTTTCTGAAAGGATTGAATCATTATCATGGGTCTATGGCTTGCCCTGATCCTGTGTATCGCGCTTTCAGCGTTCTTTTCCGCAACGGAGACGGCTTATTCCGCCTGTAACCGTGTTAAACTGAAGACCGTAGACGGCCCCCGGAAAGAAAAAGCACAGACAGCGCTCAGTCTGCTTGAAAAATATGACTCTCTGATTACAACTGTCCTGATCGGCAATAACCTGGTGAACATCGTGGGCACGGCCATCGCCACCCTGCTGTTCACCACGCGTATTTTACCGGGTCAGGAAGACCTGGCCACGACCATCGCCTCCATTATGATGACCGTGCTGGTGCTCTTCCTGGGCGAGGTCGGCCCCAAGACGCTGGCCAAGCAGCAGCCGGAGAAATACGCCATGTCCGTCAGCCACGTGATCCGCTTCCTGGTGACGGTGCTGAAGCCCCTGGACTGGCTGTTTGCCCTGTGGCGGAAGCTGCTGGCGAAGCTGGTGAAGCCGGAGCAGGAAGAAAGCCAGATCGAAGATGAACTGATGACCATGATCGACGAGGCGCAGACTGAGGGAGACATTGAGGAAGAAGAAGGCGAACTGATCCGTTCCGCCATCGAGTTCAACGACCAGAACGCTGCGGATATCATGACGCCCCGGGTGGACGTGACCGCCCTGGAGGACAACGCGACGATTGAGGAAGCCGCTGACGCGTTCCGTGACACCTGGTTCTCCCGGATTCCGGTTTATCATGAGGACCTGGACCATATCATCGGTATCCTGCATGAGAAAGACTTCTACAAGATGACCCATGAGGGCATCACGGATATCACCAAGATCATGAAAGAGCCGGTGTTTGCCCCGGCTACCCTGTCGATCAGCAACCTGCTGAAGCTGTTCCGGACGAGCCAGACGCACCTGATTGTGCTGCTGGATGAGTTCGGCGGCACCGACGGCATCGTGACCATGGAAGACGTGCTGGAAGAGCTGGTTGGCGAGATCTACGACGAGCACGACGAGGTCAGCGAGGAAGTCGTGGAGCAGGAAGACGGCACCCTGATCGTGGACGGCAATATGCAGCTGGAAGAGCTGCTGGCAAAGTTCGGCGTGGAAGACGACGAGTACGACGCGGATACCGTGGGCGGCTGGGCCAGCGAGATGCTGGAGAAGGTGCCTGAGGTCGGCGACAGCTTCACCCTGGATCATCACCAGTTCACCGTCACTGAGATGGACGGGTTCCGGGTGACGAGGATGCAGGTGACAGAGGTGCCGGAAGAGACGGAGGCAGCGGAAGATGAAGAAGCTGAAGAAGTCGAAGAAGAGGAAGAAAGCAATTAATTAAAACTTAAAACTTAAAACTGAAAACTTAAAAATGGTGGAAAAAAACGCACCCCGAAGGGTGCGTTTTTCTTGATTAAATAGAAAACGGAATGCAACGGTGTGGAGAAGTGCCAGGATGTGACAGAGGGACAGCCCTACTGTCACGTTCTTTTGAATGATGACAGGTAGGGCTGTCCCTGCTGTCACATTTCGCTTGAAACAGTATTCTGACTCAGCATTTGATTCTTGCTCCTGGCGGGAAGGGCGGACGGGGTCCATCCCGGTCCGGCCTGAAGTCCGGGTGCCCTGGCGGGGGTGGCGGAGGCATCCGCCGGTCTTCCGGCAGATCCAGGGCCAGGCGCTCCATATGGGAACTCAGCTTGTCGCACAGGGCGCAGAACTGTTCCTTTTCCTCATCCGTCAGGGCGGAGGTCATTTTTTGGGCCTCCAGGTTGCGGGCGTTTTCCATATCGGATACGGCCTTCTGTCCTTTGTCGGACAGGGCAATCCGCTGGATGCGGCGGTCCGCCTCATCCACGGTGCGGGTGATGAACCCTTCCGCTTCCGCACGGGACAGCATCTCACTGAGGGAGGAAGGACGCACGTCCAGGAATTCACACAGCTCCCGGGAAGAAACACCGGGGTTCTTCGCGGCACAGTCCAGCAGGCGGCCGACAGCGGGCGGGAAGGGATATTCCCTGCGCTCCGGCGGGATGCGGCGCATGGCACGGGCCAGCTTCAGGCAGGCCAGGATAACATCGCCGTCACGATTACTCATATACCATCGCTCCTTTCACGGCGGATTAAGTTCGGTACCGAATCAACTGTATTATAATTCGGTACCGAAGCGTTGTCAAGGAGAATTTTCGCCGGAGGCGAAAAGGGAGGATATAAATCCTCCCAATGAATACTGAAAACTTAAAACTTTGTGATCGCCGTAATCCATTTCTTCTGCGCCTCTGGCTTGAAGAAATGGACGGCTGTAACATGGCAGTTGTTACCCAAATCAAAGATTTGGACAACTGCTCAATAACTTAAAAATGATTGCGGCTACGGCCGCGGAGGAGATTCTTCGACTTCGCCTACGGCTACGTTCAGAATGACAATGTGGGGCATTGCGGAGAGGTGCGGGGATGTGACAGCAGGGACAGCCCTACCTGTCATCGTTTTATGAGAACGTGACAGTAGGGCTGTCCCTCTGTCACATGAGTATCCTCGGCAGGACAGAGCGCCCTGCGGGCGTAGTAAGTGGATTTCTCGACGCGCCTGCAAGCTGCCTTGGTCGAAATGACAACGTGTTGCCCTGGCAGAAGTATAAATAATTGTGAATTATGAATTATGAATTAACAAAACCAGGATCACGTGGATCCTGGTTTTGATCTTTTGTATTTTTCTTTCATGGCCGTCTGGCGACGCTTGCGGCAGTTGGGACAGTAGGTGGGATAATGGAGGACGTCGCTGGGGAAGGTGAAGAACTTCCCGCAGGCTTTGCATTTGCGCTTGATGTCGTGGCGGGGGCCCTCCCGCTGGGCAAGCTCCTTATCCTTGGCCATCTGCTGCTTGCAGTCCTTGCAGAAGGTGGGCACGAAGCCCCAGGCGGGATCGACGGTGAAGGTCTTCCCGCATTGCTTGCAGGTCTTCTTCAGCGGAACCGGGGCCTCCGGTACAGGCGGAGCCTCGGGCTCGTTATCCCGGAGAAAGCCGCGGATCTTTTCCAGCAGTTTCATAACGGACTCCTGTGAAATCAGGCTTTCTGCAGGCTGTCACGGATAGCGGCGAAGGATTCCTCGGAAATATCGTGCTCGATCTTGCAGGCGTCCTTCCGGGCGATGACTTCATCCACACCCAGGGAGACAAAGAACTTTGTCAGGGTGAGGTGGCGGTCATAGGTGCGGCGGGCAATGGGATAACCTTTATCCGTCAGGGAAATCAGGCCGCCCTTCTCCATGGAGATGTAGCCGTTCTCCCGCAGCTTTTTCATAGCGACGCTGACGGAAGGCTTGGTCACGCCGAGGGACTCGGCAATATCAGTGGAACGGGCATAACCCTTTTCTTCCAGCAGAACCAGAATTTGCTCCAGATAATCCTCAGCAGATTCGTAAATATTCACTGCAATCCCTCTTTCCGGTGGATAATTTTAGACAAATCTATCTTCCCAAACTTTATCACATCAGCCCCGTAAAATCAATCGGGTCTTTGATTGAGAACAAATCCGGTGCACGCCAGTCGCTGGGGGCGATGCCGGTCATCTTCTTGAACAGATGGGAAAAATGGGCGGAGGAGACGTAGCCGACGGCCGCGCCCACCTCGGACACGGAAAGGTTTGTTTCATATAAAAGCTGCTTGGCTTTTTCACAGCGGATGGCGTTGTGATACCAAAGCAGGGTGTGTCCGGTTTCGCGCTTGAAGACCCGGGCCAGATAGTTTCCATTTACAAAGAGCGCCGAAGCAATCCCGGAGAGGGAGAACTTCTGCTCACTGTGCTCCCGGATAAAGTATCCCGCCTGCTGCGCCAGGCGCTTTCCGGCGGTTGTTCTGGATGTTTCGGCCATTATTGATGCCTCCCCTGGAAATTAATGCTTTCATATATTAGCATAGACTAACAAACAAATCAATGACTTTTTGGCAGAAGTCATTATCGAATAATTTATCTATAAAAGGTCAATATCAGGCAAGCAAAG
>Ga0310786_10009052_pt1 | contig 12701 bp, 7 predicted proteins | sample AusTroGonzalo_MG_FD_203881 | JGI IMG/M metagenome (GOLD analysis project Ga0310786, IMG submission 203881) | Bovine rumen microbial communities from tropical cattle in Woodstock, Queensland, Australia - Gonzalo_03 (v2) (version 2) | ecosystem: Host-associated > Mammals > Digestive system >...
TTTAGTATAATGAAAAAGAGAATTTGCATATTAGGTTCGACGGGAAGCATCGGCACGCAGGCGCTGGATGTGATCGGGCAGCACGGGGATCTGTATGAGGCGTACGTGCTGACGGCCTACAACAATGCCGACCTGCTGGTGGAACAAGCGAGGAAATACAATCCTGCGGCGGTGGTCATCGCCAAGGAGTCAAACTACGAGCGGGTGAAGGAGGGACTGGCCAACCTGCCCATCAAGGTGTATGCGGGGAAGGAGGCGCTCTGCCAGGTGGTGCAGGACGGGAATGTGGACATCGTGCTGGCATCGATGGTGGGATTCGCCGGACTGGAACCGACCATCGCAGCCATCAAGGCGAAGAAGATGATTGCCCTGGCGAACAAGGAGACGCTGGTGGTGGCGGGCGACCTGATCACCCGACTGGCGAACGAGAACCAGGTGCCTATCCTGCCGGTGGATTCGGAGCACTCGGCCATCTTCCAGTGCATCGAACCGGGCAACCGCATCGACAAGATTCTGCTGACGTGCAGCGGCGGACCCTTCCGCAAGATGACGAAGGAGCAGCTCAAGACGGTGACGAAGGCGGACGCGCTGGCTCATCCCACCTGGAACATGGGTGCGAAGATTACGATCGACTCGGCGACGCTGATGAACAAGGGCTTCGAGGTGATCGAGGCGAAGTGGCTCTTCGGCGTGAAGCCCGAGCAGATTCAGGTGGTGGTGCATCCGCAGTCGGTGATCCACAGCGCGGTGCAGTTCGAGGACGGAGCGGTGAAGGCTCAGCTCGGCGTGCCCGACATGAGGCTCCCCATCCAATATGCCTTCAGCTATCCCCGTCGCCTCAGCCTGAACGGCGAGCGGCTCGACCTGTTCCAGATGAAGGACCTGACCTTCGAGCGTCCCGATGTGGAGCGATTCCGCTGTCTGGGCTTGGCGTACGAAGCCCTCAGACAAGGAGGCAATATGCCCTGCATCGTGAATGCCGCGAACGAGATTGCCAACCGCGCCTTCATCGACGACCGCATCGGCTATGAGCAGATTGCCGACATCATCGAAAGGACGATGGCGAAGATCAGCTTCACGAGGGACAACGCATTAGAAACTTATTTACAAACCGACCGAGAAGCGCGTCAGTACGCTTCCACATTATTATAATATATAGACAGAATGGACACAATTCTCATCAAAGGATTGCAACTCATCGTCGCCCTCGCCTTGCTCATCATCCTGCATGAGGGCGGACACTTCTTTGCAGCAAAGATTTTTAAGGTAAGAGTGGAGAAGTTCTACCTCTTCTTCGACTGGAAATTCAGCCTCTTCAGCACCTACAGCAACTGGTGGCGCAAGCTCATGGGCAAGGCTCCGGCCAAGAAGAAGGAAAACGGCTCGTACGAATATGAAGGCACAGAATACGGCATCGGCTGGATTCCGCTGGGCGGCTACGTGAGCATCTCCGGCATGGTGGACGAATCTTCGTTCAAGGAGGACGGCAGCCAGAAGAGCTTCTGGAAGAACCTGCCGAACCTGATGAAGAACATCATCATCAAGAACTCGGACGTGAAGGGCGAACCCTGGGAGTTCCGCACCCACCCTGCCTGGCAGCGACTCATCATCATGCTCGGCGGCATCATCATGAACTTCATCACCGCCTTCGTCATCTACGCCATGGTGCTCTTCACCTGGGGCGAAAGCTTCGTGAAAAGCGAGGACATGAGCTACGGCATGAAGTTCTCCGAGCAGGCCAAGGCCGACGGCTTCCGCGACGGCGACATCATCATCAAGACCGACGATGAAGTGGTGGAGTCGTGGAGCACATCCGTCCTGCAAGAGATGTCGAACGCCAAGACCGTCACCGTGCTCCGCGAGGGCAAGGAGGTCGTCATCACCATGCCACAGGAACTCTCCCTGCTCGACATGATTGAGCAGCCCCTCTATGCGGCGATGCGTGCTCCCCTTCAGATTGACAGCATCATCCCCGGCTCTCCCGCCGAGGACATGGGACTGAAGAAGACCGACAAGATCTGCTCCGTCAATGGCATCGAGGTGGAAGACTTCAACGACTTCCAGAACAACCTCATCGCCCTGCAGAAAGCCCTGCCCGAGAACGCCAACTTCGGCGACAGTCTCAAGGCAAGGCAGATCACCCTCGTGCTGAACGACTCGGTGACCAAGCAAGTGACACTCACCCCAGAATTCACGCTGGGCTTTGCCAACGCGATGCCTTATCAGGATAAAATCACGACCAAGACCTACGGCTTCCTCGAGTCGTTCCCTGCTGGCGTGAAGTACGGTTGGAACACGCTGACAAGCTATGCCGACCAGATGAAGTACATCTTCACGAAGAAGGGAGCGCGTCAGGTGGGCGGATTCATCAGCATCGGCAACATCTTCCCCGACGCATGGAACTGGCAGCGCTTCTGGTTGCTCACCGCCTTCCTCTCCATCGCCCTGGGCTTCGTCAACGTACTACCCATCCCTGCACTCGACGGCGGTCATGCCCTCTTCGCCACCTTCGAACTCCTCACCGGCAAGCGTCTCAACGACAACTTCCTCCTGGTGGTTCAATACTTCGGCATGTACCTCCTGCTGGCGCTCATGGTGTTGGCACAATTGAACGACATACTGAGGATATTCGGATTGTAACATTTGACATCTAACATTTAACATCCCACATCGTGAAGATTCTCGCCGTCGGCATGAACTATGCCAAACATATTAACGAGTTACACACTAAAGAGGAACAAAATTCGTTACTACATACGGAACCCGTTCTGTTCTCCAAGTTCGACTCGAGCATCATCCAGCCTGGCAAACCCTTCTTTGTGCCCGACTTTGCCGCCCGTTTCGACTATGAGACTGAGATTGTGGTGAAGATTGCCCATGTCGGCAAGGACATCAGCGAACGCTTTGCCCACCGCTACTGGAACGAACTGACCGTCGGCATCGACTTCACGGCACGGGAACTACAAAAGGAACTCCGCGAGAAAGGCATGCCTTGGGAATGCTGCAAGAGCTTCGACGGCAGTGCCGCACTCGGCAAGTTCATCAGCAAGGACGAGTTGGGATGCGACGTGCAGGACATCCATTTCCACATGGACCTGAACGGCGAGCGTCGACAGACAGGACATACGGCAGACATGATCCACACCATTGACCACATCATCGCCTATGCCTCCAAATTCTTTACCCTCAAGACGGGCGACCTCATCTTCACCGGCACCCCCGACGGCATCGGCGAAGTGAAGGAAGGCGACAAGATTGATGCCTACATCGGCGACAGGAAATTGCTTGATTTGAAGATTAAGTGAGGTGTGAGGTGAGAGGTGTGAGGTGAGAAATAAGACTATAGTTGAGATTATGATACGAAAGATATACATCTTATTCATTCTGTTGGCATTGACATTGACCCTCAATGCCCAATCGCGCTATGCTGAACATTCCAAACTTGCTACAGGCAAGTGGGTAAAGATTCGTGTGGCGGATGAAGGTGTGTATCAACTGACCAGTGCCAACCTCAAGAGCATGGGTTTCAGCGATCCGAAGAAAGTCTGCCTCTATGGTTACAATCTCCCCTTCCTGCCCGAAGCGAAGATTGAGAACCTCGATGATGACCTCACGGAGATTCCCCTCTACCGCAAAAGCGATGGCACCGTCCTCTTCTATTCCTGTGGCACGACCCTATGGACTCGTCCAAACGAAACCAGCGCCTACACCCATCTCAACAATCCGTATTCCAAATACATCTATTACTTCCTGACTGAAACCACTGGCACACCAGCCACGTTCAACAAGTCGGAAGCAGCCACCTCGACGGGCACTACGCAAACGACTTACTATGCCCATGCCCTCCACGAAGAGGATGCCTTCTCCTTCATCAATGCAGGCCGCACCTTCTTCGAGACATACGACTATGCCAACAATCCGCAAAAGACCTACCAACTGACGTTCGACAACACCACATGTGGGGATGTGACCATCGACGTGCAGTTTGGTGCGGCAGGAAACAATAGTTCCTCCCTCAGTATATCAGTCGGTGACAACACATTAGGCACGCTGAATTTCCCCAAGCAATCCAACTATGCTGACGCCTACATCAGCAGTCAGTCTTTCACACTCTACGATCAATCGGTTTCGTCCCTCAGTGTCAAGCTGAAGCACACACGCTCTTCGGGCATTGCCGGACACCTCGACTATATCCGTTCCACAAGCGAGGCACAGCTCTCCATCAGCGGCAAGGACTACGTGGCATTCAGTCCCAACACCGACGGCACCAGCACGTTCGAGCTGAAGGGAGCTACTGCTGCCACCAGCATTTGGGAAGTCACAACTCCTGCCACCACACACGAACTCTCAGGCACATTGACTGGCACCACTTACAAGGCTACAGCTTCTGGTGCCAAGTTCACCAACCAATATGTGGCAGTCAACACGACAGCTTCCTTCCCCACCCCAGAGACCGTTGGGAACGTGATTCATCAGGATCTCCATGCCCTCGACAGCATCAACCTGCTCATCATCGTACCCAGCAATGGGAAACTGACGGAACAGGCACAACGCTTGGCTGCCGCTCACACCAAGATCGATGGCATCCGTTGCGCTGTGGTCAAAGCAGATGAAGTCTATAACGAGTTCTCTTCGGGCACTCCTGATGCGACGGCTTACCGTCGTCTGATGAAGATGCTCTACGACAAGCAATACAAGGAATCCCCACTGACAGGTACACAGAAAGGAAGCCTCAATCTCCTCTTGTTCGGTAACTGCATGTGGGACAACCGCTTCGTCACCAACGGACTCACCACGAAATCCCAAGACGACTACCTGCTTGCCTACGAGTCCTACAACTCCTGGTCGCACACCGACTCCTATGTATTGGAAGAGTATTTCACTTTGCTCGCCGACGGAAAAGGAATCTCCCCTCTGAAGGAAATGCCCGACTGCGGTGTGGGTCGTCTGCCAGTCTCTACTGAGGCTGATGCCAAGAATGTGGTTGACAAACTCATCAACTACATGTCCAACACCTATGCTGGAGCGTGGAAAAACACCATTTGCCTGATGGGTGATGACGACAAGACCAACATCCACATGGAGGATGCTGAAAACGTGCTGACCAACACGCAGAAGAAATTTCCTGATTATCACTACAAGCGCATCTATTGGGACAGCTACACCATGCAGCAGACCGCTACAGGCAACAGCTATCCCGATGTCTATGCCGACATCAATAAAATCATGCAGGAAGGTGCACTCATCATGGACTATACGGGACATGGCGCTGCCTACTGCCTCTCTCACGAGCAGGTGCTGAAGACTGCCGATTTCCAGAAATGGGACTCACCTCGCATTCCAGTATGGATCACAGCCGCTTGTGACGTGACGCCTTTCGACATGAACATCGAGAACATCGGTACTGAAGCCATTATCAACAAGCAAGGTGCTACTGTGGCATTCATCGGAACGGCACGTACCGTTTATTCGTCACCTAATCGTGTCATCAACCGCAACTTCATGTCACACGTGCTTGCCACCAAGAACAACGGGGAACACTACACCCTTGGTGAAGCTTTGGCACAGGCGAAAGCGGACATCATCGAGTCTAAGATAGATGGATACATGTCAAGAACTGATTCCATCAACAAAGTCCACTTTGTGCTGTTAGGCGACCCTGCCATTAAGCTGATTACACCTACCCATAAGGTACAGATTGACAAGTTCAACGGTAAGAGCATTGACCCTGACAACCCGCCCACCATTTCTGGAGGCGAGACAGTCACTGTCGAGGGACACATTATTAATGACAAGGGGGAGAATGCCACCACGTTTGATGGCACCGTTTCTGCCATCATCTTCGACAGCGAGGAGCATATTGTCTGCAAACTCAATGCTGGTATCGACACAGACCCGTTCGAGTATGATGACCGTACACGTACCCTCTATGCAGGTACCGACTCTGTTAAAGCAGGCACGTTCAAGTTCACCTTCCCTGTGCCACTCGACATCAACTACTCCAACCTGTCAGGACTCATCAACCTCTATGCCATCAACAACAAGAAAGACATGGAGGCCAACGGAACCTTCGAGGACTTCCTCATTGGTGGCACATCCACTTATGAAAAGACCGACACCGTCGGTCCTACCATCGCAGCCTTCTCCAACGGAAGAAATGTCTCAGAAATCAGTTACACCAACGAGACTCCGACTCTTTACATTGAGTTGAACGACTCCAGTGGCATCAACACGACAGGCAACGGACTCGGACATGACATTGTCGCGATTATTGACAATAACGAGGCTACCACCTACACCCTGAACAGTTACTACACACAGGCTGTGGGCGACTACACTTCAGGCACCGTCACCTATACGCTGCCCACCTTGTCGGCAGGCAAGCACAGCCTCGTCATCCGTGCTTTCGACACTCTTAACAACATGGGCGAGCAAGCTTACTCTTTCGAAGTGGTGACAGGTCTCATCGAGATTTATGACTTCTTCGATCCAACAGGACGTAAAGTTTATAGCAGCAGTGAGCAAAAACCATCCCTGCCGCCAGGTGTTTATATCCGCAAAACTCGCCTTACTTCACCTAAGGGCGACATCACTTCTTCCTCACAAAAGTATCTCATTACACAATAAACACACCCATCTCTCGTTACTTATAGAGGGTTTCCCCATAAGGATTAGTTGAGTTAGTCTGACTAGTCAACTAGAAAACAAAAAATCAAACAAAAGATGAAGCAATTTCTTTCTATACTCACCCTCCTTGTGCTGACCGTATCAGCCAAGGCACAAGACGTGAAAAATCAACTGAACCCCATCTATCATGGTGCCAATTCACTTGCCATCGCACCCGATGCGCGTGCTGGTGGTATGGGTGATATTGGTGCAGCATCTGACCCTGACGTGAACTCACAATATTGGAATCCAGCCAAATACCCTTTCTGCATCAGCCGTGCGGGTATTTCACTCAACTACACACCTTGGCTCCGTCAGCTCACCAACGACATCGACCTTGCCAACATCACAGGCTATTATCGTTTGGGTGACTACGATGCCCTTTCCAGTTCGCTTCGCTATTTCTCACTTGGTGAAGTGTATGAGAGTCTGGATGAAGATGCACAGAGCTTCCGACCCTATGAAATGGCTATCGATTTGGCCTACTCACGTATGCTCTCTGAGACATTCTCTGCAGGTGTTGCTCTCCGCTTCATCTACTCCGACCTTGCCTACAAAGGTGAGGGTTCAGATGCCTTGAAGCCAGCCTCTGCTTTCGCAGCCGACATCGCTCTCTATCACAATGGTTACATCAACCTGGGTGGTCATGAGAGTCAGCTCGGATGGGGTCTCAACGTCTCCAATATCGGTTCAAAACTCTCTTACGATAGCGGTAATACCTCCGAGTTCATCCCAACCAACCTTCGTCTTGGTACTTCCCTACTCGTTCCATTCGACGAATACAACACGCTCAGCATCTCTGCTGATGCAAACAAACTGTTGGTGCCCACACGCCCCACAATGGATCAGTATGTGAAGCACATGGTTTCTACCGAAGGTGGCGAGTCTAAAGACTACGAAAAAGATTATGGTGGTTATCGTACCTGGCTTGAAGGTGAGGGTTATTTCAACGTATCTCCTATCAGTGGTATCTTCAAGTCCTTCCACGATGCCCCCAATGGTTTTAAGGAAGAGATGCAGGAAATCCAGTGGAGCGTCGGACTCGAATACTCCTACAACAACCAGTTCTTCCTTCGTGGAGGTTATCACTACGAACACCCCAACAAGGGTAACCGTACCTACTACACCGTTGGTGCAGGCTTCAAGATGAACGTCTTCTCCCTCGATGCTGGTTACGTGATTTCTACGGCTCAGAGCAACCCGCTCGACCAGACCCTTCGTTTCTCCCTTGCCTTCGACATGGACGGCATCAACGACCTCCTTGGCAAACGTAGAAGATAAACAGCCCACACGCAGGGCGAATGTTCATCATCCCCATTAACTCATTGCACCCATGAAAATAAGAATCGGTTTTGGTTTCGACGTACATCAACTCGTCGAAGGTCGCGCCCTTTGGCTGGGTGGCATCAAGATTGACCATACACTCGGATTACTTGGTCATTCCGATGCCGACGTTCTCATTCATGCCATCTGCGACGCCATTCTTGGAGCCGCCAACATGCGTGACATCGGCTATCATTTTCCTCCCAAGAAGGGCAACGAGTTCGAGAACATAGATTCCAAGATTCTTCTCAAGAAAACCCTTGACATCGTAACCGAGAAAGGCTACACCATTGGCAATATCGACTGCACCGTCTGCGCTGAGCGTCCCAAACTTAATCCCCATATTCCTCAGATGCAGCAAACTCTAGCAGAAGTCATGGGCATCGACATCGATGACATCTCCATCAAAGCCACCACAACCGAAAAACTCGGTTTCACAGGCCGCGAGGAGGGCATCAGCGCCTACGCTGTCGTGTTGTTAGAGAAAATCTAACCAAACAAAATTGAACAACTTTTGTGGTGATCACAAACCTACCAATCAGAAAAGAATACTGATGGCGAGGAGGAATCCGAAGAGGAAGATGTTGCGGGCGGTCATGCCGAGGACTTGATTGAGGTCACGACCGTCAAGCGTACAGAGTTGGCGGTAGGTGTGGGCATGGAGAACAAGATAGATGAGGAGTAGGTGGGTAATGACACTTTGGGTGTGAGGAAGAGAGGCTAACATGGGGTGTGAGGGAAGCAGGACGCGAGCGATGATGCCAAGGAAGGTGGCGATGATGCCGAGACTGAGGTAGATGATACGGCAAATGCCCTCGCCTCGTTTCTGCCCTTCAGCCTTTCCCAATCTTTTGATTTGTGCTTCAATGATGCGTACGATGATGGTGCGCTTTCCACTGAGGAGATCTTGATGGCGGTCACGGTAATTGTTGACCATCAGAAGATTGTCAGTGGCGAGTCCCATAGCAAAACTGGCTATGAGAAGAGGAATGCACCATGCACCATCGGTCATGACATAGTGGGTGAAGACGACAGGGATGAATCCGAAGAAAATCAACACGAGAAGGTCACCCCAACCAAGATAGGAGAGATGGGTGGTATAGAGGAAACAGAAGATGACACAAAAGAGACCGACGAGAAGAAGTTCCCATTGCAGGTGAAGAAGTAAAATAACCATGCCGACCAGACAGGAGAGGAGAGTCATGACGGCGATGCCCCACTGCATAGCACGAGGAGTAATCCATCCTTGAGCACATGCTCGTTCGGGGCCAAGACGGTCTTCACGGTCTGTCCCCTTCTTAAAATCGAAATAGTCATTGATAAAGTTGGCATCAATCTGCATAAAGACGGCAAAGAGGATGCAGAGGAGGAAGGGAGAGAGTTGAGAAATAACAGATGTGGACAGAGCACCAGAGGTAATAAATGTGCGGATGGCAAAAGCAGCACCGACAAGGACTGGAGCAATGGCTCCCGTCAGCGTCTTGGGACGGGCAGCAAGAAACCAAGCATGAAAAGAATTGGGGTGTATCATCACTATCAGAAAATTGCCCAGCACGTAAGCCGTCTATTCGTCTTCTCCTTTCCAATACTGAATGGTCAGCGTGTTGTTGGTGTAGAACATGGCACCAAAGCCACGACGCTCATTATCTTTATAGCGACCATAGTAGTAATTACCATTATTATAATAGTATATACCCACACCTTCACGCTTGCCGTTGACGGTCTCTCCCACATACTTGTCGCCATTCTGATAGGTGAGTGACTCGAAGCGGTAGGTCTTCTCATAGTCGGCAGGAAGAGAATATCTGTCACCATCCTTCATGATATAAAGTGGATCACCCGTCGTAAGGTCGTAAACGATGTAATGGTCGTTTGTACCGACCTTTGCCACCTGTGTACCCATCTTGATGCCAAAAAGGAAATTGCCAAGACGATACTGACCATATATGACGCCATCATTGTCTGTGTAGTAGGCACCAAAACCATAAACATTGCGCTCTTTCGTGATCTGTCCAAAATATTGTCCGAAAGAGGATTTGGCGACTCCGCTGGCAAAGTTTTTTACATAATCGACAAATGCAGCGTCGTACTGACCAGGTATGTTAGGGTACTTCTCGAGACGTGCGAACTGAGCATGCACAGAGAGGGTGAAGGCACACTGCAACAAAAGGAAGATAGGTAATATTTTTCTCATGAATAACATGGATTTACAAAATGTGTGGTTGAAAAACGATGCAAAATTACACATAAAAACTCAAATTTTCACAATCCAATTAAACCTTTTCTTTACTTTCTAGTCAATTTGATTACATTACCAAAGAAAAATCAATCAATAAAATCACAATATGAAAAAATCACTCATCGCTTTGTTTCTCACTTTTGTGGGACTCAGTGCAATGGCTCAGTCCAAATTTAATGTTTCGGGTACAATCCTTGAAGACGAAACAAATGACGTTGTCATCTCAGCCACAGTCCGTATCCTCAACCTTCCCGACAGCAGCATGGTTGCTGGTGCCGCAACAGGTTTTGATGGTAGTTTCAGCATTAAAAATGTGAAGGCCGGCAAGTATGCCCTGAAGATCACCTACGTGGGCTTCCAGACCAAGGTGATGCCGCTGGACTTGACCAACAAGAAGGACAAGAACGTCAGCGTGGGTTACATACACATCGTTCCTGATGCCAAGATGATCAAGGACGTGACGGTAACCGCCAATGTTGCTCCTGTACAGGTGAGCGGCGACTCTATCGTGTATAACACTGATGCCTATCGTGTGCCAGAAGGTTCTACATTGGAGGCTCTCGTAAAGAAACTCCCAGGTGTACAGATAGATGAAAATGGTGGTATAACCATCAACGGTAAAAAGGTTTCCAAGATTCTTGTGGATGGTAAGGAGTTCTTCTTCGATGACACCAACATGGCCATGAAGAACATCCCAACCAACATGATTGATAAAATCAAGACTTACGAGCGCAAGAGTGATTTCGCACGTATAACAAATATTGACGATGGTGAAGAAGAAACCGTGCTTGACCTGACTGTGAAGAAAGGTATGAACAACGGTTGGTTCGGTAACATCGACCTGAGTTATGGTACGGAAGACCGCTGGTCTGAGCGATTCACCATCAACCGTTTCGTTGACCACAACCAATACACCTTGACAGGTGGTGCCAACAACACTGGCGACATGGGGTTCGGCGGTGGCGGCGGTCGTGGTTTCGGCGGCATGGGCGGCATGGGCGGTGGCCTGCGCAACTCAAAGAACCTCGGTTTCAACTTTGCCACAGAGGCCAAGAACATCGAATTTGGTGGTAACGTGCGCTATAACTATAATGGTAATGATACTAGAAACTGGTCATCCACTCAGAGCTTCGTCACCACCCAGGGTGCATTCAGCAACAGTGCCAGCAACAGCCGTAGCAGCGCCAACAACTGGAACGCCAACTTCCGCATGGAGTGGACACCAGACTCTTTGACGAACATCATCTTCCGTCCATCAGGAACCTTCACCAAGAACAAGGGTTATAGCAATAGTTCATCAGCTACATTCAATGACGATCCATACAAGAAGAGCGAAGACCCACTCTATGACGTATATGATAAAGAGTACAGCTCAGACGAACTGATCGCCCTGTTCGATTCCACTATTGTCAACAGCAACCTCAACCGTCAGCAGACTTACAGCGAGAACAAGCGTCTGGCAGGTGAGCTGCAGATCAACCGTCGTCTGAACGACTATGGACGCAACCTCACCCTCCGTGCAACAGCCAACCTCGGTAGTTCTGAGAGCAAGCAATTGTCTGCTGCCAACACCGACTATTATGCGAACACAAATAGCAAGTCGAGCTTTGTTCTTCAGCAAGATCCTAACAACCGCTATTACAACACTCCTGGCAGAAACAGATCTTTTGGAGCACAGTTGAGCTATTCTGAGCCTATCGCCAACAGAACCTATCTGCAGTTCTCCTACAGATTTGACTACAGCTACAACAAGTCGGACAGAAGAGCCTCTATCATTGATCCTACAAAGCCTGCATTCACTGCTTTGAGTGAGGCACTGAACAGATACCGCTACAATGTGGAGGGTGCATTCGACTACATGCTTCAGAACTACCCTGTTTACAACTCTGACACCCTCTCTTATACTGATCCTGATGCAAGAAAGATCAGTAAGGAGGCACAAAGATTAAGCCAGTATTCTGAATACAACAACTACAACCACACCGTTAGTCTGAGTTTCCGTAAAATCTCTGACTACTACAACTTCAGTGTCGGTGTCGACTTCCTGCCACAGCGCAGTAAACTCGACTATGTCTATCTCCAGACCGACACAACAGTCACCCGCACAGTCTTCTCATTTGCGCCAAATATTGACTTCCGCTATAACTTCACCCAGCAGACCAACCTGCGTCTGAGTTATCGCGCTCGTACTCAACAGCCAAGCATGACCAACTTGTTGGACATCAAGGACGACTCCAACCCATTGAACATCACCAAGGGTAATCCTGGCTTGAAGCCATCCATCACCCACAACATCAACCTGAACTTCAACACATTCCGTATGGAGCATCAGCAGAGTATCTTTGCATGGGGAGGCGTTAACTTCACACGAAACAGCATCAGCAACAGAACTACCTATTATGAAGAGACTGGTATCAGAGAGAGCAAGCCATTCAACATCAATGGTAACTGGAGCGGTAACATCGGTGGCGGT
>Ga0310786_10009054_pt1 | contig 12701 bp, 4 predicted proteins | sample AusTroGonzalo_MG_FD_203881 | JGI IMG/M metagenome (GOLD analysis project Ga0310786, IMG submission 203881) | Bovine rumen microbial communities from tropical cattle in Woodstock, Queensland, Australia - Gonzalo_03 (v2) (version 2) | ecosystem: Host-associated > Mammals > Digestive system >...
TGAGTTTGGCATCCTGATGAATTTCCTCTGAGAAGGTCTCAAGCATTGACATCGCGTGTGTACCGCTATTCACCATCTTCTTGGCCTTTCCATTGGTGGTACCCTCAGTATATTGCCATCCCTTGCCAGTCTCGCCCTCGTTCTCGATAATCCAGCCAAGGGGATTCTGTGTGTTCTCGAAATTATCAGAGAGGATGACGTTGCCCGTCTGCTGTTCCTGAGCAACGGTGAACGACTTGTTGAGGGCAGCATCGCTGTTGCTGGTCACAGTCAGTGTAGCCTCGCGAGTAGCACCAGTAGTGTTGTCACTATTAGCTGTAAGACTTACCGTTGTGGTGCCGGCATTACCAGAGATAGGTGTCACTGTGAGCCATGCAGGCACCCCCGTAATAGTCCAGTCGTCGTCGGAAGCAATCGTGAGACTGGCAGCAGCATTAGCCTGTCCTTTCAGTGTGAACGACTCCTGCGAGAGAATCAACTGCTTGTTGCTCTCAAGAAGATCGAAAGATATTGTCTCACCACATGTTGACACATTGGCAATGGCGAAGTTGGCCTTGCTGCCATCACTATAGAAAGGTTGCAGGGTAGCTGCACCTCCAATGCCTGTACGACCACTCTCGGCACTCAGCGTAGCCTGGGAGATGGTGCCGTCGGCTGTTGTGGTGCCGCCAGGACGGAAGATATACTGCTCATCCAGACGGGTAGTGCCGTTGTAGTTGACATTACCACCAGTATAGGCAGGATTGATGCGATAAACGAGCAATCCCTCGTCAGGTAGATTGCTGTCGAAGCCTGTCTTACGACGATATTCCAGAACGAAGTATTCATCACTTCCCACAGGGTGAATCTTATAGGCAATATTGTCTTTCGTGTCGCTCTCTACGGGATGAAGACTATAGGTGCCGTGGGTCTTGATTTCAGGAATCTCGTCAATCCACTTGCAATAGCGCCACTTGGTATAGACCGTCATCTGTTGGGCTTGCATCTGATTGTCGCTCATCAGATCCCATACGCCAACAGGGTTCAACTTGTCACTGACGTGATAAAGGTCGTAGGTGCCCAGCGAGTGAGACATCTCGTGACAGAGCACACCCGTGTTGAGTTTCAATGGGTTGAACTGTGAACCATAGCCATTGGCATAGTCGAACACCATGAGGTAACTGGTCATCTTCTTACCCTTGATGCGTACAGCCTTGTCATCGGGTAGGGGAAGGTCAGAACGGTGAGGCCACAAGAGGTGCTTGTTGCTTATCTCAGAGCCATTACTCAATACGATGGTGAGATTGTCCACGATTCCGTCATTATTCTGGTCGATATTCACATCGTCGCCCAGGTTGGCACTCAGCTTGTTGCAAATCTCTGTAACAAGTGTCAGTTCACGATTGGCTTTCTCTGTATCGTCCTCGTAGCCATCGGGTGCTACGCTCGACTTCTGTTGATAATAGGTACGCGTATGAGCTACCTGCATGGATATAATGTTCTCGCCCTGCTGAAAAGGGTAGAACGTGCTGCGCCATGACAGTTGGCCATAGCTGGCCACGCGGAAATAGTTGAATACGGAATTGGCTCCACTTGTTTCGTCATTGAACAACTGCTGATAGGTTGCTACACTCTGATCGAAGGCGCGACGCTCTGTCTCAGTGTTTATTTCATCTTCATCAGCAAAGCGCACAAAACACACCAGGTTCTGCAAGTTACCTGTGTTTTTGTCGAAGGCTCTCATCGTGGTTGGAACCAAGAGTAGAAGGATGGCTATGCTAGCCAGAAACAATCTTTTTGTCATATATGTAATCATAGTTCTTCTTTCGGCGTGCAAAGGTATATCATTTTTTGAATATATCGATGATGTAAGGTCAGTTTTTTAAAATAAAAATATAATAATTATGAATTTTTATGTGGCTTTTTCATGCATTTTTATTACTTTTGCAGCCATTATGAAAAATAACTGTTACAAAAACACGATTATGAAGCAAAATCTATTACTTATTGTTACTTTGCTCTCTATGTTTGTTGGAGGGGCAAAGGCGCAGGAGCCTGCAATCACTTTGACTGCTCCTGCCGTGGAGCGTACTATAACCATTGGCTTGAATGCAGCCGGTAAGGTACAGATTGACTGGGGTAACGGCGAGAAGGTTGAGCAGGAGGCTACAGCAGCCTATGACGGTTGGGACAATGCTCTGAATTTCACTGGCACACCTTCTGGCGAGGTGAAGATTTATGCAGAAGGTATTAACTACCTTCAGGCATTTACTAAGTATGCTACAGATGCGGAAGTTATCACAGACGGTATCACTACTATTGACCTGAGCAAGGCTACAACCATTACGGAACTCGACCTGCATCAGAACAACCTGGCAACTGTTGATCTTTCTAAGTTGACTGCGCTGACATCGCTCAATATTGGTGTGAACGACTTTACAACAATCGACCTCAGTGCTAATACTGAACTGACAACACTAGAAATTAGCAACGGTATGAATAATGGTGTGTTGGAATCTATAGACTTGAGCAAGAACACCAAACTGACAAAGGTCGTGTTGAGTGGAAATAAACTGACCACACTCGATTTAACAGCAAATCCATCGGCAAAGACCATCACGGTGTTGAATAACCAGTTGACCAGTGTGATTTTTGGCGAGAATACGACAAAGAATCATACGATCAATCTTGGTGGCAACAAGTTGACTTCGTTGGATATGACTCAGTTTACTACTTTTGGTGGTACTTACTTGCGTGTTCGTGATAACGAACTCTCAGAGATTAAGCTGCCTGGAAAGATAAATCAACTCTGGGCTGATGGAAATAACTTCACTCTGACACAGCTTTATGATTTGAAGTCTCAGGCTAAGACCCTGACTTACGCTACCACCTTCACCAAACCTCAGGCACAGGCTCCTTATGCTATTGCTGAGAAGATGATGGTTGGCGAGACCGTCGATCTTTCTTCACAGGCTATGCTGGGTGAGACTGCTACTGAGTTTGTTTGGAAGAATAAGAATGAAACATTGACTGCAGGAACTGACTATACTGTAGAGAATGGTGTGTTCACTTTCCTGACTGCTCAGGATTCTCTCTATTGTGAGATGACCAATGCAGAACTAGCAGGTTTGAATTATCACACAACTGCTACTCAGGTAGAAGCTCCTATAGTTCTGCCTTTGGCTGTTACATTTACTGCTGGTGCAGTAGAGCGTACTGTTACTGTTGGTCTTGCTGCTGCCGGTAAGGTGCAGATTGATTGGGGTAATGGCGAGAAGGTTGAGCAGGAGGCTACTGCTGCCTATGACGGTTGGGACAATTCGCTTGAGTTCACAGGTACACCCTCTGGCGAGGTAAAGATCTATGGTGAGGGTATCAGTTACCTGCAGAGCTTCACCAAGATGGTTGATGGCAAGGTAGAGAATGGAATCTCTGCTATTGACTTGAGTAATGCAACAACTATTACAGAGCTCGACCTGCATCAGAACAATCTGACTGCCCTTGACCTCTCAAAACTCACTGCTCTTGAAAAACTTACGATTGGTGTGAATAATCTTGAGACAATTGATCTCAGTGCCAATACTGAACTGACGACACTTGATGCTAACTGTTCTGCGGATGGTAACCTAACATCACTCGACTTGTCAAAGAATACTAAGTTGACTACCCTTAAGGCAAACTATAATAAGCTTCAGACTCTCGACCTTTCAAAGAATCTGTCGTTGAAGACTGTCTATCTCATGGGTAATGTTCTGACTGCAGTTGACTTTGGTGAAAACACTACTGCGAAGATCTATATCTCGCTGAACAATAATAAGCTGGAGACACTTGATGTGACAGCACTTACAGGTTTGTCGAATGGTTCTCTGCTCCTCTTGAATAACAACCTCACTGAGGTGAAACTACCTGCTGTTGTGAAAACGCTGAACGTTACAGGTAACAAGTTTACGCTGGCATCACTTTATGCATTGGTAAACAGTTCTGAAATTTCAGCTCTTACTGCAGCTTCTATGCAGGATATGGCTATTGATGATGCGATCAACGAGAGCATCGACCTTTCTGCACAGGCTGTTGTCGGCGAAAAGGCTTCTACCATCAAGTGGTTCCTGAAGGATGGTACTGAACTGGTAGAGGATATAGACTATACTGTGAAGAATGGCGTATATACCTTTATCAAGGAACAGACAGACTCTGTCTATGCTACCTTACAGAACACAGAGGCTCTGCCTAAGTTGACCACCGCTATCAAGACTACATTGGCAAAAGTTACTCCTGTTGTCGTGGATGGTATCAACACTATTGTAACGGGTCGTAAGACTGGTGTGATTTACAATCTGAAGGGACAGCGCGTTGCCGCTCCTCGCAAGGGATTGTTTGTCGTGGATGGTAAACTGATGAGAAAATAAATTATCAGGAATCTGAATACAAAATGCCCTGGCTGTCTCGATGACGCCAGGGCATTTTTGTTTATGTATACAAATTATATGATGCTTACTTTATCACTTTCTTGCCTGCGATGATGTTGATGCCCTTAACGGGTGAGGTTATACGCTGACCTGCCAGGTTGTAGTAGGTGTCACTCTCCTGCATATTGATGATATTCTCCTGAATACCTACGGTCTCCTGCTTGGGAGTTGTAACGCGGATGGCGTGAACGTAAATTGCATATCTGTGGCAGTTCTGGAATGCGAAATAAACAGGACTCTCGCTCTTGAAGGTAAGTTCGCCATTATTACCATTGTGCAGAGACTCTACACCTTCCCACTTCCACTGACCTGCACCATGCAGCTTGCCAAATAGTGTGGCTTTTGAATAGATAACTTTTGTGTCACCAGTCCAAGACTCTCCACCGGCTGGAGTATTATCATTGTCAATACCATTGTTGGGTGATATCATAAGTGTGCGTCCCAACATGCTTGCCTCTGAAGATAGTATCAGGTCGATAGTGGCACAAGATGGGAGGTTGAGTACCAAACAACCACCATTGACAGATGATTGTGCGCTGGCAGGAGCCAAAACAATGGCACCCTTGATGCATTCGTCTTTGTTGACACCCCCGTCAAGGATAGTGTTTCCTTGTGTGTCTACACCATATGCATCAGGATCAGCATAGGTCTCTGGGTAGTCAGGGTTGATATTGGCAAAAGCCATCTGAATCGTTTTGCCGTTGGGGTCAACGGTGTAAGCATCTTCATTAATTTTACCAACGTATTTGTCAATCTTCTCCTGCGTGTTCAGCCAAAGCCAACCGTCTGCATCGCAGTCGGCAGGGTTGAACAAGTTGTAGGTGTTTTGTGCGCTGGCATTCATTGTTGCAATGGCCAGCATGGCAAGCGTAAAAATCTTTTTCATAATTCTTTTTTAATTATTATCCTTTTGCTATTATATTTATATCTCATTCCAATCAGGGTTCTGATCGAACTGCTGATACTTGACCTCGCTCCAGGGGATAGGCAGATAATACTGCTTGAGTTGGAATACGTAGTTGGCACTGGCACGTCGGTCAATATTGCTAACCTGATATTTTGTGGTGCCGTTGGTCACGGTGATGGTAATCTTCTTCAGCGGATTGGTAGAGCCATTGCGCTTCTGATAGACGGTACCCAAACGGAACATATCCCAGTAGGTGCTCTCTTCGAATGCCAGTTCCACGCGACGCTCGTTGAGAATCTGGTCGAGGGTAATCGTAGGCAGGGCTTCCATGTGGACGCGCTGACGGATGTCGTTGACCTGCGCACGTGCTTCCTCAGTATAGCCCAGATTGAACATTACCTCGGCATAGTCGAGCTTGGCCTCTGCCAGTCGCCAGATGATATAGTTCTGCTTAGAGGCATAGGTGTCGTTATTGTCGATTGTCTGTGTTTCGTCAACAAACTTACCCATATAATAGCCTGTAAGGGTATAGCCGGCTGTGGTAGATGTGCCATAGGGCTGGAGGTCCGCTCCTGCTACGCCATCGGTGGTGTGAATGTTGAGTGTCTGACCTTTATATACAGAGCCATCATAGAGGATGTTGGCATAGAAACGGTAGTCCAGGTTGTCGTAGGGATGGTTGGCATCATAGGTTGCACCATCGCGCATGCCATATTCCAGCACGTGATTATGTGTGGGAGTATATGCGCAATAGGTACCCGTGAGTGATGGGGGAGCGGCATAGCGATCCAAACGGTGTCCATACTTGTTGGCGTAGTCGCCGTCATCAGAATGCTGAACCTCCAAGATGCTCTCCTTGCTGTTCTTGGTGAGGAATATCTGACGATACTCGTTCTTGATGCCATCTTGTGTGGTGGCTGCAATAGAAATCAACTCGTAGGCGTTGAGCGCAAAGAAGCCTTCATAAGCTGTCTTGGCTTTCTCCAACATGTTCTGACGCTGGTTGTCCGTAAAGCCTAAATATGCTTTCGAGTTGTCTTGAAAGACCTCGCTGGCAGCCCAGAGATAGGCCTTTGCCTTGAGCATAAGGGCGGCACCACGAGTTACACGGCCCGTTTCGGCACTGGATTGCGTGACAGGGAGAATACGGGCTGCTTCATCGGCCTCTTTTACAATGAAATCAAGCATTTCTTGATAGCTGGCACGAGGTGTGCGCTCTGCATTCTTCAATGGGTCGATAGTATGGTCGATGAGGGGCACACCACCAAAACTGCGCCACAGCATATAATAATAGTATGCGCGGAAGAAATGGGCCTCGCCATTGATGCGCTCACGCAGGGTAGCATCGCTGATGCGGTTACTATTCTCAAAGAAGGCGTTGATATACTGTATCTGTGTGTAGTCATTTGTCCACATGTTCTCTGCATAGTCGGTCAGCGTCTTCTCGTTACCTTTGAGCATATCGCTATAGCCAGAGTTAAGCCAGTCTTTCTTGCTGATTGTAATCTGATCACCAAGCCACGGGAGAAAATAGCGCGACATAGAGCCGAATCCTGACGAGGTAAAAATGAAGTGGTTAAAACCGTTGTTCATATTGCGGTACCACGTGTTCACATATTCATCGAGCAGCATGGAGTTGGTCCAGACGTCTTTCTCTGAAATCTGGTTCATGGGAGCTTCGTCAAACAGACTGTTACAGCTGGTAACAGACAATGAGAGTAATGCTCCGATGATATAAGTATATAGTTTCTTCATCGTTCTTTCTGTTTATGTGTTTAGAAACCTAAGTTTAGCGTGAGTCCATAACTGCGTTGTATGGGATAGCCTCTGCTGGTTTGTTCTGGGTCCATGTCGGTCAGGTCAGTTAGCGTGAAGAGGTTGCTTCCCTGAAGGGCAATGCTTGCCGATGTGAGATGGGCCTTCTTAATCAGCGTCTGAGGGAACTGATAACCGATGTTAAGCATCTTGAGACGCAGGAAATTACAGTTCTTTACCCAGAAGGTTGACTCCTTGCGATTGTTGTCGCTGCTGGTTGCAAATTTTACACGTGGATACGACGCATCAGGATTCTCTGGTGTCCAAGAGTCTGTGAGGTGATATCTCTGGAAACGCTGTAGGGTTCCGTTGTCCAGTGAGTAGTATTCCTTGATGTTCTTCTTGTAACCAGTCTCGCCTTGGAACATGGCATTGATAAAGAACCCTTTGTAGGAAGCACCCAGTCGTACGGCAATATCCATATCTGGATATGATGAGTTCTTCACATAGATCATGTCGTTGACATCAATCTTGTGGTCATTATTCTGGTCCACATACTTGATATCACCAGGAGCAATAGAGGCATTGCCTTGTCCGTCTTGATCGGCCCATGCGTTAATTTCTTCCTGACTTTGAAAAAGTCCGCAGGCTTCATACATCGTCCATACCATGCTTGACATACCCTTACGGCGCAGATTGGCATTTTGTGCACTCTCGTCGCCGAAGTCGAGATATTCGTCATCAGTCTTCGATAGTATCACACCAACATTGTACTTGAACTTACCAATCGTGTTGCGATGGTTGATGCTGAGATCCCATCCCCATGCTTTCAGCTCTGAGAAGTTTAGGTTGGGTACATTACCATTGACACCGATTGAGGGCGGATAGAGATAATCTGGGGCTGCTGTAATCTTATCGGTCTCATAACGCCAGAAATACTCAGCAGAGATACCAATGCGTCCGCCCCAGAATCCTAGGTCAAGTGCTATGTTGTAGTCGTGTGTCTTACCCCATGTGAGGTCGGCATTGGGATTGCCGTTCATCTGAATGCCAGGACGGTAGTTGCCACCAATGCTATAGCCTGAACGTGGCACTTCCATATAGGTTTTCAGATAACTATAGGCAGCAGCTACTCCATCGTTGCCTAACCATCCAGTTGAGGCTCTTAACTTGGCATTTGTGAGCACTGGCTGTTTCCAGTGACGGAAGAAGGGCTCGTTGCTGATGACCCATGCGCCTGAGATGGATGGAAAAAATCCCCAACGTTTTGAAGGAGCGAAATTGTTTGAACCGTCAACGCGGAAACTGAACTCTACGAAATAACGGTTGTCATAGCCATACTTGGCGCGTCCGATGACTGACGCACGCTGGTTCTTACTCTCATTACCAGTAAGTGTCTTGTCGCCAAGGGCTGTTCCCATCGTCTCAGGATAGATGCCTTTGTCCTGATTGGCACCTTCCATATAGAGCGTATGAGTGCGCTGGTAGTTGGCCACCAGTGTTCCCTCTACGTCATGACGGGCGTTAAAGGTCCTGTTGTAGTTCAGACCGGCTTCATAAATCTGACTGTCGAAGAACTGATCGTATTGGCTAAGAGACACCTTTGCGGTAGGATATACCGTATTGGGGTCTGGGCTAAAACTATCTGTTGTTGTATCGTAGGTATATAGTGTTACGGGCTTGCTAAATATTTTACGTACCTGACTATTATCGTCGAAGGTACCTCTAGCATAGGCATTCAGCCCCTTAATCCAGGGTATTTCCCAGTTAAGGGTAGCTGTGATAGCCTGCATCTTGAAATTGTCTTGTCTATAGCCTCCCAATCCTAACACGTTGATGAGTGGGTTACTACCATCGGCACTGGCCAACTCGCCATTGGTGAAACGAAGCACCTGAACGGGCGAAAAACTATAGGCTGCGTCTATAGTGGTATAACTAGAGTTCTTCGCGTTGGTGCGCGAACCATTGAAATCAATCGAGAGAACTAATCCCTTGGCGAGTGTGGCATCCATTTTCGCCATATAGTTCAGTCGCTGACGGCCAACCCCGCTATAGATACCCTTGGTGTCGGCATAGCCAAATGACATGTAGTATTTCACGGCATCGCTACCACCAGAGGCTGATAAACTGTGTGTAGTAGACCAACCTGTCTTATCAAGATAGTCGAGCATATTCTCGTCACCATAGACGTTGGGATTACTATGTGTGCGAATCTCTTCGAGCTGGGCTTCCGTATAGGGCGTTAACGTAGAGCCACTATTCTCGATAGCTTGGTTGCGCAACTTGGCAAACTCGTAGGCGTTCAGGAAGTCGGGTAGGTGAGTGGCTTCCTGAAGATTGAATTGTCCGCGATAGTTAATGTGCAATTTCTGCTTACCTGTTGCTCGCTTGGTCTGAACAAGGATAACGCCATTGGCAGCACGGGCACCATAGACTGCTGCAGCTGCAGCGTCTTTCAATACGGTAATGCTCTCGATGTCGTCGGGGTTAAGATCGCTAAGTCGCATCTCGCCATCGCTGGTGTTGGTGCCAAAACGAGGCACACCGTCAATAACCAACAGTGGATTGTTGTTGATACCACGTATGTGCAGGTCTGACTCACGTGCAGAACTGGGATCGCCTGTTGACTGCATCACCTGCAGACCGGCTACCTGTCCTACCAGTGCCTGGTCGAGATTGGTGGTTGGCATCATCAGCAGGTCCTCTGCCTTAATGGTCTCTACCGATCCTGTGAGAGCAGCTTTCTTCTGCAAACCATAGCCCACAACCACTACTTCATCAAGATTTTGGGCATCGTCTTCCATCTTGATGTTTATTTGGGTCTGTCCTTCGACAAGAGTCAACTGCTTGGTCTTGTAGCCGATATAGGAGACCACTAATGTGCGTGTCTGCTCACTGGGAGCAATCGAAAAAGTTCCATCGATGGCTGTGATGGTGGCTTCTTTCGTTTCTTTCCACCTTACCTGTGCACCTATGACGGGCTCATTGCCGCCATCGACTACCTTACCTGTCACCTTCTGTTGAGCAAACAGTGTGGTGACGGAAAAGGTTAGGAACGCTAATAAAAATAGAATGCGTTTCAACTTTATTGTTTCTTTAGTTTCTCAATTTGCAGTATCTGATAGTCGTAGAAGTCGCGAGTATTTCCTGTTGACTGATTGCGATAGGTACGGTACTTCTGCAGTACGCGATTCAAGCGTCCTGTCATGATTGCACCCAATTGACTGGCAGAGAGTGATGCGGTGCCTAGATTAATACGTACGAAATTGTTGTCGCTTGCCATGCTGCACCAATAGTCCTCTTCTTGCATAGAATCATCAACAAAAGATGATGATGACGAAGAAGAGCTTGTCTTTGCTTTCAGACCCGAGTTGTTCATCATCAGTGCAATAGCACTTCCCTGCAGGTCCTGTTCTGCCTGTGATAGTTTACCACCCTGCGGCGCCTTGAAAAGTTCATTTGTCAGGTCATCCAGATAGTCGTCCAACTTATAGCATTCAGCGGCGTTGGTCTCGCCTCCCTCTTTGATACGATAGAGAGCTGGTGAACTGAACAATGAGTTGACAATCGTGGTTCTCAACTTATCGTTTACGTTCATGTCAAGTTCCAACTTCGAGATAATCGATGAGGGGGTCAGCCAATTGTTATAGGTACGGGCCTCGCGGAGCAACCATTTCATGGCTTGTTTCTGTTTTGCCTTGCAAATATAGTGCTTGCTAGTGGCTTTCCCATCGCCTTGTCTAATTTCTTCGAAACGGATACCTCCGATGTAAGGTATGACGTGACGGATGTAGCGAGTATATTGGGTTGTTACCTGACGATAGACTTTTTCTGTTTCATCATAGCGCTCACCTTTTTCCAAGGTCCAGTTGAGCAGGTTCTTCATGAGCACCTTCAGGTTTGCGATACCCAGGTCGCTGGCCTTGATGTGGTCATCACCCAGGTCTTCGGTCTGGTCGGTGGGGTCGATAGTTGCCATCACCTGCTGAGCACCAAATTCGTACATGGGGTCGCCAGCGTGTTCCTGAATCCATGCTTCAAGAGTGGGCTTCTCATCCTCTGGCTTCTGGATGTTTGGAAGCAGTTGATAGCCCCAGTGGATGGCGTGAATATCATAGACGCCGAGGTCTGGAGGAGTGAGTTTTACCCCACGTTCCAGATCGCCAGGCTGTGCTACGTAGTTATTGCGCGCATAGTCCATGATACTTGGTGTGGTACCATATTTCTGAGTAAATGAAGGGCTTCGAAGTGAATCTACTGGGAACGAATAACTGGCTCCCATGTTATGCATTAGTCCAAGGGTGTGACCAACCTCATGAGAGGCAGCATATTTCATCGATTCTTTCATCAGGTCATCGTCAAAGGTGACTGTCCTTACACGCTTGTCAACTGTTCCTGTTTGTACAAAACGCCAGTTGTGAAGCAGTGACACAATATTATGATACCAGATGACATCGGCTGCCAAAATCTCACCTGTACGTGGGTCTGTGTAGCTGGGACCCATAGCGTTGGCTGTTGATGTAGCGGCATATTTGAAACAGTTGTAGCGCATATCGTCCGGGTCGAAATTGGGATCGTTCTTTGGATAGTCCTTGGCAAGGATAGCATTCTTGAAACCTGCTTTCTCGAAAGCACGATTCCACTCCATGATACCTTCTTTTATCGTAGAACGCCATTTCTCTGGGAATGCTGAGTCTACATAGAATACAATAGGACGGGCAGGTTCTACCAATTCTCCACGGAAATAACGGTCGCGGTCTTCATCGCGTGGCTCCAAACGCCAACGGTGAATATAGGTCTGGTCTTCTATACGATCGCGGTTGGTTGAATAAACATACTGGTCGCTATAGAAATAGCCTACACGGTTGTCTTGTAGACGACGTGGCATGGGATCTTCTGGCAATACAAACAGCGAACGGTGCATCATCAGTGTATATGGCTTCTGAATGGCACCTGTAGTGTTGTATGTCAGCATGCTCTTTATCTCGATGTTTTTCTCGAAAGTCTTTACCTCGCTGATGCCTGATGCATCGGATACAAATGTGCCTTTCAAGCCTTTGTCGCTACCTAGTAGTTTGCTGACAGGGTTTGACTCTTTGATGGGGCTAATGCTTTTTTCATTGCCGCCAAAGAATGAAGTGACATCAATGACAACGTTCTTGCCTTTGGTAGCTGTAATCTTAAAAGCTTTCAGAATGGGATTCAGAAAATTCTTCTGAAAAGAAGATGCCATGGGGTCTCCCTCTACTACCATGTCCATATACTGCATCTTGTGTAAGTAGACATTGCGCTCGTCTTTCGTAAAACAGATGAGAAAAGGTGAGGTAGACATCTGGCCTGCAACATAATCTTGTGTGTCGCTTGTAGCTGCTACACGACTAGATAGCATGTAGGTACGTTGGAAGGCTGAGTCGGGCATCTCAAAGAGTAACTTTCCTTCTTTTGATTTGTATATCACATTGAAAAGACCCTCCATGATCTTGCCGCCCTGTGTCGCTTTCTTGTAGTCAGCGTTCACAGAGTCTTTCTGTAAAACAGCAGCAAGTGCTGGGGCCTTTTTTTTCTTCTTTGCCATTGCGTCCTGTGTAGATAAT
>Ga0310786_10009055_pt1 | contig 12699 bp, 9 predicted proteins | sample AusTroGonzalo_MG_FD_203881 | JGI IMG/M metagenome (GOLD analysis project Ga0310786, IMG submission 203881) | Bovine rumen microbial communities from tropical cattle in Woodstock, Queensland, Australia - Gonzalo_03 (v2) (version 2) | ecosystem: Host-associated > Mammals > Digestive system >...
ACGCATGTAGCTTGATGATACTAATAGGTCGAGGGCTTGATTTCATGATTGGTCCAGAGACCAATTAAGGTAACAGATAAACTAACAGGTCAGATAATTCCTGAATTCTTGTAGCTGTGCAGTTGTCAGGATGCGTAAAGCGTCCGAGGGCCCCGGAAGAGGAAGAAAAGGACGATGGAAGGGGCCAAACCGTTCCGATAAAGGGACGATGAAATCGCTGGTAAGGAAGACCCAAGGGACAGAATGAAAAGCGATTTCCTAAATAGCTCACCATTTCCGGTGGCAATGACGAAGAGGTTCCACCTGTTCCCATACCGAACACAGAAGTTAAGCTCTTCAGTGCCGATGGTACTTGACTGGTAACGGTCCGGGAGAGTAGGTCGCCGCCGGATTCCATATTCCTCAGTAGCTCAATGGCAGAGCATTCGGCTGTTAACCGAAGGGTTGTAGGTTCGAGCCCTACCTGGGGAGCAGAAAAGAGTCTGATCGTATGATCAGACTTTTTTTCTGCTCCCCAGGAGGAATCTCAATAAATTGATCTTCCGGCAGACTACGTCTGCCAGGGCTCTCACGTTCTCACCCTATCCGCAATCTCAGTCGGCGCAGCAGGCATTGCTGTCGCTTCAACCTGCTGCTTGCTTCGATTGACTCACTCAGGGCGCTTCCTGCTTTGCAGGATAGTCCACTGGACTACCGCTTCCTTCGTTCCCCGCAACCACAATCGTCGCAGACGGCCTCGCGGGGACGCTTCAGCCCTCTGCTCGTTTCGAATGACTCGCTCACCTCGTTTTCACCTGCGGTGAATGCCCCACTGGGGCACCACTCGGATCGCTCCCCTGGGGAGCCCAAAAGGCCTGATCAAAAGATCAGGCTCTGATCTACTTTTATGCCAAATAGTAGTGTATAATATAGGAAACTATCTGGATAACACAGGATCATACGATATAAAAAGGCAGGGAATAAGTCGTGAGGAAAGCGGCGAAACAGATCTTATGGTGTATTGCAGGGCTGATTGTGCTCTGCGTCGTGCTTCGTTTTGCCTTCTTTAACGATTTTTCCATATACAGCTATATCCCATCCAGTAAACAGGACGAAATCAAGGTAACGGTGGAAAAACCGGAAGTGATACAGGCAGGAGAACCTGTACGCGGGGAGGGATTTATCCGGACGCCTGTATATCCGGGGGAAACGGGGACTACGGTTCTGGATGTTACTGTTGGAGAGAGTAAAGACGGTTCCATGCATATCCTGAGGGTAGGTCGTTTTCATACGGTATATGACAAAAACAATGATAACTTTACCGGTGATACGGCGCTCATGATCGGAGTAACGCTGTTCTGGCTCCTGGTCAGCGCGATCATGCTCTGGCATTTCTTCCAGGCAAAGGGGACAGCCTTTTACGATTACAGCACTATTTACTATGCTGGTTTCTCCCTGTTTGCCCTGGTAACCGGACTGACAATAATGGTTAATACCATCTCTCATGCCTTTCATCCGGAAGTATATAATATGATGACGGTTTACTCGAGTATCAGCGGTGCCAGCACCTGGTTCATGAAGCTGACGGCTCCTGTGATGATTGTGTTTGCCATTGTACTGGCAGTAAGCAATATTGTGCTTATGCGGCATGAGGGCTGGCAGCCGGGAAACGCGCTGGGGCTGCTGGTGAGTATCGTCATTATCCTGGGAGAGGCTTTGGAACTGTACTTTATGATGCGGTTTTCCAGCGGATCTGAATGGGAAATCAGGCTGGAAAGAACCCTGGAGAACACCTATGCCACGCTCTTTATCTATTGTCAGTGTATGCTGACAGGCGCTGTGATCTGCGGGATCAAGGCGGCGAAACACACTCCGGACCTGGACAAGGATTTCATTATCATCCATGGATGCTGGTTCCGGAAGGACGGAACGCTTCCGCCGCTGCTGCGGGACCGGGCAGACAAGGCGCTTTCCTTCTGGAAGACGCAGAAAGAGACAACCGGAAAGGAAGCCATTTTTGTTCCCTCCGGCGGACAGGGAAAGGATGAGCCCATGCCGGAAGGGGAAGCGATCCGGCAGTACCTGCGGTCACAGGAGGTACCGGAAGATCTGATCCTGACCGAGTTCCGGTCGAAGAATACTTTTGAGAACATGAGCTTCTCAAAGGAGCTGATCCATGAAAAGAATCCGGAGGGGAAAGTGATCTTTGCGACAAGCAGCTATCACGTGTTCCGCAGCGGAATCTGGGCAAAACGGGCAGGACTTACGGCAGAGGGAATCGGCAGCAGGACAAGATGGTGGTTCTGGCCCAACGCGTTTATCCGGGAAACTGCCGGATTGCTTCACAAAAGGTGGAAACAGGTGCTGTTTTTCCTCCTGGTGCTGCTTCTTTTCTTCGGCCTGCTGTCCATGATTCTTTGATGCGGGTACAGCGTTGTTTTCTGTAGATACATAAAGTATAATAGCAAAAAATAACTTAATAAACGGAGGCGGGAGATATGCAGCGCCGAATCATGACACCCGGTCCGCTTCATGATGAAAAGGGCCATCTGATCGAAACCGGATATGCCACAGAGCTCCTGAAGACCTATGACCGGTCAAGGGTGGCAGCCAGCCGCCTGAAGGTCAAGGAATGGGATTACTATGCCGTCTGCACGGACCGTTTTACCCTGGCGCTGACCGTTGATCACAATGGTTATATGACCATGGACAGTATCTCCCTGCTGGATTTTGAACGGAACACACAGATTACAAAGTCCGCCATGAGCCTGCCCTTCCTGTCTCCGCGGGAACTTCCGGCTTCCAGCAAAAAGGGAGACATCCGCGTATCGGGCAAAGGGTATATGATCTCCTTTGAGAATGACGGGATCAGCCGGCGGCTGACGGGCTATATGAACAAGTTCAGCCAGGAGAAGACCATAGTGTTTGATCTGACGCTGAGCGACGAACCGCAGGAGTCCATGGTGATTGTGACGCCCTACAAGGATCATCCGGAAGCCTTCTATTATAATCAGAAGATCAACTGCATGCGTGTGGACGGTGTCATCACCCTGGGAGACCTGGAATACCGGTGTGATCCGGTGGACTGCTTCGCGGTGCTGGACTGGGGCCGGGGCGTATGGACCTATGACAACACCTGGTACTGGGGATCCGCGTCCGGGCTGGTGGATGGTATGCCCTTTGGGTTCAATGTGGGGTATGGATTCGGGGATACGTCCGCAGCCAGCGAGAACGTCCTCATATATGAGGGAAAGATCCACAAGCTGGAGCAGGTAAAATTTGAAATTCCGGAAAAAGACGGGAAGGAAGATTATCTGTCCCCATGGAACTTTACAAGCAGCGACGGACGGTTTGAGATGAAGTTTGAACCGATCATGGACCGCTGCGCCAAAACAGATCTGCTGATTATCTGCTCGGACCAGCACCAGGTGTTCGGCCGGTTCTCCGGCACGGTGATCCTGGATGACGGCCGGAAACTGCAGATTGATCATCTGACCGGCTTCGCTGAGAAGGTCAGGAATAAATGGTAAGTACTTGAAGGAGGATCCCCTGTAATGCTGAGCCTGGAGAGAGCAACGGAACTGAACGCAACCATGGTGTCGGAGGAGCACCTGATCATTCACGCGAAGAATGTCTGCTATGCCATGGGGGCAATGGCGGATTACTTCGGAGAAAACCGGGAACACTGGCAGGCAGTTGGAATGCTGCACGACTATGACTATGAAAAATATCCGGAGGAACACCTGCAGCATACGCAGGAGCCGCTGCTGGCGGCGGGGGTTCCGGAGGAGGACGTACGGGCGATCATGAGCCACGGCTGGGGAATCTGCACGGACGTGAAGCCGGAAAGCAATCTGGAAAAGAGCCTCTTCACGGTGGACGAGCTGACGGGAATCATCCAGGCCTGCGCCCGGATGCGCCCGAAGGGGATCCAGGACCTGGAGATCAAGAGCTTTATGAAAAAGTATAAGGATAAGAAGTTTGCGGCCAAATGCGACCGGGAGCTGATCCAGAAGGGCTGTGACCTGCTGGGGATGGAGGTCCGGGAAGTGGCTGAAATCTGCATTGAGGGTATGCGTCCCCATGCGGCGGAAATCGGCCTGGAAGGAACCGGAGAAGAATAAGAACGCGTATCAAAAAAGCCTGTTCGTGACGAACAGGCTTTTGTTATTCCGGGAAGATCAATAGTTTTCAGCGGCAATTTCGAAATAGCTCTGGGGATGGTTGCAGACGGGGCAGACTTCCGGAGCCTTGGTGCCCACAACGATGTGGCCGCAGTTGCGGCATTCCCAGATCTTGACCTCGCTTTTTTCGAAGACCTGCTGCATTTCAATATTCTTCAGCAGGGCGCGGTACCGTTCCTCATGATGTTTTTCGATGGCGGCAACACCGCGGAACTTCGCGGCCAGTTCAGTGAAGCCTTCTTCCTCAGCGGTCTTTGCGAAGGACTCATACATATCGGTCCACTCATAGTTTTCACCGTCGGCGGCAGCCGCCAGGTTTTCAGGCGTGGAGCCGATGCCTTTGAGTTCCTTGAACCACATCTTGGCATGTTCTTTTTCGTTCTCAGCTGTCTTCAGGAAAAGCGCGGAGATCTGCTCATAGCCTTCCTTTTTGGCAACAGAAGCGAAATAGGTATACTTGTTCCGGGCCTGGGATTCACCTGCGAAAGCGGCTTCCAGGTTTTTTTCGGTCTGGGTTCCGGCATAGGGATTGGACATGACATTTTCCTCCTTTATCAATATAGATGACGGGCTTTATTGCTCGTTACGGATTGTGTAAAGCTTCAGGAAACCGCAGAGGGAGCTGACCTGTTTGCTGAGGCTGCGGGGCAGCAGCACAACATACAGCGCCTGGTCTGTGGTGGTATGAAGCCGGATATACTGATCATTTTCCATCCGGACGGAGGTGCTTCCGAAGAAGGTGGGTCCGGCATAGGGCATGAAATGGAAACCGTCCTCCAGCATATTCAGGGTATCCGCCGGCCAGATGCTCTGCAGGGTGATTTCCTCGCCTTCAGGGGTCTGCCAGTTCGTGATGACAACCCGGCCGTATCCTCCCGCAACCGGTGTGTCGGCACAGGTGGCACTGACGAAGGTCATGCCGGAGGTGTTCTGGAAGCACATCATGGGTGCGGGGAAGTCCAGCTGCACCAGGTCGCTTTCATTGTCTATCCGGAGCGCTGTGCCTGCTTCCACGGCAGGTGTCACGTCAGGAGCTGCGTTTTTATCCTCCTGTGGTTTGGCCAGGATCAGGGAAATGGCGAGCATCACCAGCAGGGCGACGGAAAACAGGACTTCCACAATCCGGAGGAGATACTTGCGTATTTTCTTTCCGTCAGCCATGATGCCCCTCCTTTCTTTTCCTGAATCAGGCAGCGGTTTCCGTTCCGCTGAGACCTATTATATATGGGGCGGAAGAACACTGTCAAATTGTGCGGACCCGGCCGGACCGGTTTGTTCGGGAGACCCGGACGGCAGGTTTTCAGGCCTCAGAATCGTTGTTTATAAAGAGAGGAAACAGTGCCTTCAAAAGGCCGGAAACCACGGCGCGGGGCGGGCTGACTTGCCCCGGAATCCAAAAGGATGTAAAATAATAGTTCACGGAGGGTAAGGATATGAAATCTAATCGCCTGATTCGCCTGGCAATCTGCCTGATTGCGGCGATGCTGCTTTTCATCCCTGTCTGTCCGGCGGAAGAAGCGTTTCATGTTGAAGACGCAGGACTGGACATGACAGAAACGCTCAGCGTTCACTATCCCGTGCTGTCCGGCCCGGGAGATGAAGCGCTGCTTGAGCTGATTAATACGATGATCCGGGAAGACTGCCATATCGGGGATTATCTTGCCCGTACGGCACAGCTGATCGCCGGCGGAAGCCTGCAGGTCAGCTGGCAGGGCGGGATTATGGGCGATGTGTTCAGCTGTGCGGTCTCGGCAGCCGGCGCGGTGGAAAACACCCGTTCCACGCATGTGTGGAATGCCTGCGCCGTGGACCTGCGGGACGGCCACCGGATTACCCTTTCGGAGCTGTTCACGGACGAGGAAGCCGGCCGCGAGCAGATCCGTACCTACCTGGAAGACGAAGTTCTGCCGGAACTCAGCGCGCATCTGCAGAACAGTGAACTGGAGCCCCTGCCGGAACGCTTCTTGCTGGAGCCTTCCGGACTGACGCTCCTGTATCCGGTGGGCCAGCTGAGCACCCTGGGAGACCGGGCCGGCGATATCCGGATCGGATGGCATGTGCTGAAGGACGTGCTGAACCTGGAGGAGGACAGCATTCCGGACCGGATCGGCGTGAAACAGATGATCACCCTGACCGCGGAAAGCGCGGAGCAGCTGCTGGCCACGTCGGCGGAAGGATCCCTGACCGGAATTCCGGTGAAACTGGGGGACAGCGTGCAGGAGATGACCGACCGGTATCACCTGCTGACGGACCCGGACGGTTTTGAGGGCGGGCGCCTGTTTGCGCTGGAAGGCGCTGGCTTTCGGGGCGTATACCTGATGACGGACGACCTGACCCGCGGCTGGGAAAACAGCAAGGTGGAAGGAATCCGGATGGAGCAGGGCTGCCTTTGGGGGCTGTGTGTGCATGAGACCATGCGGGAAGACTGGATTGCCGTGCTCGGTGAACCGGACGGTTCAGCGGCAATTGACGAAGACAAGGCGGAGGCAAACCGGCTGGTGCCGGGAACCTGCGATTATTACAGCTGCGGGGAATATCAGCTGCGGCTGTACAGCGATGATACCGGATGCCTGATCTGTATTGTACTGACGGCATAACGGAGCAAAGAGAGAAAGGAACAGAAGGAAAGAATGGCTCAGAAAGGGAGCGGAAAAAGAAGACAGGCCCCCGCGTATTCCGCGGATGCGATGGCCATCCGGTATATGGCCGGACTGGTTCTGATTGCGCTGGGCGTCCTGATCTTTATGGCGGCGGTCTTACGGCTGCCGGGAAATATCTTTGAAGGTCTGCGGATTATCTGCTTCGGCCTGTGCGGGATTATGGCCTATGTGCTGCCCGTGCTGCCGGTGTGGGCCGGTGTGCTGGTGATCTGGTCCACCCAGCGCCGCGCGCCCGTGCGGCCGTGGCTGTTTGCGCTGCTGGCCTTCTTCGGTTTGTGCGCTTTCCTGATGATTACCGGAGCCATGGAGCACCTGAGGAACACCTACGGCAGCGGCTGGGGTGACGTGATCAACGGTACCTACGCGGACAGCTCCACCCGGGTGAACCCGAACGGCGGCGGCGCGGTCGGAACCATCCTGGCCTGGCCGCTGTGGAATTACCTGGGCCCCGTGCTGGGCACCATGATTATCTTTGTGCTGACCGTGTTCTGCATTCTGATGTCGATGAACCTGACCCCTTCCCGGATCCGGGATCTCTTTACGGGCCAGGCAGGCGCCCGCCGGCAGCAGCAGAAGCTGGAACGGGAACGTATGGAACAGCAGCAGCTGGCATGGCAGCAGCAACAGGCCCTCTGGCAGCAGCAACAGCAGCAGATCCTGGAACAGCAGTACCAGATGCAGCAGCAACAGCAGATGCCCATACAGCCTGCACAGCAGCCCTATATGCCGGGGCAGGAGATGCAGCCGCCTGTGCAGCAGAAGCCTGTATCCGGTGACGGCGGCGTCCGCGACTGGCAGGAGCAGGCCGCGGCGGGCCAGCTGGTTTCCGCGGCAACCGGACACCAGAGCAGTATTTTCGGCAGGAAGAACCAGGCTAAACCGGCGTCCCAGGAGAAATCTTTCGCAAGCCGGATTTTCGGCCGGAATAAAAAGGAAGAATATGACGGCCTGAGTGACGGATCCACCCTGACTGAAGCCGGGACAGCGGCCCGCAGGCCGGCAGGAAAACCTGCCCGCCGGACGGCGACGGGCGCGGAGATCGGCGAACCCCAGACTCACTGGCGGCAGGATACGGCGGAGATTCCGCTGGAGATCGATAACGGCCGTAAACGCCGGCCGCAGCCTGTGCAGCAGACGATTGCGGACATTCCGGAAACGCAGGCGCCTGTCCGTCCGGAACCGGCCCGCGGAAGGCAGCCGGTCCGGGAACAGGAACCGGCAGTGGAGAAAGCGCCCGAGAGGGACGATTCCCGGTATCGCCGTCCGGCGGAACCGGAGCGGAAGACGCCCGAAGCGCAGCCGGTCAAACCGGTTGTACCGGTGGTCCAGCAGACCATCGGAACGGAAGCCTACCAGGCGCCGATCAAGGTGCCTCCGAAAAAGAAGGCGGAGGAAGAAGAGGACGAAGGCATGTGGATGCCCACGCCCTACAACTATCCGCCGATTACAGACCTGGCCAGGCCGCAGCAGGGGGTTGAGGATACCCGCGAGGAGGATATCTCCCGCTCCCGCAAGCTGGAGGAAACCCTGGCGAGCTTCCGGGTGCCGGCCCGGGTGGTGCACGTAACCCACGGTCCCGCCATTTCCCGTTTCGAACTGGAGCTGGAAGCGGGCACCAAGGTCAACAAGGTATCGGAGCTGGAAAAGGATATTGCCTACGGCATGTCCGCCACCTCTGTGCGTATTGAGGCGCCGATTCCGGGTAAGCGCCTGGTCGGCGTGGAAGTGCCTAACCGCAAGGTGACGACCGTAACCCTGCGGGAGGTCATGGAAAGCGAACCGATGCAGAATGCCCGGTCGATCCTGACTGTGGCGCTGGGCAAGGATATCGCCGGCACGCCCATTGTGTGCGACCTGGCGAAGATGCCGCATATGCTGATTGCCGGCCAGACCGGCAGCGGTAAATCTGTCTGTATCAACGCGATTATCAACAGCCTGCTGTACCGGGCCAGCCCTGATGAGGTGAAGCTGATCCTGGTCGACCCGAAGGTGGTTGAACTGCAGTGCTATAACGGGATTCCGCACCTGCTGATTCCTGTGGTGAACGATCCGCGCAAGGCGGCGGCTGCACTGGCCTGGGCCGTGGCGGAGATGATGGAACGGTACGACAAGTTCGCCGAAAAGAAGGTCCGGAACCTGGAAGGTTATAACCAGCTGGTGGAAAAGACAGGCGAAAAGCCCATGGCCCGGATCGTGATCATTATCGACGAGCTGGCGGACCTGATGATGGTCTGCAAAAAGGACGTGGAAGAATATATCTGCCGCCTGACGCAGCTGGCGCGCGCAGCGGGCATTCACCTGATTGTCGCGACGCAGCGTCCCTCGGTGGACGTTATCACCGGCCTGATCAAGGCCAATATCCCGAGCCGTATCGCGTTCAAAACCGCGAGCTCCGTAGACAGCCGCACCATCCTGGACCGGAACGGTTCGGAACAGCTGCTGGGCTGGGGCGACATGCTGTACGCGCCCACCGGTTCCTTCGCGCCTACCCGTGTGCAGGGCTGCTTCCTGAGCGATGAGGAAGTGAACCGGATCGCGAAGCATGTGAAGGAAGCGAACCCCAGCACCTATGATCCGGATATCCTGGAGAAGCTGGATGAAATCGCCAACGGCGGAGAAACCGGAAACGCGGATATCATCATCAACAGTTCTGACATGAGCGGCGGAGACGGCGGCCTGTTCGAGCAGGCGGTGGAATTCGCCATCCAGGACGGCCAGATCTCCACCAGCACGCTGCAGCGGCGGCTGAAGATCGGCTATGCCCGGGCGGGCCGGCTGACGGATGAGATGGAGGAGCGGGGCATCGTGGCTGCCAAGGACGGCAGCAAGCCCCGTAAGTGCCTGATCACCCGGGAAGAATGGGAAGAAATGAAGAGAGCAACGGAAGGAATGACGTAATCAATGGCGAACATGGTGGACTATCTGGCCTGGCGGGGAGACGTTCCGCTTGATATCTCGCCATGGAACGAGATAGACGGCCTGCTGGTCGCTACCATCAGTTATCTGGATTTTCACGGGGGACGGGATCCCAAGGGATGGACCCTGGAGGAGATGTCCCGGATTGACCTGATCCAGGAAGGAAGCACGTCCACTTTCGCAGGACGCAAGACGGTCTTTCAGGCCATGGCTTCAGGCGCCCGCTTCCGCGGATGCCGGCTGCACCATGCCATTGCCATGACGGATCCGGAGATCGGGATGCAGTTTTCCGCCATGTGCCTGGATCTGCCGGACGGCAGCATGTGCGTGGCTTTCCGGGGAACAGACAATACCGTCGTAGGCTGGCGGGAAGACTTTGACATGGCCTACACCACCCGGGTGCCTGCCCAGGAGGCGGCGATCCTGTACCTGAGGCGGGCCGCGGCACTGTCCAAAGCGCCGCTGCGGCTGGTAGGACACAGCAAGGGCGGCAATCTGGCGGTTTACGCCGCTGCTTTTGCCTCCAAACGGGTACAGGACCGGATTGAAAGCATCGTGAGCTACGACGGTCCCGGTATGAACCGGGAGACCTCCCTGTCGGAGGGCTACCTGAGGATTAAGGACAAGATCCGTTCCTATATTCCCCAGACCAGCATCATCGGTCTGCTGATGGACTTCTATGAGCCGTATACGGTGGTGCGTTCCACCGCCAGCGGTATCAGCCAGCACGACCCTATGACCTGGAAGATTTACGGACCGCAGTTTGAAACCCTGTCGTCTGTGGACCAGACAGCGATCGTGGTACGGGACACCCTGCATGAGTGGCTGCAGAACAGCACCCCGGAACAGCGGGCGGATTTTGTGGATGCGCTGTTCGGCATGGTGGAGACCACCAAGGTGACCCGGATGAACGAGCTGACCGGGGAAAAACTGCGGAGCATGATGACCATGGTGGGCAACCGGAAGGAAGTGGATCCGGAGACCCGGCGCGTGTTCACCCGGCTCATGGCCCAGGCGGTTACGCTGGGCTTCGGCAATGTGATTGACTGGGTCCGCGGGCGGAGGGAGAACGACATTGAAGGCGGCTGGGAAACCATGTCAGCCGCGAAACGCAGGGAAATGCTGGACGCCGCGCTGAACGAACCGGAGCCTGCGGAGGAAGCAAAAGAAGATCAATCCCAGGAACAAAAAGACCCTTGACAAGGATCGTTCCGTATGATAAAAGATATACCGGTACCGATCTTTAAGACGATACAGAGATATCGGCAAGATTGGATTGGCGCGTATGCCGCTGTGCGGCAGACGCTGTATGCATGCGATCCGAACTCTGCCGATTCTCCGGCAGAGTTTTTTTGTAAGGAGGGTTGCATGATGACGGTCAGAATGGAAATGAACCGGATTCCGTCCCAAGTGGCCCAGGGCGCCCTTGTCAGCAAAAAGAATAATGTCTTTACTTTTCCCGGCTTCTGTGATGTGCACGTTCACTTCAGGGAGCCGGGTTTTTCTTATAAGGAAACGATGGTGACCGGCAGCCGGTCGGCAGCCCGGGGCGGCTACACAGCGGTCTGCGCGATGCCGAACCTGAATCCGGTACCGGACAGCCTGGCACATTTAAAGGAAGAAGAGGACCTGATCCGGGCAGCCGGCAGCCTTGTGGATATCTACCCCTACGCGGCGCTGACCGTCGGGGAGAAGGGACAGGAAGCCGCGGCGCTGGAAGAGCTGGCGCCCCGGGTGATCGCCTTCTCGGATGACGGAAAGGGCGTCCAGTCTGAAAGCATGATGCGCTCCCTGATGGAGCGGTGCAGAAATCTGGGGAAGGTGCTCGCCGCTCACTGCGAGGATGAAACCCTGGTCCGCGGAGGATACATCCATGACGGAATCTATGCCGCGGCCCACGGGCACAAAGGGATCTGCTCCGAAAGCGAGTGGGGCCCCATTGCCCGGGACCTGAAGCTGGCGAAGGAAACCGGCTGCGCCTACCATGTGTGCCACATCAGCTGCAGGGAGAGCGCGGAGCTGATCCGGCAGGCCAAGAAGGACGGCGTAAACGTGACCTGCGAAACCGGACCGCATTACCTGCTGCTGGATGAAAACGACCTGCAGGAGGACGGCCGCTTCCGGATGAACCCGCCCCTGCGGGCGAAGGAAGACCGGGAGGCCCTGCTGGAAGCGCTGCTGGACGGCACGATCGATATGATCGCCACAGACCATGCGCCCCACAGCGCGGAGGAAAAGAGCCGCGGGCTGGCAGGCAGCGCCTTTGGGGTGGTCGGACTGGAATGTGCGTTCCCGGTACTGTATACCGGCCTGGTGAGAACAGGTATCCTGCCACTGGAGCGGCTGGTCAGCCTGATGGCGGTGGCCCCGCGGGAGCGTTTCGGAATCCCGCTGCGGGAGGACGACCTGTGCGAGTGGGACCTGGACGCGGAATACACGATCGATCCGGAAGAGTTTGAAAGCATGGGGAAAGCAACACCCTTTGCGGGACAGAGCGTATACGGACGGTGCCTGAAAACCGTGCATGCGGGCAGGACAGTTTTCGGAAAGTAAGATAAAGGAAGGGAAGAAAGAACATGGCGAAGCGGACAGACATCAAGAAGGTACTGATTATCGGCAGCGGCCCCATCGTGATCGGACAGGCGGCGGAGTTTGACTACGCCGGCACCCAGGCTTGCCTGGCCCTCAAAGAGGAAGGCTATGAAGTGGTGCTGTGCAACTCCAACCCGGCGACGATCATGACCGACACCTCCATCGCGGACAAGGTGTACATGGAGCCCCTGACACTGGAATATATCGCGAAGATCCTGCGGTATGAACGTCCCGACGCCATCGTGCCCGGTATCGGCGGCCAGACCGGCCTGAACCTGGCGGTGCAGCTGGAACGCAAGGGCGTACTGAAAGAGTGCGGCGTGGAACTGCTGGGCACCAGCAGCCGGAGCATCGAGCGCGCTGAAGAC
>Ga0310786_10009056_pt1 | contig 12698 bp, 8 predicted proteins | sample AusTroGonzalo_MG_FD_203881 | JGI IMG/M metagenome (GOLD analysis project Ga0310786, IMG submission 203881) | Bovine rumen microbial communities from tropical cattle in Woodstock, Queensland, Australia - Gonzalo_03 (v2) (version 2) | ecosystem: Host-associated > Mammals > Digestive system >...
TATTTCCGTAATCCTGCCAAGGAAAAGGAGAACTTCTGATTCGTTCCGGCTGGATAGCCGGGTTGTCATATGAAGATAGAATTCTACCTCCATCAAGTATGGCTGGCACTCATCTGTGCATTGATGTTTGCCGGCCTTCTTCTTCCCATTGGCCAGTTGGTCAGTGCTGAGGGAGCATCGGCGGAACTTACCAATTTCCGCCTTAATTTCATTGAGGGTGACAGCAGCGGTGCCATGTGGGCTCTCGGTGTAATCATGATAATTATTCTGGCAGTAGGAGTGTTTGAGCTCCTGCTCTCAGGGTTCCGCAACTTTGTGCTTCAGAAACGTCTGCTAGTGTTCATGATGCTGCTCACATTGGGCTATTACATCATTTTTGTGATATATGTACTCCTGCTCAAGGGCGATGCATCTTTCGGACCGCGTATCGGGGCTTCATTTCCGCTTATAAGCCTTATCTTGGAGTATATGAGCATTCATGGAGTCTCAAAGGCTGAGGCTTCCATTATAGCAAAGGCAAGCGGTTTCCGCCTGAGAGATTAAAACAAATTAAAGGAGTAGGTGGCGCGCACTGATATAGTGCTGTTGGCGCAACGTCCAAAGTAGTCTTTCTTGGTGATGCCGTATATATTGCCAAGTCCAAAGTAGTATCGGCCTTCAATTCCGAAGTTTCCTGAACCGGTACGTATCTCAAGTCCTACACTGGCTGTTATTCCATAGTCCAGTTTGTTCTCGATAGCCTTACCGTATTGCTCTGTAACCTGATTGGGGCGGTTGCTGACATCCCAAGGCTTCTTTCCTCCGTAGATTTCCCTTTCATTTATCAGGTATGCCACCTGCGGTCCCATATTGATATATCCCTGAAATCCGCGGAATTCACGTCCAAAACCTAAGTGAGCCAGGAATGGAATCTCTATGTAATTAGCTATACGTGTGTATTCATTGCCTGATTCGTCATCTATATCCTCTGTCCATCCGCGGCGGGCATAGTTCAGCTCTATCTGCGTGCCGCATATCAGGAAGAAATACTTCTCAGATATATGACGCAGGCTTACACCGAAAGTAGGCCCCAGACTCAGTGTCTGTTTGATGGTTGGAATAAATGAAACCTCACTGGTGCCCATACCACCGCTAAACCCAAGGCAAAGGGTGTTGCGGGCGTCACCTACCTGGGCAGAAACTGATCCCGCGATAATAGTCAGCGATATTAATAATGTGAGCAGGCGTTTCATTTGTCAAAGTCTATCTTCTCAACTTGATAGGTGTCAGAGTAATGTACAAAGAATACCTTGCGGTTTATGAATCCTCCCCAGTTGTTGACGCGTTCAAACTTGAATCCCATCTGTACGGGATCAGTATCAAGGTCATTCAGATGATTCTCAAAGTCCTTGCCGTACTTTTCCAGTCCTTTCAGAAAGAAATAACCGGTGTCATATCCGTAAGAGGCATAACTGGGGTAGCTTATCATCATCTGACGGCTGAAAGCGCGGCGGAAAGCAGCATTGAAATCAATAGACTCACTGAGCATATTGTTGGTGTAGAACCAACTGTAGAACCAGGTGTCTATTTCATAGAACTCATCCAGATGGTCTGATGCATAATACTGGTACTGGGGATAGCCGAACAGGTGTGTCTCTATCTCCGGGTCTTTATTGCGCGTTACCAGTTGAAGTACGGGTAACATGGTGTTAAGCGGCTCACTGTTTGGCGTATTGATAATGAATATGTTCTGCTTGCCTGGTTCTATGATATTCATTATCTGTTGATAAGCCGTATCAACCGTCAATGTGGTATATGGAATCTTATGGTCGGTAAGAGTAGTCTTGAAGCCGTCAATGAACTCATTTCTGCTGAATTCTTCAGCATCCAGCAGGATTATGTTGGGATTGGGGAACTGCTTAAGGAAGTGTGAGAATATCTCCTGATGGAAATATGACTGCGGCGTGTTGGGCTGATACAGGTATGGGTTGTTGAATACCTCATCGATATTGGAACCTACTGGCAGCGGAACCAACGGAATCTGGTGCGCGATTGACCAGTTTGAGGCGGTCGTGATGTGGTTGGCATATCTGGGGCCGAATATTATGTCAACATCGTCCAGCTTGCCGCTCTCAAATAACGGTTCAATGGAATTATCCTCACCTTCTGAATCAAACACCTTCAGGTTGACGGATACTTTTTCTCTCTTGAGCTTGTCAAGTGCCAACAGGATACCCTGATAAAACTCTACCATCATTTTCTGTTCAGTCGTGGTGGAATCATCAAGCGAGAACGGAAGTATGAGTGCCGCTGTGAGGATATGATCATCATATTCATCCACAACCTCAGGTTTACGCTCGTTCATGGTGAACAGGGTACTGTCCGGGATAGATTCAATTCTGGATATGGCCTGCTCACGTTCCTTGCGGCGTTGCTCAATTTCCTGTGTGGTGTAAGGTATGTTTACGATGTTTCCATTGCGCAACTTGGAATGTCTGTACTCTGGATTTGCTTCAAGGAACTCCTCCTGTGTGATACCGTAGTCGCGGCAGATGCGGAATATGGTCTCCCTACGTTTTACCTGATGTGTGGTCCTGATAGTAGCGATATCGGAGGTCATGGTTTCTGCATCTTTCCTGATCTCCTTAGGCGTATCCTCTCCGGCATTCTCTATGGTTGAAGCCAGCGGGTCCTCATCGGAAGGGGCGGGGATGGTTATTACCTGGCCAATCTTGAAATTTTCTGCAGAAAGGCCCGGGTTGGCATCACATATCTCCTTGACTGAAACACGATTCTCTACTGATAGGCGGTACAATGTCTCACCTTTCTGGATGGTATGGAATTTGCCTGATGCAACGCTCTTCTTTAAGGGTATCTTGAGTTCCTCGCCGGCGCGGATAACCTTTTCGCTGCCGGGATTGAGTTTGATTATATCATCTTCTGTAACGCCGTACATCCTGGAGATGGAGTATAACCCCTGTCCCTGAGTTACGGTATGCATGAAATAATCTGATTGGGCGGCTGTATGCAGGGCCGGAATGACCATCAGCAGCGCTACCGCCAGGATATATCTGAGTCTGTTCATAATATACTTCATATATTATCGGGTGCGAAGATACAAAAAAGCCTTCAGTCTCCGTTTATAATATCTATAACAATTCTTCCGTGAAGTTGGACTTGCTTTGAATGGAAGATTATTTTGAGTACTTTTGCGTTTTGAAACGAACATATATGAAAAGATCTCTTCCCGTAAGATTCATATCGGCCGCTTTTACAGCGATTTTATTGTCTGCCGGGGTTTGGGCCGGCACGCCACAGGTAGATGTGAAGGTCACGCTGAGCCCGGTTTCAGGTGATCCGGTGGTGCTATCCAAGGATAATCCGCAGACAGACAGTAAATTCAATGCTCCCCTGCGAGCCAAGTTCACTTCATCGATTGTAGCCGATGACGGCAAGGAGTATGAATTGCGTTCACAGTGGATAATAAAGCAACTGCCTACCGGTGAGTCATCGGATACAATAGTTTTTCTGAAGCGATACGAGAACGATACCGAGTATGAGTTTACGGATTTCGGTTCATTCCAGGTGGTTTATGAGTGGTCATACAGGGAGAAAGATTCTTTGACGTTCATCCTGGGCGATAAGGAGACCATGACGTTCAGTATAGACGAATCGGAAGTTCGTCTGGATTATAACGGTTTTTCTCCGAACGGAGACGGTATTAATGACGTCTTTAAGATTTATGTCCGTTCAATAGTGGATTTGAAGATATCCATATTCAACCGTTGGGGCCAGACCATAAAGACCATATCGGGCCGGATGGAGAATATCCTTAATTCTCCGGATATTATTAGTGTTGAGGACAACAATAACGGTGGTTATCTGTTGGGGATATGGGATGGCCGATTCAACGGTGACATAGTAAATGACGGCGTCTATTTCATAAATGTGGAGGCTACAGGTGCCAGCGGCAGGACATTTGAGAAGAAGGCCGATATAAATGTGCTTAAAGGGCGGGCTAATTGATGGAGATGGATAAATCTAAGATTGCAGTAACAGGTGCCAGGTCTAATAACCTGAAGAACATAGATGTTGAGATTCCGCACAAGTCACTTACGGTTGTTACAGGCCTGAGCGGCAGCGGCAAGTCTTCACTGGCATTTGACACAATCTACGCTGAAGGCCAGCGCCGATATATTGAGACCTTCTCTGCTTATGCACGTAACTTCTTAGGCAATCTGCAGCGTCCTGATGTGGACCGTATCACAGGACTCAGCCCTGTTATTTCAATAGAACAGAAGACCACCAACCGTAACCCGCGTTCAACCGTTGGCACGGTCACTGAGGTATATGACTATCTGCGTCTGCTTTTTGCCCGTGCAGGTGAGGCTTTCTCATACCTGAGCGGTGAGAAGATGGTCAAGTTTACTGAGGAGCAGATTGTGGAACTTGTGGTTAACGAGTACGGCGGACAGCGTATTTATGTGCTGGCTCCGCTGGTGCGTAACCGCAAGGGTCACTACAAGGAACTGTTTGAAGGCATACGCCGCAAGGGTTATCTTAATGTACGTGTTGATGGTGAGTTGCGTGAGGTAAAGCCTGGCATGAAACTAGACCGTTACCGCAATCATGATATAGAGGTAGTCATTGAGAAACTCATTGTGAATGAGAAATACCGCCACCGTCTTGCCGATAGCGTATCGCTGGCCATGAAGCAGGGTGACGGTCTGATGATGATACTCTCCATGCCTGAGGAGACCATACCAGGTCGCCCGGAGCAGGGTGTGCTGCGTCACTACAGCAAGCGTCTGATGTGTCCCGTGACAGGACTCTCATACCGTGATCCCGCTCCGCATAACTTCTCATTCAACTCACCGCAGGGATTCTGCCCCAAGTGCAAGGGCCTGGGTTACATATCGGCCGTTGATGAGGACAAGGTGCTGCCTGACCGCTCTCTCTCCGTGCGCCAGGGTGCCATAGCTCCATTGGGTCCATTCAAGAATACGCTTATATTCAGGCAGATAACAGCTCTGCTTAATAAATATGACTATACGCTGGATACTCCCATATCGGAGATGACCAATGATGTCATCGATGAGCTGCTTAACGGTTGTGACGAGCGCATCAAGGTGCAGATAACCGGCATAAACAGTGAGGCCGATGCCGTGTTCATGGAGTATGAGGGCGTAGTCAAGTACGTACGTTCTCTCCAGCAGCAGACAGACCTTACTGCAGCAGAGCAAAAGTGGGCTGACCAGTTTGCAGTGACCCGCGTATGCCCTGAGTGCGGAGGCGCACGTCTCAACAAGGAGGCGCTCAATTTCCGCATTGACGGCAAGAATATATTTGAGCTGGCATCGATGGATATACAGGATCTCTATGAGTGGGCCTGCAATGTGGAGCCCCGCCTGAGTGACCGCCAGCGCACCATAGCATCGGAGATACTTAAGGAGATACGCACACGCCTGCAGTTTATGCTTGATGTGGGCCTGGATTACCTTTCTCTAAACCGCCCGGCAGAATCTCTGTCCGGTGGTGAGGAACAGCGTATCAGGCTGGCTACACAGATTGGCTCCAAACTGGTCAACGTGCTTTACATTCTTGATGAACCCAGTATAGGGTTGCACCAACGTGATAACGTCAGATTGATTGAGTCTTTGAAGCAGCTGCGTGATGCCGGAAACACCGTACTCGTGGTGGAACATGACCGCGATATGATGCTGGCAGCAGACTGGATCATAGACCTGGGCCCTCGTGCCGGCCGCAAGGGTGGTGAAGTGGTGTTCCAGGGAACCGTTGATGAGATGCTTAAGACTGAAACTCTTACCGCAGGCTATCTGAACGGCAAGCTGGATACGGCTGCCGGTGATATGTCCAAGCGCCGTGAAGGCAATGGGCAGAGCATTGTACTGCACGGTTGTAGGGGAAACAACCTGAAGGGTATTGATGTGGAGTTTCCGCTGGGTAAGCTTATCTGCGTGACAGGTGTGTCAGGTAGCGGCAAGTCAACGCTTGTAAATGAGACTCTGCAGCCCATACTGTCACAAAAGTTCTACCGTTCACTCAAGGAGCCGCTTGAATATGATTCTGTTGATGGAATAGACTTTATCGATAAGGTGGTTGATGTGGATCAGTCACCCATAGGCCGTTCTCCGCGCTCCAATCCTGCCACATATACGGGTGTATTCAGCGATATCCGTCAGCTCTTTGTGGAACTGCCGGAATCCAAGATCCGTGCCTACAAGCCCGGCCGTTTCTCATTCAACGTGAGCGGAGGCCGATGTGAGGCCTGCGGAGGTAACGGCTACAAGACCATTGAGATGAATTTCCTGCCTGATGTGATGGTACCCTGTGAGGTCTGTCACGGTAAGCGTTACAACCGTGAGACCCTTGAGGTACGTTACAAGGGCAAGTCTATAGCAGATGTGCTGGATATGACCATCAATATGGCAGTGGAGTTCTTTGAGAACGTTCCTACCATACTCAACAAGATAAAGGTTCTGCAGGAAGTGGGTCTGGGCTATCTCAAGCTTGGTCAGCCTTCAACAACAATCTCAGGTGGTGAGAGCCAGCGCGTAAAACTGGCCACAGAGCTTGCTAAACGTGATACCGGTAAGACACTTTACATTCTTGACGAGCCTACCACGGGACTGCATTTTGAAGATATCCGTGTGCTTATGAGCGTGCTTAACCGCCTGGTTGACAAGGGTAATACGGTAATTGTCATTGAGCACAACATGGATGTCATCAAGCAGGCCGACTGGATTATTGACATCGGCCCGGAAGGCGGACGTAACGGCGGTATGGTGGTTGCTCAGGGTACTCCTGAGGAAGTAGCCTCATGCGGCAAGGGCTATACTTCAAAATTCCTTGCAGAGGAACTTTCACGCTGATTTTATTATGAGATACGGTCTGTCATTTATTGGAGTCTTGCTGTTTGCGGCATGCGGCATGCCGGAACAGGGTGAAATGAGACTCCGGTATGACCAGCCCGCAACCTATTTTGAGGAGGCATTGCCAATAGGCAACGGCCGTCTGGGCGCAATGGTCTATGGCGGTACAAGGCAGGATAAGTTGTCGCTGAACGATATTACCCTGTGGACAGGTGAGCCGGAGCAGAAGGCTGACCATGTGGATATGGAACTGTATCCCAATGTCACTCCATGGGGGGAATCATGGAAATATGTGGACGAGGTGCGCCAGGCTCTTGATGCTGAGGATTATGCCAAGGCGGAACAGCTACAGCATAAGATACAGGGACATTACAGTGAGAACTATCAGCCTCTCGGTACTCTCACAATCAGTTATCCCGATGCTGAGATATCGGAATACAAACGGGAACTGGATATATCGGAGGCTGTGGCACGGGTATCATACAGGCGTAACGGAAAGCGTTTCAATGCGGAGTACTTTGCATCGGCACCTGATTCAGTGATTGTAGTGAGGTTCAAATCAGAGGAACCGTTGGATGCAGTGCTGTCACTGGATTATCCGCATCCGCATGAGGCTGTCTGTTCCGATGACCGTATCACGGTTGACGGATATGTGGCATACCATTCATACCCAAACTATTTCAGGACCCGTCGTCATGAGCGTTTCATGTATTCACCTGACAGGGGAATCCATTACCGCACGGTGCTGCTTGCTGAGTGTGACGGACAGACGGAGCAGAATGGCCACTCTTTGAGTCTTAAGGGTGTGAAGGAGGCGGTCATCAAGATAGTAAACTCAACATCGTTCAACGGATTTGACCATGATCCCGTCAGGGAAGGGAAGCCTTACCGTGAGCTGGCCGATGCCAACGTAAAACGGGTATCGGGCAAAAAATACGGTGAAATCCTGAAGAGTCACATTAAGGACTACAGGAGCTTCTTTGACAGGCTTACTATAAATCTGGGCAAGACGGATCCAAAGATAAAGGCTCTGCCTACCGATGTACAGCTCAAACTTTACTCGGATGAAAATCAGGTAAATCCGGAACTGGAAGCACTCTATTTCCAATATGGCCGATACTTGCTCATATCATCGTCGCGTACGCCAGGTGTGCCGGCCAATCTGCAGGGACTCTGGAACGAGAGCATGGAACCGCCGTGGAGCGGCAACTACACCATAAACATAAATCTGCAGGAGAATTACTGGCCTGCTGAGCCTGCCGCACTGCCTGAGATGCATGAGGTGATGCTTGACTATGTGGACAACATGTCTGTGTCAGGCCGTGAGACCGCCCGCAATTATCTGGGCGTGGACCAAGGGTGGGCATCGGGCCATAACAGTGACATCTGGGCTATGACCAATCCTGTAGGACTGGGTACTGGCGATCCAAATTGGGCCAACTGGTACATGTCAAGTCCTTGGCTGGCTACCCATATCTGGGAACATTATCTGTTTACACGTGACCTGGAACGCCTTAAGAAGGATTACCCTGCATTGAAGGGTGCTGCAGAGTTCTGCATGGCCTGGCTGGTGGAGAAAGACGGTGAGCTAATAACATCGCCCTCAACATCGCCTGAGAACAAATACATTACCGATAAGGGATTCCATGGTGCGACGCTTTACGGCGGCACTGCCGATATTGCCATGATATGTGAGTGCCTCATGGATGCGGCTGATGCCTCAAACTTGCTTTCAGATAGCGTTTTTAACCGCAGGGTACGCTCATATATCAGCCGTTTGCGCGGTTATCATATCGGAGTTGACGGCCATCTGATGGAGTGGTATTATGACTGGGCCGATGAGGACCCGCAACACCGCCACCAGTCACATCTGTTCGGTGTATATCCCGGTCATCAGATAAGTGGCGGCGAGTATGCCGATGCTGCACTTAAGTCACTTGAGATCAAAGGCTTTGAGACTACCGGCTGGAGCTGTGGCTGGCGCATCAACCTCTATGCCCGCCTCCGGGACGGAGAGAACGCATACCGCATGTATCGGCGCCTGTTGCGTTACATCAGCCCTGACAATTACCGCGGTCCCGATGCCCGTCGTGGCGGCGGCACATATCCCAATCTCTTCGATGCCCATTCACCGTTCCAGATTGACGGTAATTTTGGCGGTTGCGCCGGGGTGATGGAGATGCTGTTAAGGTCTGAAGAGCATTTGGTGGATCCTCTGCCTGCATTGCCTGCCGCCTGGCCTAACGGCTATATCCGCGGCATCCGTACCCGCACCGGACAGACCGTGGATCTGGTTTGGAAAAACGGTAAAGTCAAGTCTTTCAAAGTGACACAATAGGGTCGTTTCCCTGTGTCATTTATCATTTTATGCTATTTTCTCAAATCCAGGAGAATACGTTTATTGTTTGAGAGGGTGGTGGCTATGAGATAGCGGGGGCCACCGTCGCGGATTTTGAGCTTTTGCTGGAGTGCAGGGGCGGTCTCTGGGAAGTTCCTTACTGAGAGGTTGGCCTGGGTTTTGATCAGGGATGATAGTGACCTTTTATCAAACGGTATAACTCCGTCAATTTTGAATACACGGCCGGGGAAAGACTCCGGCTTTTCTTTGCTCCAGAACAGGTGGGTGTCCGGGTGGAGCAGGGCGGTTCCTGTATGGGCAGCTATTGTGCGGAAGAGGGCACTTTTCATGTAGGGGGCGCTTGGTTCGCTGATGAATGTGCCGGGCTGCAACTGCTCCGGGGATGCAACGGGCAGAGATTGGGCGTTTTCTGCGCTCTTTGTTGATGAAATGACAGTTCCAGGATTACCTTGGGTATCTATGTCAATTGCTTCAATTACGGGCTCTCCGTTGAAATCTCTTTGTATCAGGAGCGTTATCTCCTTGCACTCTCCTTCAAGGCCGATTACCATGACGCGGCTTACGTGATGCATCTCAGTTAAAGCACGGCTTATGTCAAGCATGGGGGAGAGCTTGAGCATAATATAGCGTGATACTCTTAACAGGTCATTTTGGAGGACTACTGCATCAGGTTGGCAGTCAGAGATTGATATCAGTTTTTGGCCTGCATTTCCGCGGCGGGCGGGGTCAAGGTAGATCAGGTCAAGACTGTCGGGTTCCTGATGGGATATGAAATCTTCTGCACTTCCGCAGGTTATCTCAATGTCAGGGCGGTCAAGAATCTTGAAGTTGGTCTGGGCGTTCTGGCAGAGTTCGGCAGATAATTCGTTGTAGCAGGTGCGGGATGCACTGCGGGAGATGAAATAGCAGTCAACTCCCATTCCGCCGGTGATATCGGCCATGCGGATATCTTTACCAATCAGAGCCTCTGTACGTGAGGCCTTGTACTGTGCTATGTATTGTGATGTGCATTGCTCAAGTGAGAGGTGCTTGGGGTAGATAATGCCGTCTGTATCGGCCCACAGGGGAACTTTTGACTTGGCGGCCTGCCAGCCTGAGATTTGCGTGAGGGCGTACTGGATGTCAATGCCTTGCGGATGGCTGGCAAGAGCCAGTTTGCGCACATCGTCTGTCCGATGTTCACGTATATACTGCTCTGTCAGATTCTTTTCCATCCCGTTTCAGATTTGCAGTTTCAAATTTAGGAATTTAGTACAACTTTTATTACTTTCACGGCATTAAACCAAAAATGCATTATGAAGAAACTGTTTTTAGCATTGGCCGGCATGCTGGCACTTGTGGCATGCGGCACTCAGGATAACGGTCCCATCCTTACCATTGAGGGCGGACAGATTCAGGGCGTCAGTACTGATATCAAGGGAGTTACCGTTTACCGTGGCATTCCGTTCGCAGCTCCTCCTACGGGACAGAACCGTTGGAAGGCTCCGCAGCCTGTTATTCCATGGGAAGGTGTCAAGATTTGTGACAAGTTCGGTCATCCGCCATTCCAGGCAGCCCATTATCCCGGTGGCTATACCACAGAGTGGGGTTACGGTGATGAGGCTCCTTACAGTGAGGATTGCCTCTACCTGAACGTATGGACCAAGAAACCGGGTCAGACCGATGCCAAGCTGCCTGTTGCCATCTGGATATTCGGAGGCGGCATGCGTGAGGGCTGGGGCTCAGAGCCTGAGTTTGACGGCCAGGAGTGGGCCAATAAGGATGTAGTGCTGGTATCATTCAACTACCGTGTAGGTCCGTTCGGATTCTTTGCACATCCTGAACTTTCAGCCGAGGATCCTGAGCATGCAACAGGAAACTGGGGTACTCTGGACCAGATTGAGGCTATGAAGTGGGTCAAGAAGAACATTGCACAGTTTGGTGGTGATCCTGACAATGTGATGATATTCGGACAGAGTGCCGGATCACGCAGCGTTAAGTTCCTGAGCGCATCACCTCTGACCAAGGGCCTGTTCAACAAGGCTGTGATAATGAGCGGAAGCGGACTGGTTAAGCCTCGTCCACAGAGCGCTGCTGCACCGGCAGGTCGTGGCGGTATGGGTATGGGCATGGGTATGCCGCAGCAGGGTATGACTACACTGGCTGAGGCTGAGGCATCAACCAAGGAGGTCTGCGATTGGGCCAACATGACTACTCTGCGTCAACTGCGTAATGCAAGCACTGAGACTATTTTCGCCCTTGGTACTCTCTACACCAATGTAACTGGAAAGCGCAGCATACTTACCGCATCACCCATATCACCTTATATTGACGGATATGTTCTGAAAGAGTCATTTGATGACGCCTGCCTTGATGGAACGCTGGCACAGGTTCCGTACCTGATTGGCTATACTCTGAATGATGCCGGCAATATGGGCACACAGATTGCTGATTTCTGCCTGAACCGTGAGGAGTTGGGCGGCAAGGCATACGCCTACCAGTTTGCACGTCCGCTGCCCGATGACGGCAACCATCCTGAGGTGACACAGCGTCTTAGAGGTGCTTTCCATTCATCGGACCTCTGGTTTGTATTCAAGTCATTGAAGCATTGCTGGCGCCCATGGACCCAGGGTGACTGGGATCTGTCTGAGAAGATGCTTACTGCATGGTCAAACTTTGCCAAGTACGGTGACCCCTGCGGCCCCGATGGTGGCGAGTGGAAGCCTTTTACCAAGGACAACCAGCAGTTCATGATCTTCAAGCTTGATGAGAATGATGTAGAGGCATCAGAACTGGGCAATCCTTTGGCCAGATAAGTTCTGACAGGTAATATAAACTTAAAGATTAAAGACGGACTGATCCTGTCCAGTCAGATGGAGATTTGCCGGTGATGTTCCTGAAGTTTCGGCGGAAGGATTCCTCGCTGGCAAATCCTGACATCTCGGCAACCTGGGCAACAGACAGTTTTCCGTCTTTTTCCATTAATTTCTTGGCGTACTCCACCCTGTAAGTGTTGACAAACATAGCGAATGATTTGCCGCTGTGGGAGTTGATGCTTGTGGATACGTATGTGCGGTTGCTGCCTATGGATTTGGCCAGATCTACGACCGAAAGTCCGGGCTGAAGATACATCTTTTCATTCTCCATCTTTTCCTGAATGATATTGAAAAGAACGGAGTCTTCATTCTCTTTATCATCAAGGATAATATCCTCCTTAAGCTCATTCTCCATCTGGTACGCTCCGAATCGGTAACGGAACCCCACATAGGCTATAGCGTATATGATGCCCGTAAAAAGGACCGATGGCACCGCCAGTATGGTCTTTCCAGTAAAGAAACGCGGTCCCAGAATAGTCAGCATCACGGTACAGAAGGCAGCCGTGAACTGTACGGCAACCAGAATAATGATAGGCTTTGCGGTTTTTCCCTCCACCTCTGAGTAGGAGTCATAGACACTGCGGTCAAATTTGGTGAGCTTTATCAGACTGA
>Ga0310786_10009057_pt1 | contig 12698 bp, 14 predicted proteins | sample AusTroGonzalo_MG_FD_203881 | JGI IMG/M metagenome (GOLD analysis project Ga0310786, IMG submission 203881) | Bovine rumen microbial communities from tropical cattle in Woodstock, Queensland, Australia - Gonzalo_03 (v2) (version 2) | ecosystem: Host-associated > Mammals > Digestive system >...
CGAATTTCCTTACTTTTCCTTGGCGGTTTGAAGATTTCTTCTTACCTTTGCAAGCGTTGGCTTTTGTCATATTTGTAAAGTTTCTTTGCGTTTTGTCCACTACAAAGACACTAACAATTATTGACATTATGCCAACTTTTGTGTTAATATAATATGCTGATTATTAACTGTTTAGTTAAATATTCATTATAAATATTCCTTACATTATACAACCTTATAAGGTCTAAATCAACAGAATTCTGAGATGAACCAAGTTTTCGAATATTTTTTCACGAAGTTGGGGCAGTTCGGTCATCCTATTGGGTGGGAATGCTTGGCTTTTAGAAATCAAATCACGCCGATGATTTCCTGGACAGACTGGCAACCGTGAGCATCGAGCCAGTCGGAGATGCCATCACGGACCTTGATGGAGATGGTGGGGTCGAGGAAGTTGGCGGTGCCGATCTCGATGGCGGTGGCACCTGCCATCAGGAACTCTATGGCATCCTTAGCACTACTGATTCCACCGAGGCCGATGACTGGAATCCTGACGGCCTTGGCCACCTGCCACACCATGCGCATGGCAACGGGTTTGACAGCCGGGCCGCTGAGTCCGCCAGTGTTGATGCTGAGCAGCGGACGGCGACGCTCGATGTCGATGGCCATGCCCATCAGGGTGTTGATGAGCGAGACACTATCGGCTCCCTCTGCCTCGACGGCACGGGCAATCTCGGTGATGTCCGTCACATTGGGCGAGAGCTTGACGATCAGCGTCTTATGATAACGTTGACGAACTGCCCTCACTACGCTTGAGGCCCCACAGCAAGTGACTCCGAAGGCCATGCCACCATCCTTCACGTTCGGACAGGAGATATTGAGCTCGATGGCAGGAATCTTATCCAATGCATCAATGCGGGCAGCACACTCGGCATAATCTTCTGGCGAGGAACCGCTGACATTGACGATCATATTGGTGTCGATGTCCTTAATCTGGGGATAGATATGTTCGCAGAAGTAATCGACACCCTTGTTCTGAAGCCCCACACAGTTGAGCATGCCAGAGGCCGTCTCGACCATACGGGGATAGTCGTTGCCCTCACGGGGGCTGAGCGTCGTACCCTTCACGATGATGCCGCCAATGCCGTCGAGGGGCATCAGGTCAGCAAACTCCAGTCCGTAGCCAAAGGTGCCCGAAGCGGTCATCACGGGATTCTTCAGCTCTAATCCATTTATCTTTACATTCAGTCTTGCCATAACAACTTCCGAATATTAAACACCGGTCCTTCCTTACACACACACAGATTGCCATCAACGGTCTTCTCAACACAGCAGAGACAGGCACCAAGTCCGCAGGCCATCAGATTCTCAAGCGACACCTCACACTCCACCTGAGCATGACGGGCATAGCGAGCCACAGCCTTCATCATGGGCGTAGGACCACAGGTAGCAATACGGCTAAAAAGCTCACGCTGCAGGATGGTGTGGTTGGTCACAAAACCCTTTTCACCCTCGGAACCGTCCTCAGTAGTCACATACACGCGCCCGAACCTATTAAATATATCGAGCATCAGCAAATCTTTGGAGGTTCTGGCACCCAACAGGAACGTAGGTTCGATGCCTTGGCGCTGCATCTCGGCACCCATATAGAGCAAGGGCGCCACACCGACACCTCCGCCCACCAGCAGGATGCGCTCATCGGCAGCCTGTGGCATCGTGAAGCCATTCCCCAGCGGAAACAGGCAATTGAGCACATCGCCAGCCTGCAAACCAGCCAGATGGCGCGTACCCTCACCAACCACAGCCACAAGCAGCCACAACTCATTCTGCAGTCTGTCGACATAATTAATGGATATAGGGCGACGGAGGAAAGTAGAGGGAGAGCCCTCGACACGCACTTCAACGAACTGTCCTGGCATCATCTCAGGAAGCGGATGTTCATCCGTGAGGCGGATGAGCACATAGCGCTCGTGGATTCTTTCCACCGACTTGACCCGAAGGTCGAGCAAATTCTTCTTCATAAATAACGTACCTTTGTCACTTTCGGATGCAAAGGTACGACATTTTTTCGAAACGACAAAATCTTATTTCTTCTGAGGCACGAAAGTATCCCAGGTCTGGTCGTCGTAAAAGACACGGATCTCAATGACCTTACGTTGAGGTTTGTCAACGAATTTTACCTCTTCGCGTACGATTTCTGGACGTGTACTTTTTACACTATTAGAATTCTGCATTGCGGAAGGAGCATTTTGTGGGGTAGGAGGTACAGGCGAGTCAAAATCGAGCATCGGATTGATCTCCGAATTCATATATGGTGTATCACCTTGAGAGGATGTCCCAGCTGGAATATCCGAGAGATACATGTCACCAGAACCGAACATCAGCCAATCGGTACTGATGTTGGGAATTTTCTTTTTGATGGCCTCGACGATATTGAGGGTAGGGCGAGTGCGACCATTGAAGATGCTGCTAAGGGTAGCAGCTCCAACGCCAATGTAGTCGGCGAAGACCTGTTGAGTCATGTGCTGCGACTCCATAATTTGCCTGATTCGATCTTTCATTTTCTATAATAAGTGCTTAATGGGGCATTTTGCCCCGATTTTCTTTCAGTTTACAAAGGTAAAACAAAAAAATGAAATACACAACATTTGTAGAGAGAATTTAAGATTTAATAATTTAAATTTGCAGTTTAGAATTTGTAAATCAAAAACTTTAAATAAACAAAATGGGACTTTTGTTTTGCAAATCAAAATTTATAGAACTAAATCATTACAAAGGTTTTGTTTGGCATTTTTTAGTTAACTAACTGGCTTTATAATAGATATTTATATAAATATATATAATTTTTGGTGCGATATGCAGAATTTAAGACGTATAATCTTGATTATGTTGACCTGTTTTATATAAATTTTATATAACTATCTGAGATAAGTGCACTTACAAACCTGAAAATACAATTGCATATTTATAAATATGCAAATCCAAAGTGGTTGTTTCTGTTTTTGAAATCAATACTTTTGATTTGCGAAATGCGATTTGGTATTCTATATTCAGCTTCTAAAACTACAAGTATTCGGTAATTCGCATTTAATTTTGAAATCAAAATATCAAATCATAAATCTTAAAGATTGTGAAAGCCAAATTTGGTCATGCCGAAATCTTGGAAATTTGTCATTTCTGCCGTATTCTGCACAACTGGGCGAACGGTCAGAAATACGCGAGTTTTGAAGGGGTAGAAATCGTCGGAATCCCTTGGTTTTATCGGCATTTCGGGCTAAAAAAAGTGTCCCTGAAAGACGCAATTTTTAGAAATTCTAGCTTCAAGAAAGGCCGAAATTAGTGCAAAATGTAAAAGATCAGTTCCTTCATCAGCTCCCCTGGAGGGGTATTTGGGTTGTCCAAACCCTTACTTTTGGCATCAATCTCACGTATCTTGCCGATTATCTGCATCACTTTCATTCCACTGTAGTTTCTCATGCCAGTCATGTAGTCCTTGGCAGCCCACGGCGACCTCAGTTCCAGCCACTCTGCTACCCCCTCCTGGCTCTGTTTTTTCGGCGCATAATATGCGATCATCAGATTTTGGAAGTAATTGAAGAGCATTGGGAGAAAAGCATAGATGCTACCAGCCTTCGGATTATCGTCAAAATATTTTATTATCTGATTTGCCTTGAAAACATTCCTGTTGACAACGGCATCACGGAGCTCAAAACTGTTGAACTCCTTGCTCACACCAATCTGATCCTCTACCACCTGGGGCGTCACTCTCCTATCCTGCTCCGGCAGGGAAAGAATGACCTTGTCGAGCTCGCCAGCCAGACGGCTCAGGTCTGCACCAATGGAATCGGCAATAATCTGAGTGGATTTGTGGTCGATGCTCACATTCCGCTGCTTCAGATAGCTCTCGATGAACACAGGCAGGTCTCTGTCGCGTAGTTTTTTGCTCTCAAATAGGATTCCTGCCGTCTGGATGGCCTTCACATATTCTTTTTTACGCCCATCGACAGTGCCGTTTTTGTGGCACATCACGAGAATCGTGGAGGTCATCGGCATCTTAAAGTACTTCTCGAGTGTCTCCGTATTCTTGATATTCTGGGCTTCCTTGACGATAACTACCTGATATTCAGCCATCATCGGATAACGGCGTGCTGTATCGGCAATCTGGGCTGCCGTCACGTCGGAACCGAAAAGAACGGTCTGGTTGAAATCGCGCTCCTCTGGCTGTAGCACATGCTCGGCGATATAGTCGCTGATCTTGTCGATATAATACGACTCATCGCCCATCAGATAATACACGGGAACGAATTTCCGTTCCTGTAAATCGTGCATAATACTGTCGAAACTAACATTTTTTGCCTCAGCCATTCGATTTTCTCGATTATTATTTGTACTTTTGCGGGGACAAAGTTACAAAAATGTTTCGATTAAACCTACCACAATACGAAATAAATATCACGGAGAAGGACGGAAAACAGTTGATTTTCGACTTTCTGCGCCGAAAATACGTGGCTTTGACACCTGAGGAGTGGGTCAGGCAGCACTTTACGCACTATCTCGTGGAACACAAGGGCTACCCCAAGGGGCTGCTGGGCAACGAGATTGAACTGCACATCGGCGAGAAAAAGCTGCGCTGTGACTCTATATTATATAATAAGGTGGCCCATCCACAGATGATCATCGAATACAAGGCCCCCACAATACAGATTCAGCAGAAGACCTTCGACCAGATAGCGACCTACAATCTTCTGCTGAAAGTTGATTATCTCATCGTCAGCAACGGACTACAGCACTATTGCTGCAAGATGGATTACGAGCATCAGAAATGTTTATTCCAAAAGGATATTCCTGACTACGAAAATCTTTAACGATTATTCCATGTCATTGGCATCCGTAGCCTTCTTCGACGTGGCAGTCTTGCGGATGGAGCGCTTGCGGGTCTTCTTCTTTTCCTCAATGCCCGTCAGCTTGTCGATCTTCACGCCAGCCAGCTCAGGATCAATCATGATACGTCCGCAGTACTCGCAGACAATAATCTTCTTGTGCATCTTCACGTCGAGCTGACGCTGGGGCGGAATCTTATTGAAGCAGCCTCCACAGGCATCACGCTGCACATAGACGATACCCAGACCGTTGCGGGCATTCTTGCGGATACGCTTGAATGAAGTCAGCAGACGGGTCTCAATTTTCGACTCCAGGTCCTTCACCTTGTCCTTCAGCTTATCCTCCTCAGCACGGGTCTCGGCTATGATCTCATCGAGCTCGCCTTTCTTGACATCCAGGTCTTCCTGACGCTCATTGATCTGCTCCTGACAAGCGGTCAGGTCAGCCTTACGCTCCTCAATACGGGTGTTAGCCTCGCGGATTTTCTTGTTGCAGAGCTCGATCTCCAGCGACTGGAACTCAATCTCCTTCGACAGCGTGTCGTACTCACGGTTGTTCTTCACATCGTCGAGCTGGCTCTTATAGCGGGCCACGCTGGCCTCGGCGTCAGAAATCTCGCCCTTCTTCTGGACAATGGCTTTCTGGAACTCATTGATCTCATTCTGGATCTTCTCGACACGTGTGTTCAGACCTTCGATTTCGTCTTCCAGGTCCTGAACCTCCAGAGGCAGTTCGCCTCGCAATGCCCGTTTCTCATCGATGGAAGAGAGGGCTGTCTGTAGTTGGAAGAGGGTCTTCAGTTTCTCTTCAACTGACAAATCTGTAGGGTCTTTCTTTGCCATAAATTAATTTACAATTTGACAATTTACAATTTACCAATTATTTGTTATTTATTGATTTAGCATTTAAAGGTAAAGGATGGGGTTTGTGCAGGTCTCTGCGATTTCTGTCCTCACGCCAGGACAATCCTTAGCGATGATGGCGTGGAAAATCTCGCTGGTAAACTGCTCACTCTGGTAATGGCCGATGACACAGATCTGTATGCGCTGCTCATAGCCGAAATATTGGTGATAGTGCATCTCGCCTGTGATGAAAGCATCGGCTCCAGCGGCTACAGCCTCGTCGAGCAGGAAATCCCCTGCCCCGCCACAGATGGCCACCTTGGATATCTTATGGCGCAACAGTTCATTACACAGGGCACACTCCACATCGAAGGCATTCTTTACAGCCTGCACGAAGTCGCACGCCACCTGTGGCTGCTCCAATTCACCGATGACACCACTACCAGCCTCGATACCACCAATGTTCTTTGGTGCCATGAACCGCACATCGTGCAGCCCCAGCTTCTCAGCCATCTTGAAGTTCACGCCACCCTGCGCATTGTCCATGTTCGTATGCATCGAGATGACGCAGATATCATTCCTGACGGCCTTTCTCACCGTGCGCTGCACGTCTGTCAGGTCGCTGATGGTCTTCAGTCCACGGAACAACAGCGGATGGTGGCTGACAATCAGGTTGCAGCCCTTCTGAATGGCCTCGTCAACAATCTGTTCGTTGACGTCCAAACACAATAATGCCCCTGAAACCTCCGTCTCTGTCAATCCTACTTGCAGGCCAGCATTATCCCAGCTTTCCTGTAAGGGCAGAGGCGCGAAACGTTCAAGGGCGCTCAGCACTTCTTTTATTTTCACGCTGCAAAATTACAAAAAAATGAGGAATGAGGAATGAGAAATGAGAAATGACGATTACATTTAACGATTATTAACCGTTTTACCAGTCACTCAGGCTGGCAGAGGCCTCAATTCTGTCCTCTATAGCGTCATCGAGGGAAGGAAAGAAATCGATGCCCGTCAGCGCCTCAATCTCATCGACAGAACGCAGAGCCTCCTCCCTACTCTGCTTCACGCCCTCATTACGATAGATGAAGCCGATGGCCTTTGGCTTGCCCTGACGACAGAGGATGACCTTGAAGAAACTCTTCGGCACCCATACATGCCCCTTGCCAATGGTCTTCTGTTCCCCTGTATTGCTGTATATCGGACCACAGACAATATCAATAGCGCCATACGCCTGGGCCCACTCACGACACTGTATCTCCAGATCGTTCCATTCGTACTTGTTCAGCCCGTGGTTCTGCGGACAGACGTTCGTAAACAGGAACGACTCCGACATCGCCTGTCTGTCCCATTTATTGTCGCCGGCAGGACACATGTGACCACGGTCATAGCGCGAATTGTAGTAGTCATTATCCGTGGCTCGCTGGCCCCGTGCAATCGACTCATCCTCCGTAAACACCTCACTGCTACGCTGGTTGCTGCCGTAAGTGTGCGACTTCGTCAGGTGCCACGCCACCCAGTTGGGGTTCTTTGTCTTGCTATTATAAGAAGTGGTATAGCCCTTGCGCTTCAGGATCTGCTCAGGACGGTCCTTCAACGGTGCCGGCAACTCATACATCACCGTTGTCGGCGCCTTTGCCTTCTGTGCCTCGGCAACATTGTTGCTATAGAAGCCAGTAGCTTCTGCCCCGCCCTTATTTCCCTTACACGCCGTCAGCGATACCGTCAGCACCAATGCCAGCCATACATAGATAATCTTTTTCATATATTCCGTATTTTCGCCGCAAAAGTACAAATTAATCTCCGCATCACCAAAGAAATGCAGGCCATATTACGTTAATCTTCCAAAATAATGCGTCTATCTCAAACTTTTTTCGTATCTTTGTGGCCACATAACTAAAGACAATTATGAGAAAGAACATTTTCGCCCTGGCCGTGTTGTTTGCGGCACTGTTTGTAACCACGTCTTGTCAGAACAAGAGTCAGAATCAGGATCAGAACCAGAGTCAGACAGGACAAGTGAATAACTTCCGCATCAAGCGCGGCACCAATGTCAGCCACTGGCTCTCACAGTCGGAACAGCGTGGCGAGGCCCGCAGGCTCCATATCCAGGAGGACGATTTTGAGCGTCTGGAAGCCTTGGGTTTCGACTTTGTGCGCATCCCCATCGACGAGGTGCAGTTCTGGGATGAACAGGGGCAGAAGCTGCCCGAGGCTTGGGGGCTGCTGAGGAACGCCCTCGACTGGGCCCGTAAGCATAACCTGCGTGCCATCGTCGACCTGCACATCATCCGCTCGCACTATTTCAATGCCGTCAACGAAGAAGACAAGTCTGCCAACACCCTCTTTACGTCAGAAGAAGCACAGCAGGGACTCATCAACCTCTGGTATCAGCTCTCCGATTCCCTGAAAGACCGCAGCTGCGACTGGGTGGCCTATGAGTTCATGAACGAGCCTGTTGCTGATGAGCACGAGCAGTGGAACGAGCTAGTGGCCAAAGTTCACAAGGCCCTGCGCGAACGGGAACCCCAGCGCACACTCGTCATCGGCTCTAACCGTTGGCAGGGCCATGAGACGATGAAGTACCTCAAGGTGCCTGAAGGCGACAAGAACATAATTCTCAGCTTCCACTACTACAACCCGATGATCCTCACCCACTATGGTGCCTGGTGGACACCTTTAGGGCAATACAAAGGCAAAGTGAACTATCCTGGTGTGCTCGTCTCAAAAGAGGATTATGACGCTGCCCCTGATGCCATCAAACCCGACTTGAAACAGTACACGGAACAGGTATGGAACATCGACAAGATCCGTGAGCAGTTCAAGGATGCTATCGAGGCTGCAAAGAAGTATGACCTGCAACTGTTCTGTGGCGAGTGGGGTGTCTATGAGCCCGTTGACCGTGAACTGGCCTACAACTGGTATCGCGATATGCTGACCGTGTTCGACGAGTTCAACATCGCCTGGACCACATGGTGTTACGATGCTGACTTCGGCTTCTGGGATCAGCAGCGCCATACTTATAAGGATCGTCCGCTGGTGGAGCTCCTCATGTCTGGCAAGAAGTTGGGAGAATAATTATTTCAGTTTGCCGAACTTGTCGAAGAGCTGACGGTCGGAAAGCCAGAGGATGACGACAAGGGCGATGAGCGACGAGGCGAGACAGCCCACGACGAGCAACAGCGTCAGCACGAACGCATTGATCGGCGTGACGCCTCCCAGCAGAATTCCGCAGAGCAACAGGGGCATCGTGAAAAGCCCCATCACAGAGAGATTGGCTATCGTAGGACTTACGATAGCCAATATTGCTCTACGGATAAAGGGCAGGACGGCATGCAGATGGTTAGTGCCATTTCCACGCAGGAACTCATATTGCTGTTCGTCGGCTTTCAGTGCCGACTGATAGGCGCTCAGTCCTCGGATGCACATCGTCATCGAGTGTCCCACGAGCAGGGCTGTCAGCGGCACGAACCACCGCGCATCCATACCTTCCTTCACGGGCAGCACCACGAAAAGCAGATACAGGCCCACGAGCAGTGGGCCTACGAACAGGCCTGCACTGACAGGTAACAGAAACTGTGCCAGAGGGAGCTTCATGCGACGGAGTGCAAACACCCCCGAGATAACTGCCAGCAATACCAGCCACAACAAGTTGAGCCAGGCTGTATTGTACTTCACCAGCAGCCATACCATCAGACACACCACCAACAGCTGTACAGCCATACGTCCCACAGCCACACCCAAGGAACGAAGCTGGGGCTTATCGAAGACATAAAGTGCCCCTGCGGGAATTGCCAGCAGAAGCAGTCCGAGAATCGTATGTAAAATCATTCCTGTATTCATCTATCTATAAACTCTAAACACTAAACTCTCAACTCTCAACACTAAACACTAAACTATAAACTATAAACTAATCACCTGATTGGCTTGTTCGATGAACTGCGGCCTGCGACTGGCTATCAGCACCGTCTTGCCGGCATCGGCCTGGCTGACAAGAAGCTGGAGCATACGCTCGGAGAGCTCTGGCGTCAGCAGGGCAGCAGGCTCATCGGCGATGACAATCTGCTTGTCGCCAGCCTCCGAAAGCGTCTTCTCTGCCAGACGATAGATGGCCTCTGGCGTCAGCGGCGAAGGTTGTTGAGCCTTCACGGCACTCGGCAGCAGCGCGTTCCAGACAGCATAGTCGTCGGCCTCACAGACGGAAAGCTCAGGCGGCGTCAATTGATGGGCCAACATCTGCATCTGCTGCGGCAGATAGACCATCATCGTACGGAAAGCATGGGCGGAAAGTATCGTCAGCAGTTCACCATCGACACTCACGAAACCATTTCTGACAGGCAGGAATCCCATCAGCGTACGGAGCAGCGTGGTCTTACCAGAGCCTTCCGACCCAGTAATACAAGTCAGTTCCCCATCCTTGGCAATGAAGGATAGTCCCTCAGCCAAAATGCGTTCTCCAACAGCTATTGTCGCGTCTTTAACCTCTAACATACCAATAATTTGGTGCAAAAATACAAAAAAATATCAATTATCAATATCAATTATCAATTATTTTGTACCTTTGCGCCAAAATATGAACATAAGTGCAGAAAAGAAGGCAACAAGATGGCGGTTCCCGGCAGAATGGGAGCCTCAGGAGGGTGTGCAGCTCACATGGCCTCACAAGGGCACAGACTGGGCCCCGATGCTCGATGAGATCATCACCACCTACCGTGAGATGGCTCGTGAGATTGCCAAGCGTGAGCGGCTCATCATCGTGGCACCTGAGGATGCCGCCAGAGACTGCCTGCGCATAGTCTGCAACACGGACGACACATGGGCACGGGACCACGGGTTCATCTCTTTAGTGGATGACAAGGGACACCGTCGGTTGCTCGACTTCTGTTTCAACGGCTGGGGTGAGAAATTCCCCGCCAGTCAGGACAACGCCATCAACCGCAGGCTCTACGATTTGGGCGAACTCAAGGGCGAATACGTCGATTGTCTCGACTTTGTGCTCGAAGGCGGTTCCATCGAGAGTGACGGCAAGGGAACGGTGTTTACCACCACCCAATGCCTGATGGCTCCCCACCGCAATCAACCTCTTAAAAAAAGTGAAATCGAACAGCGTTTGGTGAAGGAATTGGGGGTTGAACGCGTTATATGGATAGACCACGGTCAACTGACGGGCGACGATACCGACGGACATATCGACACGCTGGTGCGCATCTGTCCTGACGACACCTTATTATATATGGGGTGCGACGACCCGCAGGATGAACAATATGAGGAGCTGCAGAAGATGGAGGCACAGCTGAAGACCTTCCGAACGCTCGACGGCAGGCCCTACAGGCTTAGGAAACTGCCCATGCCACGACCCATATTCTCCTCCCCCTCGGGGAGGTCGGGAGAGGTTGACAGGTTACCGGCCACCTATGCCAACTTCCTCATCCTCAATGGTGCCGTGCTCTGTCCCACCTACGGGCAACCCGACCTCGACAGCGAGGCCCTTCACATCATCGGCGAGGTTTTTCCTGACAGGGAGATCATCGGCATCGACAGTCGTAGTATCATCCAGCAGCACGGAAGCATCCACTGCTGCGCCATGCAATTTCCATGCGTATGAGAGAACTCAAGATAGGATTCCTGCAGCAGCATAACACTGCTGACACCAAAGACAATATCCTCCGATTAGCGGAGGGTATCAGCGACCTCGCCAAGCGGGGCGCAGAGTTGATTGTGCTTCAGGAGCTGCACAACTCACTCTATTTCTGTCAAGTGGAAAACGTCGACAACTTCGACCTCGCCGAGCCCATCCCAGGCCCTTCCACAAAACTCTTCGGCGAACTCGCCAAGCAGTTCGGCGTGGTCATCGTCACCTCACTCTTCGAGAAACGGGCACCAGGACTTTACCACAACACGGCCGTAGTCTTAGAGAAAGATGGCAGCATTGCAGGCATCTACCGTAAGATGCACATCCCTGACGATCCTGCCTACTACGAGAAGTTCTACTTCACCCCTGGCGATCTGGGCTTCCACCCCATCCAGACCTCCGTCGGCAAACTTGGTGTGATGGTATGCTGGGATCAGTGGTATCCTGAGGCAGCACGTCTGATGGCCCTGCAAGGAGCGGAACTGCTCATCTACCCCACTGCCATCGGCTACGAACCGAGTGATACTTCTGAGGAACAGCAACGCCAACGCAGGGCGTGGCAGACCGTTCAGCGCGGCCATGCCGTGGCCAATGGCCTTCCCGTCATCACCGTCAACCGCGTGGGCATCGAGAGCACAGATAACTCTGAAATCATCTTCTGGGGCACTTCCTTCGTGGCTGGTCCTCAGGGCGAACTGATCTATGAGGCCTCGGAAGATGAGGAAGAGAGCATCATCGTAGAACTCGATATGGACCACTCTGAGCAGGTACGTCGCTGGTGGCCATTCCTCCGCGACCGTCGCATCGATTATTATACAGACATTATACGTAGATTTATAGACTAAGAAAATATGAAAAAATTGATTCTTCTGGCTATTACAGCCCTAACCCTGCTGCCGACGACAATGACGGCACAAGACAAATTGGAAGCATCCCTCTCTGCCAGCCTCGTTAGCCGTTATATGTGGCGTGGTATCGATATGGCAGGCATCAGTCTGCAGCCCGAGGTCAGCGTGGCCTGGAAAGGCCTGTCACTGACAGCCTCTGCCAGCACCGGCTTTGAAAAAGACGACCTGCAGGACATTGACCTCTACCTCAATTACACCCGCTGGGGCTTCAATATCGGTGTTATCGACTATTGGACGGCTGACGTGGATCCACGCAACCGCTATTTCTACTTTGGCGACAAATACGACTGTCCCCATCAGTTAGAGGCCAACATCGGCTATACCTGCAAATACGGCTCGTTGCAGGCCTACACGATGTTCTATGGCAACGACTACAATATTGACGGCGATCGTGCCTACTCCACCTATATCGAACTGAGTGTGCCTTTCCGTGCCGGAGGCCTCGACTGGGATGTCCGTGCCGGT
>Ga0310786_10009058_pt1 | contig 12696 bp, 2 predicted proteins | sample AusTroGonzalo_MG_FD_203881 | JGI IMG/M metagenome (GOLD analysis project Ga0310786, IMG submission 203881) | Bovine rumen microbial communities from tropical cattle in Woodstock, Queensland, Australia - Gonzalo_03 (v2) (version 2) | ecosystem: Host-associated > Mammals > Digestive system >...
CCTTCAGGTACTTCTCCATCAGCGGATGGTCGTAGACGATCTCCTCCTCGCCCTTCTTGCGGCGGACGAAAGTCGGGATGTACTCCATCGGCCCCGGGCGGTAGAGCGCGTTCATTGCGACGAGGTCGGTAAGCCGCTCTGGCTGAAGCGCCATCAGCCACTTCTTCATGCCGTCCGATTCGAACTGGAAAAGCCCCGTCGTCTCGCCACGCCCGAAGAGCTCGTAGGTCTCCACGTCGTCGTCGGGAATCTTGTCTGGGTCGAGAAGCCCGTCTGGACCTCGCAACGACTCTGGGACGCGTGGGTTGTTCGGCCCAAGGATCGCGACGCACTCCTTCTCGACGGTCAGCGTCTTGAGCCCAAGGAAGTCCATCTTGAGAAGACCGACCGGCTCGACGAAATGTCCGTCATACTGCGTCGTAAGAAGCGACTCGCCCTCGGTCGGCATCACCGGCAGCGTCTCGGTCAGCGGATCGCGCGAGATGATGACGCCGCATGCATGGACGCCCGGCTGGCGCATGCCGCCCTCAAGCCGCCTTGCGCGCTCCATGAGGAGATGCACCGTCTCGTCGTCCGAGTTGAAGGCATCGACGAGCCCCTGCGAGTAGTCGCCGTTCGGGTTGCCGTTCTTGTCCTTCGTGCTCGTCGCCTTCTTGAAGGTGATCTTCGGCGTCTCGGGAACGAGCCCCGCGAGCTTGTTGGTGTCGGCGAGCGGATAGTCCATCACGCGGCCGACGTCCTTGATGACGCTCTTCGCAGCCATCTGCCCGAAAGTCACGATGTGCGCCACGTGGTCCGCGCCGTACTTCTTCGTAACGAACTCGAGCACCTTGCCGCGCCCCGCGTCGTCGAAGTCCACGTCGATATCGGGCATCGAGATTCGGTCGGGGTTCAGGAACCTCTCGAACAGCAAGTCGTACTTTATCGGGTCGACGTTCGTGATGCCAAGGGCGTAGGCAACGGCCGCGCCAGCCGCAGAACCGCGCCCAGGGCCTACCCACACGCCCATCTTGCGCGCATTCGCGATGTAGTCGTTTACGATGAGGAAGTAGCCGGGGAAGCCCATCGTCTTTATGACGCCAAGCTCGAAATCGACACGCTCCTCAATCTCCTTGGGAATCCCGCGCGTTCCCGGTTCCCCGTTCCCCGTTCCCCATCTCTTTCTGGCTCCATCCCATACCAACGACGCGAGATAATCGGCCTCGAACTTGATCCTGAGAACCTTTTCGTACCCGCCGAGGCGCTCGAAGTTCTTCGGCTTGTCCTCGGTGTTGAACTCGGCCCTCAGCGCCGCCTCGTCAAATTTCTTCGCGTATTCCTCTTCGTTGCCGAACTCGGCGGGAATCGGAAACTTGGGCATGATCGGGTCGGAGTTGAGCTCGTATTCCTCGATGAGCCCAGCAACTTCCTGCGTCGCGTCAACGACCTCTGGATGGTCGTGGAATAACTCTCGCATCTCCTCCTCGGTCTTGAAGTATTCCTCTCCAGTGTAGATCATGCGGTTCGGGTCGGAGAGCTTAGTACCTGTCGAGAGTGCGAGCAGGACGTCGTGCGAGTCGTCGTCCTCCTTTTCGAGGAAGTGGACGTCGTTCGTCGCTATGACGCGGATGCCGAGCTTCTTCCCAAGGGCGATGACGGCGTTCGCGACGTCGCGCTGGCGGGCGTAGAGCTCGTGGAACTCGTCGACGGCCGCAGCGGGAATCTGCTTCCCGTCGCCCTCGCCCTTCCCGGACGGATGCAGCATAACCTCGAGCGAATAGTCGTCGCCAAAGAGCTTCTTGTACCAAAGCGCGATTTCCTCGGCCTTCTTCGGATTGTTGCCGCCCTTGAGCGACGTGTCGAGGTAGTAGGCGATCTCTCCCGCGATGCAGGCGGACGAGCAGTGAAGCCCCTCGTGGTACTTCTCGAGAAGTTCGTGGTCGATTCGCGGGTTGTAGTAGTAGCCGTTGATGTGCGCCTCGGATACGAGCCGCACAAGATTGTGGTAGCCGACAAGGTTCTTCGCATGGAGGCACAGGTGAAAGCGCTTCTCCTTCAGCTCCTTGTGCTGGCGAAAGAACTCATGGCGCTCGCGGTGGTCGTGGTCGACGATATACGCCTCGACGCCGAGAATCGGCTTTATGCCCTGCTTCCTCGCCTCGTCGTAGAACGCCTTGGCCGCGAACATGTTGCCGTGATCCGTGACGGCGAGGGAGGTCATCCCGAGCGCCTTCGCCTTGGCGACAAGCGGCACGATGCCGCACTGCCCGTCGAGCAGCGAATAGGTGGTGTGAAGGTGGAGATGCGTGAAGCCGCCCATAGGAGATATTATACCATAATGCGCTAATACAGCTTCTTGCCGTAGACGAGCAGCTTGTTCAGGTGGTAGACTTCGTCCTTCGCGTCGGGAACGCGGCGGATGCGGACATAGCGCGCACGGTGCGCAGACGACCTCAGGTCGATGCGGTACGTATCGCGCACCTGGTCGTCGCGATAGACGGTCGTCCATTCAGTCCCGTCCTCCGAAACCTGGAGCTCAAGCGGTGCCTGGCGGTGCCTATTCTGCCAGCCGGCTTTGTTTTCGGCGACGACGCCGCAGACCTGCACGGGGCCCGGGAGCATCACCACGGCCCAGGGCGCCTTCTCCTTCGCGGTGTGGAATCCGTTCTGCCCGCACGGCGTCGCGTCGATGCACCTCGCATAGTTCTTCGGGATGTCCCAACCGCTCGTCGAGGAGGTCTTGAGAAGCCCCTCGGAAGAGACGAGCGGAGCGCCAAAGTCGATAGCGGGGTACGGCTTGCCGTCTCCCTTGTACGGCTCAAGCTTGTCCTGCAGCATCGCAATCTGACGAAAGGCCTCGAGGTTGTCGGACTTCGACGCGCCGAGCATCAGCGGGTTGAAGTCGAGCGCGGCGGCACTGCCGTCCTTCGACTTCTCCGCGACGACCTCGCCAAGCGTCTTGACGTAGAGCGCCGAAAGCTCCTTGTTGCCCATCATGACGTCGCCGCCCCAACCGAGCACTTGCGTGAAGTAGTTCTTCGTTCCATACTGCGCGAGAAGCATCGCCTTCAAGACGGGCGCGACGAGGGAGCCGTCCGAGCCAAGAGGTTTCGCCCACTCTTCGAGCGTCTTCTTGAAGTCGGCTTCCTCCTGTATCTCCTCGTCGCTTTGCCGGAGGAACGGCGCAAAGGCGACGAGATCGGCGACAAGCGCCTCGCGCCCCTTCTCGTTGGCAAGCCGTGCGAAGTACGGGGTGAGGAAATCCCAGAGCGGCTGGCGGCCCGTTTTCATGCCGCGCGTGCAACCGCGCACCCACGTGCGCATCGTGTCAAGGGAGGCGCCAGTGCGGCCGACCCAGTCGCCGTATGCTTTCCACGCGCCGTAGTGCGCCGGCCACGAGCGGCAGGCCTGCTGGAAGTAGGCCTCCACGTCCGACGACTTGAGCCCACGCTCCTCGGCTACAATCGCGAGCTCCAGGAGCCGGTTTGCGGCGTGACGCTTCTCGCGGTCGCCGCGGAAAGTCTTTTCAATGGCGACGGAATACTGCCAAGGGTGCTTGTTCCAGAAGCAAAGGTGCATCTGCGAATGTCCGGTAACGCTGTAGTCAACCTCCCAGCGACCGCTCGGGAGTCGGCGCGTGTAGGCGCAGTGTGCCGGCTGCCCCGCAGTCGTCGAGGGAAGCCCGTGGGCGTTGGAGACTGCGCTCCCGAACTTCGATAGCTCGCCGCACACGCCGCCAACGATCTGCGAATACTTTCTCTTCGGCCACTCTCCAGCTGTCGACCACGGCTTGTAGTATAGAGGCCCCTGCACGGAATCCCCAAAGCAGTTGAAGGTGCGGTAGGCAATCATCCAGCACGCGCCGCCGTATTCTTTGCTCGGCAGGTTCACGAACTTGTCAAGATGGCGCTGCTGCGCCGCCATGTTGTCGACGCTCGCCGTGCCGTGGCCCTGATGCAGGGCAAAGCGCCATATCCAGACTGGCTGCGAATAGGCGCTCTTGTGAAGACGCCCCGCCTTCGCTGTCGCGCGGTAGGCATCAAGAACGTCGGCGAGCCACGCTTCGTCCTTGTCGGGATAGTTGAGCGCAAGCGCCGTCATGAAGCGGCGACCTTCGTTGTTCACGAACGCGCCGTCCACAAATGGAACCCACTTGCCGTTGTCCTGGAAGACAAGCGACTCAAGCGCAAGCGCGGCAGCCGCACCATCTCCAGGACCGTCGCCTGCACGGGCCCAGCCGTCGGAGCTGTTCGCCGGGATCGTGCCGCTCCATGCGAAATCCTCAAGCCATGTGCGATCGTTCATAAACGCCTTGAGGAACTGTGCAGAGCCCGGGCGCGCTGCAAGCGCCTCCCAGCCCTTCTGCCCTATAAGCCGCAGCACGGCATGCCTTGCGACGGCCAGCTTCTGCTGCTCGTTAAGAACCGCTTTCGGCTTGATGTTGTCGATTGCGTTCTTCGCCCGACCAAGGGCAAACTCAGGGCTCACGCCGCCTGGCCCCGTCGTAGGCCGCGGCCTAACTGCCGCGTGTGGGAGTCCCTGCGACTCGAACTTCTCGCCGTCCATCATAAGACGCCCCATCGCATACTGCCCCCAGAAAGTGCCGCGGCCGAGCTCAAGCGCATGCTTTAGCGCGGCCTTCCCCTGCGAATTCAGCGGCTTGTCCGTCCCGTCCGTCGTCGCGGCATATTCCATGACCTTGACGAGCTGGCGCTGGCCTGCCGTGAAATGCGTCTGCGGGACGCGCTTGATGGCATCAAGAAACGCAGTCGACCCGTCCTTCTTCTCGTTCGTCACCTTCTCGACCATCGTGACGCCCTTGTAGTCGTCGATCTCGAAATGCTTTAGCCAGCCGAGCGAATCGTCCTTGTCAAGCGCAGAAAGCGCCTTCCATTCGTCGCTCCAGGCGCACTTGCCCTTGAAAAGCTCGTCCCTATGGAAAGTTCCCATCATGGGAACGAGCAAATCGAACGCGGCGCCGTAGGAATCAGCCGCCTTTTCGCCCTTCTGCGACGCCGCCTTCTTGAAAAGCGTCTCCGCCTGGATCCTCCTCGCGGACAGTTTCGAAACAAGCTCCGCAAGCTTCTCGGCCGTGATGCTGCCCGGCACGTTCTCAATCTGCGCAAAAACCTTGGGGCGAGTTCCCGGACCATAGCATGTAATCGCCGGAAAGCGCTTCGTCCTTATCAGGATATCCGATACGAGCGCATTCGATTCCTTGACCTGCTCCGTGGGCTCTTCCATCTCGTCGTATACGGCAAGAAGATACTTCGAACCAACCGCATGGCGGAACTCGGAACCCTCGAAGACCTTGCGAACCTGCTCGCCGCTGACGCACCAGTCGCTGCCCGTCTGGAGAACGAGAACGCCCTTCCCTGCCCGCGCGGCCTGGACATCGATCTTGACGCCCTCGGCGAACGCCGAGCCGGCTATCGCAAGAAACATTGCAACCACAAATCTCTCTGCAAATTTCACGGTGCAATTATACCAAAAATATGCGCCGAAGGCGAAGGCCTCCGGCGCATATCACGCGGCATTTCCGCCGCGGCTTCTATATGACGCAGGTCTTATTCAATCACCGGCTGGAAGAACTTTTCACTCCCCTTGTCAAAGCTCCACGTTGCCGTGTCGCCATCGCTGAAGTCGTCATCACCAACAGGTGCCACATGGAGATCCACGAATCCGGAAGCCGGGAGAGTAGCGCCGCCCATCAGCTTCAGCGTGCCGTTGATAGACGCCTCGCCATCGACAAGTGTGCCAGTGCGTGTCAGCGTGACCTCAACCTCGACAGTGGAATCACCAACAGTGATGTCGGAAACCGTGAACTCATAGGTGAAGGTGTCCGTAAGATCAAGGTTCAGGAGATAGGCGCTGGAGAACTGATCGGAGGAGAGCGTTGCAAGAGCCCCCGCAACGGCCGATTTGGCACCAAGCTTGTTCAGCCACGCCGCCTGGTCGGCGGACAACTGAACATTGCGGTCAGTGAAGGTGATGGACTCGTCCTCGACAAACACTGCCGGCCCCATGGCGTCTTCGTAGCTGCCCTTGATGGACGCTACACTGCCGCCGCCGATAAAATCGATCCGCTGAACTGGCACAGCGTTCTCGTTGCTGGCAAACGGAATGTCAGTGGATCCTCCAACGGACATTGCATTTGTTGTCACGCCATCTACGAGCAGCGCCTTGTAGGTCTTGTTCGTCAAATCGAGGACAAAGACGAAAGTATAATCCACATTCGTCAAAGCCGTAACACCGACAGTTGCAGTCTCCCACGCCCTACCCAGCTCGTTCGTGGTATACAGCTTGAACGCATAAGAGCCCTCTGTCTCGCCCGAAGCGATCTTGACGGCCGTCTTGACATCGCCAAGGTCTTCATCTTCGTCGTTCTCAGCATCAAAGCTGAGCGTCATCTCGACCGTGACCATCTGACCGGCAGAGGGATTGCTCGCCGTGTAGGTCGCATTGGACTCGATGGTGACCTTGTCTTCACCGAGCGTCGCGCCTTCCGACCATGTGCCGGTGCGCTCCCAGTAGCCGGGCACGGCATATATCCATGCCATGCTAACGGTATATGTTCCATCGCCGTTGCCCTTTGACTCATATCCATCGGCGGTGTACCCGGTAACATCCTTGTTGAACGTGCCGCCGCTGACTGCGATCGTGCCGCCCTCGACATTGCCGAAGAGCTCGCTTGTCGTGGTGTAGCTGCCGCTGGATACGGCAATGGACGCGCCGTCAGCCGTGTTCTCTGCAACGCCGCCCGCGCCAGTGATGGTTCCGTTCTCAATCGTGACCTCGCCCGCGTTCGAGAACGCATAGCCGCCGGCAGGTCCGGTAATCGTCTTGCCGTTCAGGTCAATTGTAATGCTCTTGCCCGCAGCGATCTCCACCGATTCGGTGAGTGTCACGTTCTCGGCAAGCGTTATTGTCAAACCAGAATTGACGGTTGCAACCGCATCCGAAAGTGTCGGGTAATAGGTTTTAGTGTACCCATTGTCGTAATACGCAACCATTGTCTTGAGCGTGTAGGTGTGCGCCTCACTGTTGTATGTGAAGACATCTGGCATGGCGTCGCCAATCGTAGCATCGCTACCATCAAGAACCGTGACAACCGTCCCGGCAAGCGACGGCGCATAGTTGGAGTATAGACCGCCAAGTATCTGCATGAGCTCGCCTGTCATTCCTGTCGGATCCTCTCCCGGATACTGGATTGTGGCCGTATAAGTTGTGCACTTATACTGCGTCACACCAGCAATCACATTCGTCGTGTTGTTGTATTGCGGCCCCTCCGGAAAGATTATGCCATCAAAGGTGAATTCACCCTTCTGAACATTGATCGTCTCGCCAACGCTGATTGCATAAGTATCGGCCGCATCGGGCTGAGCGACAAGAACCACCGTTTTCTTCAGAGACTTGGCCGCGTCAATTGCATTCGAGACCGTCGTGTAGTAGTTCGTCACATCGATATACGACAGGCCGGACTCCTGCTGGAACACGACATACGCCACATACTGCATGACATGAGTCGTCCCAGAGGGATCGAATGTCGTCTCGCTCTTCGACGTGTCAATCGTGTACTCGGTCGTACCGGAGATCTCATAACCCGGCGCGGCCGCATAAGTCACCGTGACAACAGAGTCAGGAGCAACCTTGTAGGTGCCAGACGCTGTTCCAATCGTCTCGCCGCCAACCGCAACCGCTACAGTCGTGTTGGCAATCTCAGGAACCGTAACCTCAACCCTTGTGCTGACGAGCTTGAGGGCTCCGGCATCAGGCTCAACGGTATAAGGTCCATTGACAGTCACCTTGGAGACATCCGTCTCCGCCGTAATTGAGCTAGAGGAGAGAATCGTGACTTCGTCAGCTGTGAGTCCAGTTGCATCAATCGTAAGCGACTCGCCCTCGCCCGCCGGGAGCGCAACCGTTCCAGAAACGGTAAGCGCAGTAGCAGCGGCTTTGAACGTCGCACCATCGCTGAACGTCAGGTCGCCAGTGAGCGTACCCGTGCCGCCAATCGTGCCGACAACAGTCGTCGCACCAACCCATGTGCCAGTCAGGTTGACCGCACCATTGACGGAGAGGGTCGAAGACGCAGTCTGTGTCGCAGTCAAAGTGAGAGTACCTGTAGCACTATCGAGAGGATCAACGATCACGCCTGTCAATCTATGAACACCGTCCACATTGATCAACCCATCCCAAGAGGTATCCTTGGACTGCTTGATTGTCAAGTAACGGCCACCGGATCCATTATTACCCCAGTCAGATCTGATGCCCTTGCTGCCAGTAAGGCTACCAATCGTTGCACCAGCAACTGGCACTACGGAACCACTATCCTTTTCCGCCGCGAACGTGAGGGATGTCGGGATGCTCTGGGAGATTACGGTAAAGCCACTCCCAGAGAACTTGATGGTGCCAGTGCCCGTAACGTTGCTATAATCAGTTCCGCCATCATCTGCACTTGCACTGTCCGAGCGCGTTATCTCGAGCACGCCAGTATCGCCAATCGTCATAGCCGTGCCGCCGCCCCACTTGCTACGGTTTGTAGCCTTGACCGTGCCATCAACGACAAAGCGCATGCCGACGCCCCACCATGCGGAAGAAGCGTTGTCAAGGTTCAGAGTCGCGCCCTCGGAGATGTAAATCTCACCCTTCACAACAGAGGCGGGCAATGTGGAACCAAACACAAGCACACGTCTAGCACCATCGTTGTTTCCGACAACGGCGCCAGTGAATCCCGACCAGTCATCTGTGATCTGCCAAACTGCAGTTTCCGCACCTCTATTGGGTATGGAAATCGTACCGCTGCCCTTGAGCGTTGCGACCTTGAACGTTTTGTCGAGACCCGATCCGCCATCGTTCCAAGTGAACGTGCCACCGATCTCCAGCGCAGGAACACAGGTGTAGTTTGTCTTGAGCCAACCGCTGCAATTCGTCAGCTTGAGTGTTGAGCCAGCATTGCCATAGTCATTGAAAACATAGTCGCCATTGAGTGCCGCAGCACCCTTGATCTCAACGGTGCCAGTCCAAGCGGCATTCTTCCACCAGGCATCGCCAGTGGGGGAAGGAACTCCGCCGAATGTAACCGTACCGGAACCACGGACACATGCTGTTGCAGAATTATCAGCTGCAAGCGTGCCGTTGGCATTGATGGCACCGTAGACGCGGAATCCCATTCCCGTAGTCCATGTCTTGCCAGAGGCAACCGTAACTGTCGTTCCGTTGACCACTTCAATCGTACCGCGATAGGTCTGACTGTTCTCAGCCGTGTTCTTGCCTCCCAGGCCAATTCGCTTTCCGCTGATGTTGAACGAGCCTGTGAAGTTGGAGGCATCCGTGAAGGTAAGATTCTGGCGGCAACCATTGTTGCCCTGATCATAGAAAGTTCCATCACCCTCAAGGGCTGCGATAGTGATATCGCGGCCTGTCCAGCCATTGTTATTGTACCACGCATACGTATCGGCACCGTCCTCAAGGACGAGCGTCCATGCGCAGGTAGCCGCTGCCATATGGCCACGGACATTCGTGAACTTAACGTAGGAATTTGCGTTGCCCCAGTCTTTCAACGTGTTATCCGACGCATTAGCAGTATCAGTGCCGAGTGTAACGGCCGTGTTAGAGGTTTCACCAGCTGGCGCACTGCCGATGTTCTTCACCCACACAGTTCCTGTCCATGCAGACGCACTAAATCCCTTCGTCGCATCCGGCTGAGATCCATTATATACAACCGTGCCAGGGCCCGTGAAGGTGGTGCCGTCGAGGCGGTCGGCGTTGACAACCAGTGTCACTCCATCGCTAATTTCAATCGTAGCGGCGGAAATCTTGTTCTCGCCGGCGAGCGTAAGCGTACCCAAGCCGGTCAGGTAAACCGTGCCGGAAAGCTCCTTTGTCTCTTCGACCGTATATTGGGTATCGCCGGAGACGGGAATCACAAGGTCGTTCTCGCCGACATCAGGTTTGACCTCGATAATCTGGATTGCCGCAATGCAGCCGCGCGCGTTATTGGCTCCGCCTGCGCGGTGTCCAACAACAGTAAGAGTAGAACCGGAAATAGCTTCTGTCACGAGAACATTGCCGCCTTCAGCAATCGCGTCGGCGCTACCGTCAGGACCAGAATTGCCCCAAGCCGTCGTACCTTCCGCCAAGGCGTCGTTTACATACGTATAGTTCTTGCCGTTGATGGTGTCATAGCCAAACGGGACGTCTGCCGTATCCGTCGAATGATAGACGAGGACGCGATACTTGTAGTAAGGAATGCCGGTGACAGTGACAGTTGGTGTGGCATTGCCTGCATTCTCGTCGATATAGCCGGCGAGAGGATTGCTGGACGGAGAAAGAGACGTCGCCCAAGAGCCGCGCGTACCGGAAACCGTGACACTCACGCCGGACATGACAGAAGCCGAGCCTGCGGAATCCGCAACAGCCTTGACGTCGCCGTATGTGCCATTGCTGCCTGCAAAGTTGTTCCAGGAAGTACCGGGAACTTCATAGTCGGTAAGACCGACATCGGCGCCAGTCGTGAGGCCGTTGCCAGAATCCGTGAAATTGATGTTGATGGAGGGCTTGTAGTTCTTTTCTTCTACGACCACATCGGCGGGATCGCCGTCAACATAGTAGAGATCGATGCCCGTGGAAGTCTGGACGAGTTCGCACGCGCCGACATCAGAGTCAGCAGTAAGCGTCGTTGTATCGGCAGTCACGCTCGTAAGATAAACTGTCTTGAGGACATCGTCGCCATCCTTGATCTTGATGGCCGCATCGGCGGTGAATGTCGCGGTGGTGCCGGAACCGAACGTGACGAGCGTCTTGGAAGCCACCTTCGAGGTACCGGAGAGCGTGATATCCGCCTGCTTGATCACCTGCGCGTTGGCAACAGTGATGTTACCGTTGTAGACGACCGTGCCAGAGTCCTTGAGGTAATACCAGAATGGCAACGTGGTATTGGTCGCATTTGTAATTCCCCCAACCCAAGTAATTCCACCATCCTTAGCGGACGAAAGCTTTAATGGTAAGGTATCACTGCCTTCCAGCTGATTGCCGGCGAAGGAATCAATGATAATAACGGATGTCTCGTCTGCCGTTAGCCAACATCCAGTAGTGCCGGCTTGAATCTTCGTAATGCCGCCCGACCAAGTAACCCTTGCACCATTGTATGCACCTACGCGCAGAGTCCAGCCTTCAATAGCAGTTTCAGTCGAGACAACCTTGCCCGTGACGAGCGCAGAATCGTAGTTGCCGCCGGAAACAAAAGGCACTTTATCCGTCTCTTTCAAAGTCCAGTTGCTGGAAGAATCCCATTCCCCAGATGTTCCTACAAAGATGTTTTCATATGTCTCCGTTTCGCCAGTGACAGGATTTGTCATCTGAACTTCCGCCATCGCCGCGAGCGGCAACGAGCAGGTCATGGCCAGAGCCCATTTGAACAACTTGCTTATCATCGATTCCCTCTCTTTCCAGGCATTTGCCTGTGGTAATGTTGAACACGAAGCACACGTAGGGCATGTACCCCGCGCGGACGACGCCAATAGTATAGCAAATTCCACCTTCCCCCACAAGGGGGAAAACACAAAATAAAAACAAGAAGACCCCGCACTTGCGGGGCCTTCCTGTAGTCTTGGGCTTCAGTATGCCATGGACATTAGAACGCCATGAAGAAGAGGCCCTTTGCAGCCTTGATAAGGGTATCTCCGTCAATCCTCCAGCCAGACGGAGCTGTGCCGGAATGGAGAAGCTTAAGCGGCCCGATAGAAGGATCTTGCGTATAGGCACTAATGGCAGCCGCGATACTCGGATACCTCGTGCCGTTCTTGTCCACAACCATGTAACCCTCGACCTGATCGCCCTTCATCGACGTGAGAGTGCCCGATCCGGCGAAGTCAATGTTCTGGACGCTCGACCTGTTCGCCGCAAGCGGGAAGCTGGCGACACCGGCGCTGTTCGTCATGACATAATTGCCAACGGTCACGCCATAGGCGTTGTCGCCATAGTCGATCGTGAGCACGACCTTGTAGGTCGCGGAAGCGTTGGGCGTGAGTTCGGCGTGCGAGACTGCCGCCCAGTTGTTCCCGTTCGTCAGCACCATGAACGTCGTGACGCTGTCCACCTCGGCAAGCTTGATTGCCGCCTGAGCTTCGCCGCTCACGTCTTCCTCGCTCGTCGACGAGAAGCAGACGTTGAACTCGAGAACGACGCGAGACGCAGTAGAAGCGGTCGTCGCCTCGAATCTGTTGTCAGTGATAGTGGCCTTCCCTTCCGAGTAGGTTACAGCCTCGGCGTTAGTCCACGAACCACCGGCCGACGCCAGCCCATGAGTGGTGGCATTCTCGTTGATCCAGTCAGCGGCAACATCTGCAACGACAGCCGAACCCGAAGTCTCGCCCGTCGTGTTTACCGCAGTAGACATGATCGTGTAGCCGACCGTGCCATACGCGGCACCGCGCGGCACTTCGACGCCCGAGAACGAAACCGTTCCGTTGACAGCACTTGCCGTGTAGGGCTTGCCGCCGACCGTCAGCGTGTACGAGGTCCCCGCCGCGTTGACCTCGGTCACTGCCACAGTCACGGTGGCGTTCGTGAAGTCAACTCCATACGCAAACGTCGCCGCGCCAATCTCGACGATGGACTTCTTGACGACTTTCGTAACGCCCATCTCTTCGACAAACATGTACTCCGGCGGCAACGTTTCCGTCGTATCGAACACGGTTATGTAGAAGAGGTTCT
>Ga0310786_10009059_pt1 | contig 12696 bp, 4 predicted proteins | sample AusTroGonzalo_MG_FD_203881 | JGI IMG/M metagenome (GOLD analysis project Ga0310786, IMG submission 203881) | Bovine rumen microbial communities from tropical cattle in Woodstock, Queensland, Australia - Gonzalo_03 (v2) (version 2) | ecosystem: Host-associated > Mammals > Digestive system >...
ATCTACCTACTGGCAGACGGAGAAGGGCACCTCAGTTCCCCACCTGCTCGTTATCGACCTCGGCAGCGTTCAGACCATCAAAGCCTTTGAGTACCTGCCCCGTGCAGAGCAGGGCGCTCCCGGTTCAGTGAAGAACTTCAAGATCTACCTGTACTAACCCCCAATCTACCGTCGTGGGAACACCCAAGCGTGGCATTTATGTGAAGGATGGAAGGAAGAAGATCATCGGGGACGGTCCTTTTTGACCGCAAGACTAACGGGTATCTGTTATGGAGTTATACAAAAAGTAAGAAAAAATGAACTGTAAAAAATGTGATCAAACTGCTATCGACTTATCGATTCGCTCATTGAAGGACATTCCCAATGGTCCAAAATGTGATCAAAAAGAACCGGCCCCGATGATCATTTGTTGTAGTTTTCTATAAGCCCTTTAAGGATTGCCATTTCGCAGAGAAAACAATTCATCAATACTTGGAGAAGAAAGGCTATCGTGTAAACAACAATCGGGAATTCTTCAACATGTCAATACCAGAGGCTATTGATGTGGTTCAATCGATGTACGCAATAGAACAGAAACAAGTCTGAAAAAGAGACATGATTTTTCAATCTAAAGCAAACATAACAATTGGATAATAGATGAGTGTAAGACTAAACAGGGTGGTAACCACGCTGAACATTGGATTGGAAACTATTCAAGCCTTTCTTAGTGGAAAGCCTGAGCTTGGGCCTGTTGGTAGTTTGACCCTCAATTCTAAAATAACAGAAGAACAGTTTGAGGCATTGGCAAAAGAATTTAGTCGTGATGCAGCAATTAAGAAACAGGCGAATAGTGTATTTGCAAAAATAAAAGAGCGGAAAGAGAAAAAGGCAAAAGGGGAAGTTGAGCAACATAGTCCAAAGGGAGTGAAGATAATTGGAAAGATTGACCTTGACAGCCTAAATCTAAAGACTCGTCCTGTAAAAAATACTAAAGCAGAACGCAAACAAAAAGTAGATGATAATACAACATATGAGACTCCTGTAAATGTAACAATGGGTGAGTTTGATTTTGCTAAACATCAAATGATATATTGGTCAGAAGGAAAGAAATTCACCCTGTTAAACAAGCATATCTCTGCTAATCTCAATAATTATAGAGAAGAATTTGAAAATAATAAGGTCGCGATTCAACTGATGAAAGATGGCCATTTCAAGTTTGTAGAATCCAGTATTTTGCAATCATTGATTCAAACCTATCAAGACAAAGAAAGAGAAAGAAAAAAGAAGGAAAAGAAAGAGAAGGAGGCTAAGAAAATGGACCAGAAGCGTTCGAATGTCATCAATAGCATTCTTCAGAAAGTAAAAAAACTAGAAAAGGGTGCTGTTGAAATAAGATATTCTTTCCCTCTTTCAAGTATTCGATATACCGGTAGTTTGGCAACCGTCACATTTAATGGGAAAACATATCGTTCTTATGTTACCAAAAATGAAAAGAGGCTTTTGTTATCATTGAACAGGACTCTAAACATTCCAGTAATTATAAACACTAAAGGAGGAACTTTCAGATTCGGTATTGGCATTAGTGAATTAGCAGAGAAAACCAATTCGCAAAAACAGCCTGTACCCCTCAAACCTCTCCCAGAGCAAAGGGTAAGGTTAGGGATGGAGAATGTGGAGTTCCATGAAGGCTATTACCTCATTTGGATAATTCGCCAAGGAAAGAAAGATTTGTTAATCACTCCTTTGAGAATTGCTGATACAAATTCTTTGCCTTGTCTGCGACTCATCCACAAGTACTTTGCAGATAGGTTCCCTAGGGGTATTGATATTATATTTGACAGCCATCATATTATCGGTTTGTCCCAAGCCTATACCTTGGGAAGTTATATAAAAGTGCTGAATAATAATTTAGTCGAATATGGTGAATGGTGGGAAGAGGTTCAGAATGATCGGAAGCCAACGTTAGCTTTTTGCAGAAAGACACCTCCGTCATTAATTCGTAGAGAAGTGTCTTTAAGAAACTGCTATCTTGACTATCTTGCCGGGATGTCAAATCAGGAGACTGCAATAAAAGTCTATGAAGTCAGGCAGAACCAGCAGGAAGATGTTTTTATCTTTACAGTAGATATTGACAGCGGTTGTTATGCCATAATCTTTGAAAATGTCTCGTTTACATCTACGGCAACATGGGTGTTTATCGTAAGAAAAGAAAGTTACGAGGAATGTATAAGCAGGATTTTTGATTACTTTACGAATTATGAACTGCACAACAAGCGTCAGTCGCTAGTAAAAACATTAAACCCACCACAAAAGTTCAAGGCAGAAGACTATTATAAAATAATGCACGACGAGCCAAGAGGCTGGATAAAAAGATTGAATGACATATTGGTTAGAGAGATTCCGTCAAACAGAATCCAATTCAATCAAGGTCTGCACATCGCTGATGAAGTTGGTTTTCGTTCCGGTAATTCGGAAAATATTAAAGTCCAGCATCTTCACAACGAACTGATGCGAAGGCTTTATTATCAACTCTGTCAGCAGTTCGGTGAAGAAAACGTTGGCACAGAGAACCATATTGGAACAAAGAAGATTGATGTTGTTGCAAAGACTGGAGACGGATATAACATTTATGAAATAAAAACAGATAAAGAACCGCGAGGTTGCGTAAGAGAAGCGATGGGACAAATTTTGGACTATGCTTTTTTCGAATGTGAAGATGTCATTCATAAGATGGTTATTGTTGGTGTGACACCCGAGACAAAAGAGGTAAATACTTATCTCGCAAAATTCAGAGAAAAGAATGCACTAGAAATCTACTATACAGCAGTGTAGAAAAACAAAGATGGAAATCAAAGACCTTTCTCCTAAACAACACAAGGAACTTGTCAGCATTAGCTCCCTATTATGCCAATATGGTTACAATGAAAGTGCAGACATGTGTTCTGATAAACCCGACATCTGCCTACCTTCCAAAAACAACAGACAGATTGGAATTGAGATAACTCAATATACTTATCCAAAGGATGAAAAGGATTTTTCTGCTTTATACCGCTTGCTGAAAGATTACATTTCTGGCATATCTGAAAGAAAGCAGAATGTTGCTTTGCAGAAATTTTCCAAAGAAAAACATTATTGTTTGACCGTTTGGCTTCATGGTGGATCTTTTCCAAGAATTAGCAATGTCAATCTGCAGAGGAAACAAATAATTGATGAATTGGACAGATTCGCTTTTCCCTGTCACGAAAGCATTGTCAACAAATACATAGCAACTTTGGAAATTGAAGAAATAACAAATCCAGAAGTCTCAGAATCTATTGTTCGTATTCCCTATGTTGAAGTATATAGTCAGATTGATGAAGCCCTTTTACAAAACTGTATTAGGGGAAAAGAAGAGAAATTAAGAGAATACAAGAACATCAAAGAAAACAAAAGTATTAGCGAATATTGGCTTGCCATTATTATATCAGATCCAATACAAGTAGATATCAAGAATTTTAAACTTCATGGCACAATTAAATCTGACTATAATAAAATATTCCTGATAAAGGGCATACATTGCATTCAAATTAAATAGTTTAGATTCTACTTCATTAAACAATATCATTACAGAATTATTACGTCCTCGCTAAGTCCTATGCATTCCACTTTTTGACAAGCGGATAGCGGTCTGGATGCTGATGGCTCTCAATTTCGAGATCTATACCCACCCATGCTGGTGAATTCCGCAATAGGGGGTAGCCTAATACCCCCTGCTTGCAGGGAGTGCCACAATTGTGGTAGCCTAATCCCACCCATGCGTATGGATTATGGCCTCAATGCCGCAATGGGAGTTGCCGCACACCAAGGTTGAGCAAGCTCATCGGACAGTAGGCTTGTAAATTATTCAAGCGTTAAAAACCAAGAACAAATTCTCAGTGACATACTATTTGGATGTTTTGAGGAACCCTGCATTATAGCCGCCCCTTATCAAGGGGCTCTAAATCCCCGTTTTGCCTATATTTTAGGCCGAATTGCGTTAATCTTCCAAAATCCGTTGTTCTTTACAAGCTTTTTTCGTAACTTTGCGACAGAATTCAAAACCATTCATTATGAAAACGAAACAGATTCTTCTGATTGCCAGTCTGTTGGCAGCCGCCACAGCACAGGCCCAAGTGACCATTGACATCGATGCCAACCAGCGGGGAGCACGTATCAGCCCCACGCACTACGGCATTTTCTTCGAGGACATCAACCACGCCGCCGACGGCGGACTTTACGCCGAACTCATCCGTAACCGCTCGTTCGAGGACGGACCGGCATACGGTGCGCCTGCCGACATGCAAGCCTGGTCAACCTATGCTGCAACAGGGTCGCAGCTCCAGGCCCGCCTCATCCAGCCGTCAAAGAAAGTCAAGCTGCTGAACAGCGCGCATCAGAACGCCTTGGAGCTGACCGTTGACGGTACGGCAAAGCCCGTCTGCTTGGTGAACGAGGGCTACTGGGGCATCAACGCCGTGCAGGGCAGACAGTACCGCCTGTCGTTCTGGGCCAAGGGTAGCTACAAGGGTGCCATCAAGGCCAGGTTGCAAGCCCGCCCGACTGCCTCCGAAGTGGCTTCATTAGCAAGCACATCTGTTTATGCTGAAGCTATTGTGTCCCCCTCGGGGGACGAAAGAGGGGCGTGGCGCAAGTACACGGCCACGATGACCGCCACCGGCAACGACCCGCAGGCACAGTTTGCTCTTGTATTCGATGGCAAGGGCGTCATCGACATCGACGTGGTGAGCCTGTTCCCGCCGACATTCCGCAACCGCGAGAACGGCATGCGCCCCGACCTGGCCAACATGCTCTACCAGATGCACCCGAAGTTCATGCGATTCCCCGGCGGATGCTTCGTCGAGGGACAGATCTCGCCGGAGAACGCCTTCCGCTGGGAGCGCACCATCGGCCCCATCGAGGAACGGCCCGGCCACTGGAATGTGAACTGGGGCTACCGCACCACCGACGGCATCGGTTTCCATGAGTACCTGCAGCTGGCCGAAGACCTCGGCGCCAAGCCACTCTACGTGGTGAATGTGGGCCTGTGGCATGGCGGCATGACGCCCGTGGACAGCCTGCAGCCGTGGATTGACGAGACACTGGCCGCACTGGAATATGCCAACGGCGACGTCACCACGAAGTACGGCGCCCTGCGTGCCAAGAACGGACACCCCGAGCCGTTCAACATCGAGTACTTGGAGATAGGCAACGAGAACAACCAGCCCGACGCCCGCCAGCAGAGCGACCACTACTACGACCGCTTCAAGAAGTTCAAGGAGCAAGTGCTGGCACGCTACCCGCAGATGCACCTCATCGGCAACGTCGCCGCCTGGGGCACCGACACGCCGAAATGGTACTCCGACGAGCCGGTGGAGCTGCTCGACGAGCACTACTACCGCAACCCCTCGTGGTTTGCCGAGGCCTTCCACAAGTACGACAGCTATGAGCGCGGCAAGTCGAGAATCTACGTCGGCGAATATGCCGTGACCAGCGGCTTCGGCGACCTGGGTAACATGAACGCTGCACTCGGCGAGGCCGTCTACATGATGGGCATGGAGAACAACAGCGACGTCGTACCCCTGAACTCGTACGCCCCCATCTTTGTCAACGAAAACGACGCAAAGTGGCGCCCCGACATGATTCGCTTCAACTCCCATCAGGTCATGGGTACACCTTCTTATTATGTACAGATGCTCATGCCCCGCAACATCGGCACACAGGTGGTGCGCGTCAAGCAGGACAACCCCTACACCGGGGCGGCTTTCCGCAAGTCCGTCACACCACGGAAGAGCCGCGTGGGCTATGCCACCTGGGGCACGCAGGCCAGCTACACACACTGTGACCCGCTGCCCAAGACCGGCAAGCCCGAATTCATCACCGGCGACTGGGAAGTGAACAGCGAGGGCATCCTGCAACAAAAAGGCAATCAAGAGGGCACGTTGGCTATGTGTACCCACGTCATCGACTCCGACCATTACACCATCCAGTGCCGTGCCCGCAAGGACGGCGGTGCCGAGGGCTTCATGATTGTGTTCAACTATGTGGATCCGAAGAACTACTGCTGGGTGAACTTCGGCGGATGGGGTAACACGCAGCACGCCATCGAGCAGGTCAGCAGCAGCGGAAAGCTACAGACGGTGATAAAGCCCGGCAAGGTGGAGCGTGGCCGCTGGTACGACGTGAAGCTGACCGTTGCCGGCGACAGCGTGAAGGCATGGTTGGACAACGAGCTGGTGTTCGACACCGTGCTGAAGCACGACACGTCGAAGGGCATCTTTTCGTCGGCCACTATCGACGACCCGTCAGGCGAACTCATCGTGAAAGTGGTGAACACGGGTGACGAACAGACTACCGGCCAGCTAAACCTGACGAACTTCACGCCGAAGTGCGCCCGCGTCATACGCCTCAGCGCTGCCGACGGCATGGACGAGAACACCCTCCAGCAGCCCACAGCCATCGTGCCCGTGGAACAGCTGCTCTCGCCCGACGGCAACCGTGTGTTACTCGACATTCCCCCCTACTCACTGAACATCGTGCGCATCAAACAGTAACCACGCCCAAATGTCAAGAACCAAGGCTTTGTACAAACGTATTACTGCTTTGCTTTTCATGCGCCACAAAAGACATTGGTAACACCCAGCACACCCAGCACTTAACTCACTGATAATCAGTGGCTGTTCTGGGTGTTACCTACCTATTTTTACCCACACCCAAGGTCGCACCCAAAGTCGCACCCAGGCTGGGGAACGAAGTCTCGCCGTGCCAACGGAACTAGCTTTGCAGCATAGTGGGTGAAGCTTCCAAGCTTTGCATCCGTGCTCATGTCGCAAAGCCTCGCCATCCCAACGGGACTTTTAACTTTGCAGCATAGTGGGTGAAGCTTCCAAGCTTTGCATCCGTGCTCTTGTCGCAAAGCTTGGAAGCTTCACCCACTACCATCCCAACGGGAGGCCTCGCCATGCCGATGGGAGGCCTCGCCATCCCGATGAGAGGCCTCGCCATCCCGATGAGAGGCCTCGCCAGAATTGTCCCAGGCCGTGGGACAAATTTTTGCCATCGGAATTCACGGACTGTTCGGCTGGATTTGCAATCCAGCCGTAGTGAATATTAGGATTTTTAATCCTTGTTTTGTCAGTTTATCGCATTACAAATGCTTATATTCAATATGGTCGGATTGCAAATCCGACCGAACGGGTGCGACTTTGGGTGCGACCTTGGGTGCGACTAACTCCAGAGACAACCGCTCTGACAATCAGCGGGTTAAGTGCCGGGTGTGCTGGGTGTCACCTACTGCGTGTCAATGTATGGGCGCACGTGTACGGGTGTACGGGTTGACATCTATTGTTAGGGATTACAAATCCCAATATTCAGAGCAGCTGGATTTGAAATCCAGCTGAACGTGTATCCTGCCAGTGTAGGGGCAGACCCTGTGCCAGCCCGCACGCCGGCCACGGCGTTCTTTTTCGCGCGAACATACCGCCTGATGACGGTTCGGGCTGGCACGGGGCCGGCCCCTACATCCAGCTGAACGGGCGAGGAAATCTGGCTGAACAGGAGAGAAGGACGCTGAGTATCAGGCTATTGTGACTTTAGGATTTGACCAGCCCCCGCCCAAGCCTTGCACAGCTCGCAGGAATGTCGTACCTTTGCAGCCGCAAACCTGGGCAGAGCGAGCCGTTCGCTTACCGAGAAATCAAATCCCTTCGACGGGTTCAGGGTTAAAGCGCGCCCTCTGTTCCCAGCTTGCCTGACCGCATAGAAAATAGTGGTCAGCGCACAGCCAGCAACTGTTGACTCGACTGCCTCGTACCTTAATCTTGGCGCAGCGACAGATGGCTATGCAAAGTAAATAAGTCCCCTTCGACCCTTCGACGAGTTCAGGGTAAACCGAACGGTCGGGACAAGCGATCTTTGACATTTTGGAACGTTACCGCGATTCAGACTGAATAATCACCAAGACTGGAATCAGTCATGTACGGTTGATGCACCCCGATTTGTGACCTACATCCGCCGCAAACTCTGTCTTAGTGGGTGAAGCTTCCAAGCTTTGCGGCTGTATCAAATCATATTGATGGTATTTTAGCTTTGCCCGACATCCTCTTGCGCCTCGGCATAGCCCATGCAAGCATGGCTCTGCTCTCGGCTTGTGAGGATGTTCCCTATTGGGAGCGCAGCACCTGTGCCGCCTTCTATAGTCTCTCCCCATTCATGTTCGTTGCTATGTCATAGTTGTTATGTTTATACGGGTTCAACTTCTATCATGTTTACGCATTAACTTCATGTAGTTTCTTTAGCCTACAGGCTGTTGATGTCCTCAACCGTCAGTTCTGTGTACTTGGCAATCAGCTCTGCTGGCATGCCGTCGGCCTTCATCTTTCTGGCGGTCTCCACTCTCTCCTCTGCACGGCCTTGTGCCATGCCTTGAGCCATGCCTTGTGCCATGCCTTGTGCCATGCCTTGTGCCATGCCTTTCTCCATGCCTTTCTCCATGCCTTTCTCCAAACCTTGCGCCATGCCTTTCTCCAAACCTTGCGCCATGCCTTTCTCCAAACCTTCGGTCATACCCTGGTTGACTCCATCAAGGTATCCCTCGCCACGGGCTGTGGTCATCTGATTACGAAGGATGGCACGGTCCATGAGGTAGCGGTCGTAAAGCACTCCTTCGTCACGCCCCATGCGCATACGGTCAAGTTTATCGCGAGCCTCGCGCAGACCAGGGGCATCGGCATCCTCGGGAATGTCGGTGGTGGCGAGGAAGTAGAGCCACTGGTCGAGCGAGTCGCGGCTCCAGCGGTTGAAGTCGTTCACCTTCAGGATGACGTAGCGGGGATAGAGGTCGCTGACCGCCTCAGCCTTGAACGTCTGTTTCTGGAAGGGCGACAGCTGCAGCAGGTCATGCTTCGTGATACCCCGGAACTCGGTCTTACCTTCGTAGACGCAGTCCTCGCCCTGCCCCAGGTCGAAGTAGACGATGTTGATGCTGTACACACGCTTCACGTGCTCGTAGTTTTCCCCGCTGTCGATATACTCCGTGACGAGCTTCGAGGCACCGAAGAGCATGCGCTGGAAGTAGGCGAACTCCGCCTCGCCCTGCACCTCAATGAGCAGCAGGTCACCATTCGTGTCCTCGGCCAGCAGGTCCACGCGGTTGCTCTTCGCATTGGCATCGTTCTTGTTTCCCTCGCTCTCAAGCAGGCGGTGAATCTTGATGCCGGTGCCCAAGACGGTGCTGATGAAGCCCTCCAGCACGTCGTGGTTGGCCTTCTCGCGAAGCAGGTGCTTCAGGGCCCAGTCAAAGCTGATGAATGTACGTTTCTTCTTTACCATAACTCTTCATTTTGGCCACAAAGATACATTATTTCCTCCTATTCTCCAAACTTTTTCACACATTTCTACTTAAAAGGAGTGCGTTTTCATCTAACTACCACTTGCAACAATTCTCTGTACTTCAACTTATTTGTCGAGACAGTGGGAGATGTCGCTGTTGATGGCACGGATGCGGGCTTCGTCCATCTTCATCACTTTACGGTCGTAGGTCATCAGGCCGTTCACTTCCGTTTCTACGTCCGTGGTCTGCGTATAGACGGCGGCGGAGAAGGCGGTGGTGGTGCCATCCTGAAGCTGTATGCCCCGGGCCATCCTCAACACGGCTTCGCCCTGCTCCACGTAGGAGTCGGTCAGCTCGCCGGCGTCCTTGTAATTGACGTAGGTAGTGGCGTCGCTCTCTACCCAGCGGTGACCTTCGACATGCCGGCCAAGGCCGCCATACTCGCCGAGTACGACGGGGCGGGTGGTATCGTTCAGGTAGAGCTGTGGCGGACGTGCATAGTCGTGCAGGTCGAGGAAGTCGCCGGCATGGTAGTGGTTACCGCCACTGGCTGGGTTGATGAGACGGGAAGGATCCTGCTGGCGGGTGAACTCTACGACTTCAGCCGTCTTGAACTGTCCCCAGGCCTCGTTGAACGGTGTCCACACGACGATGCAGGTATAGGAATAGAACTCATTGATGATTTCGCCCCACTCATGGAAGTAGTTGGCCTCGACGCTGGCCGCATGACCACCGTCACGTTGCTTATTCCAACTGCGCGAGTCCCAATACTGGTCGGAGCGGCAGATGGCTGGCATGTCCTGCCAGACGAGGATGCCGATGGAGTCGCAGTAGTAATACCAACGAGCAGGCTCCACCTTCATGTGCTTGCGAATCATGTTGAAGCCCCAGTCCTTAGTCTTTTGGATGTCAAAGCGCAGGGCCTCGTCGGTAGGAGCGGTGTAAAGGCCGTCGGGCCAATAGCCTTGGTCGAGCGGACCGAAGTGGAACAGGTTCTTGTTGTTCAGCTGCAGGCGCCAGATACCGTCGGTTTGCTGTGCAACGCTGATCTTGCGCATGGCGGCATAGCTGCCAGCCTGGTCCACAGGCTGGCCGTTGCTCGTGAGTCGCACGGACATCTGATAGCGACGAGGACTGTCGGGTGTCCACAGCTGGGGGTTCTTCACGGGAAGGAAGACGGTTTTTCCGGCAGGAGCACTGCCTTGGGCAACCACACGTCCGCCATAGCTGAGTGTCACCTCAACCTTGTCGGTGGAGGGATTGGTGCCGACGGTCTTTACGTCGACGGCAAAGCGTGAGGCATCGAGATCAGGAGTGGTGCGGATGTCAGCAATATGCTGCTTAGCCACAGGTTCCATCCATACGGTCTGCCAGATGCCTGAGACGCTGGTGTACCAAATGCTGCCATTGCCGCCAGGATCCCGTCGCTGCTTACCGACGGGCTGCTGACGGTCTTCCGTACAATCGACGACGCGGACGGTCAGTCGGTTGTCGCCATCGCGCAGGGCCGAAGTGACGTTGGCCGTGAATGCAGTGTAGCCGCCCACATGCGATGCTACACGTTGGCCATTGACATAGACGATGGCTTCATGGTCGACGGCTCCGAAATGGAGCAGGACATCGCGACCCTGCCACGACTTGGGAATGCTGAACGTGCGTTCGTACCAGAGCACCTGGTCGCGGCGCATCTTGCGCTGAACACCTGAGAGACTGCTCTCCAAAGGATATGGCACGAGTATCTGTCCGTCGAATTTTGCAGGACAAAGGGCATCCTCGCTGACAATGGCATAGTTCCAGAGTCCGTTGAGGTTTTTCCACTCGCCACGGGTCAGAATTGGGCGTGGATACTCGGGCAGCGGTGCGTCTGGGTTGACCTGTTCGGTAAACGCGCTCTTCAACCTATTGCCCGCTGGGTGCCAGTTTGACTGCGGGTGGTCGCCCATCTGCTCTTTCAATACGTTGGGCAGGTCGGAATAGTAGGCGTTGAACTGCTGCAGCGTTTGCGACTGTTCCTTGGGGAAGTAGGTCAGGCGCAACGGCGTTGCCTCTAAGAATCCGACTGCATCGGTATAGACCATGCCTGCATTTTGCTGTTTATAGTTGGCCACGGTGGTCGTGATGTGTGCCATGCGTGACTTCGTGCCATCAGCCACAGTGTAGTTGGCATCAGCATATTCTACCTCGACGACATGGTTGCGTGAGCAGTCAATCAAGCCCAGGTCGGCCTGTGCCTCCAAGGCATAGCCGTCGTATGTAAAGGTTTTCTCTTGTCCGTCTATTCGGATGCTGGCAGGTGCTAAGGCGCAGGGCAGGGCCAGACGATAGTGGCGGTTGGCGGGCATCTGGGGATAGTTGCCCTTACGTGCTGCAATGCTGACCGTCAGCTTGTTTGCCTCGCGCTTATAGCTGAGGGCGGTGGTGGCATACTGGGTGGCATAGTCGCAGTCGTTGCCATTGTCTTCGTACAGTTCAAAACTGCCGTCCTGTCCGCCTGGGAAAACGCGCACGATGACGTCCTGCTCCGTGCCACTAAGGTTCTTGAGCTTGCCATAGTACGGCAGGATGCTGCCGGCTTTAACGTAGACGGGATATTCGTCTATGGTAAAGGTGCGTTCCAGCGTCTGACCGCCATGTAGCAAGGTGCCCGTCTCATACTCTATCCATTCGCCTTCGGGAAGCCACACCTTCATCAGCACGCAACCGTCGTCGGAGCTGATGGGTTCTACGATGGGCGCAATCATCATGTCGTTGCCGAACATATACTGGTTGCGGAAGTCGTAGGCCTCTTGCTGCAGCGGATAGTCATAATACATGGGACGGCAGAGCGAGATGCCCGTCTCGTAGTCCAAGCGAGCCATCGTATAAATATAAGGTACAAGCGCGTAGCGGCCATCGATGACACGCTTCAGACGGTCCTTCGTAGCATGATCGAAAGCCCACGGCTCTTTGTTCAGCGCTGGGTCTTTGGTCGAATGTGTGCGCAGGATGGGCAGGTATTGTCCCATCTGCATGGCACGGGTATAGAGCTCAGTGGGAACTGGCGTGCCCCATTTCAGGCTCATGTGGCCGCCGATGTCGTGGCTCCAGTAGCCATAAAGCACGTTAGAGGCCGTGCTGTTAAAGTAAGGCAGATAGGCCAGACTCTCCCACGTGATGTACGAGTCGCCTGAGAAGCCCACCTGATAGCGGTGGTTACCCAGTCCGCCCCAGCGGTGGTAGAGCATGGGGCGCTTGTCGTGCTGGCGTTGCATATCACTGAAGAACAGGTAGTTGCACCACCATGTATTGCTCAGCCCCTCCACCTTCTTGTCGTTGAGCCACTGCTGCCAGTCAAGCCACCAGAAATCGACACCGTCGTTCATGTACGGATG
>Ga0310786_10009060_pt1 | contig 12696 bp, 10 predicted proteins | sample AusTroGonzalo_MG_FD_203881 | JGI IMG/M metagenome (GOLD analysis project Ga0310786, IMG submission 203881) | Bovine rumen microbial communities from tropical cattle in Woodstock, Queensland, Australia - Gonzalo_03 (v2) (version 2) | ecosystem: Host-associated > Mammals > Digestive system >...
CCATGAAAAATAATTAAACATTAAGCATTAAGAATTAAGCATTATTTTGTAATTTTGCATGCTGTATGAACAAAGCTCATAAAGAAACCATTAACATCCGTGTTATCAGCTGTGCCTTCATGGTGCTGGCACTGGCCGTCTTCAAGCCCTTCGGACTCGAAGTGTGGCAATGGCAGGCTTATGTTCATTTGCTGGCAATCTTTGCATTAGGCTTGTTCAGTTGTTTTTTGACGGAAGTCATTTTGCGATACATAGTCCGTATGCCCCGTTCCTACGATCGTGGCGTCAGCTATATTATCAGCCGCAATCTCCGCTTCCAATGTATCAATACGCCATTGGTGTCGTTGCTCATCTGCCTCTACCGCCACTTCGCGATGAGTGGTGTTGTAGAGAGCAACAAGCTGTCTCTGATCAATTATCTGGAGACGTTGGTAATTATTGCCTTCCTCTCCTTCGCCATAGGTCTCTACTGGCGATTCAAGTTCCGTAGCCGTTATCTGGCTGTAGAACTGGAGGAAACCAAACTGCTGAACGAGCAGTTGAAGAAATTGCAGACCGCTGGTCAGGACTCAGGTGCCAAGGTTCAGGTTTCAGGCTCCCAGTTTCAGGAGTCACAGATAAAACTCGAAGGTAACACAAATGAAAGTGTTACCCTCGAGATTTCAGACCTGTTATATATAGAAGCCGTTGGCAATTACGTTAAGGTGGTGCATCTACATGATGACGAGGCTCATACCACGATGCTTCGTGCCACGATGAAGCAGATGGAAGACGCGCTGCAGGCTTATCCCATGATAGTGCGTTGTCACCGTGCCTTCATGGTCAATCTCGGTCAGGTGGAACAGATCTCCTCCAATTCTCGCGCCATGCAGCTCGTGATGCGTCATAGCCACGATGCCATTCCCGTCTCGCGCAGCAATGTCAACAAACTGAAGGAACTCCTGGGATAGGTAATAATAAAATCTATTGATGCTTTCTCTTGTATTTTGTCCGTACAATCTCGTAAGAATTGGCGACCAGTTCTTTTAACAGTTCCTTTTCAATGACCTGCACCTCCAGCCCTATCCAATATTTGGAGTTGAAGTGGTTATCGGGCGGACATATCCCCTTGGTGCTTTCCATCAGTTCAGGGATGCGCCCGACTTGGCATTTCACGATGACAGTCTTGAAGTCGTCGATGTCGCAATAACAAAACGTGTGGCCGTTGACATAAAAGGCCAACACCGTGTCGCCCCCCGGCATCTTAGCGAAGGGCAACTTCTCCTCAACGTCACCTAATGAAAGGCAGTATTTACGAAAGTCTTCTATATTCATCCTATTCCAACCTAAAATGTGCGGACGCTTCGTCTTGTTGTCAGTACTTCGTCGAAAGACATGGCTTTCGACCCTTCCTTGTTCTCTTTACAGCCAGTCATGACGATAGACAGTAACATAGCAGCGAGGGCTGCGAATAAAAATTTTTTCTGTTTCATATAATTTTTGTGTTGGATTTGTGCCGGTTTGAAGAATGGCATTGCTTTATTTCTTCAGCTTAAAGGAGTTTTCTATGCTGGATAGTTCAGCAAGGAAAGCTTTGTCAACCTTCAGGCGCTGTTCTATGGTAGAGCAGCTGTGGATGACCGTAGAATGGTCACGACCGCCAATGAGCTGTCCGATGCGCGAAGCCGGCATCTTGGTGTACTTCTGAGCCAGGTACATGGAAATCTGACGTACCAGGACGTAGTCGCGCTTACGGGAACGGCTGAACACGTTCTGCTGGGACACACCATAGTGGGTGCAGACCTTCTCAAGGATATCGTCAACGGTGAGCGGATGATTGTCAACCTTGACGGCACGCTTGATGACTCGCTCGGCCAGACGCATGTCTATATTGGAATTGTAGACAATGGAATGAGCCAGCAAACCGTTGATGACGCCTTCAAGGTCACGAACACTGCCATTGGCAGACTCGGCAATGAACTGGATGACATCCTCGGGAATCTTCAGGCCGTCGCGACGACATTTTGACTTCAGGATGTCGATGCAAAGTTGTACGTTAGGCCGCTCTAACTCGGCAATCAGACCACAGGCAAAACGGGTAAGAAGGCGGTCCTTCATGCCTAACAGGTCGACGGGAGGACGGTCGGAAGCCAGGATAATCTGTTTGCCGTTACGGAACAGGTGGTTGAAGATGTGGAAGAAGGTATCCAGCGTCTTCGTAGCAGTTGCCCACTCCTGAATGTCATCGACAATCAGCACGTCAATGGTCTGATAGAAATGAATGAAGTCGTTAACCGTGTTCTGACGGGTGGCATCTGTAAACTGCACTTGGAAAAGACGGGCAGAAACATAGAGTACGCGTTTGCGCGGGTACATTTCTTTACAACGTATACCGATAGCGTTGATCAGGTGGGTCTTGCCACAGCCTGAGGGACCGAAGACAAAGAAGGGATTGAACGTCGACTTTCCTGGATGCTCTGCAATGGAGAGTCCGACGGTGCGAGGCAGCTTGTTGCTGTCGCCCTCGATGAAATTCTGGAATGTCTTGTGAATGTCTAACTGTGTGTCCAGATCCTGTGGAACGGCAGCATCAAGCAAGGTGGGTGTCTTGTTGCCACGAGTAGTAGACGGATGCTGCTCAATGTCGACGGGTTCCTCAGCCTCGACATCCTGGGTAATGCCATGATCCTTGTCAGTCAGAATACGATAGGTAAGCTTGACGCTCTCTCCAAAGCAGCGGGTCAGCACCTTGCTCAGCAATCCTGTATAGTACTGCTCCAAATACTCATACACGTACATGCTCGGCAATTGTACGAGTAGAGTCCGGCTGTCTTGATTGTAATACTCATAGACAATAGGTGCGAACCAGGTTTTGTAATGCTGCTCAGAGACGTTCTCCTTAATCAGATGAAGGCAGTTGTCCCAAAGCGCCTTTGGATCTTTTTCCATGCGGCGGTCTTGCTTTTTTCTATCAGAATGACACTAGATGGTTAAATTGTTTTCGGATGCAAAGGTCGCACTTTTTTTTGAAATAAGCAAATCTGTATTTTTTATCAAAAAACATTCATCGGCATGTAACTCACTAATTTTTCGTGCATTAAGCGAGAATCCTATTTTTTTTGACATTTTTTGATTTGCAAATATACAAGTGTTTGTATTTCAGCTGTTTGCTGCATTGCTGACCCTCCTGTGACCCTTGTGCAACTGTGCTGTAATCCATCGCTTAAAAGCATGAAATATCAAGCACTTGGGGACTTTGAGTAGAATCTTCTTGAAAGGGTCTTTTTATTTAGACAAATTAAAAATTGGAGCGAATTTTTATTTATCTTTCCTGCCAAAAACAGAGAAATGTATGTAACGTTTCGGATGGGCCTTGAAGTCTATCAGCAGGGAGTCGGCATCGGCTGCTGTGGAAGTTAAATGACGGTATAGCTGGTCGTCATGCATAAGCAGTCCCAAAGAGCCTTCATTGCTGTCAAGCTTACGGGTCAACTCGTTCAGGTTTGCCAGTGTCTGGTTGACGCTGGCAGCCATGCCGTTGATGTCAATGCCAGCCAGATGACCAGTCAGCTGCTGGGTATTATCAAGCGTAGCATCGGCTTTCTGCATCAGCGAAGGTACCTCGTGATTGAGATTGGCAGACAGTGCGTTGAGCTGGATGCTGGCATTGTTCAGATGGGTCGTCATATTCTCCAGATTGTTCAACAGGCTGGGAAGAGCGGGATTAGAAAGTAACAGGTTCAGGTTCCACATAATGCTGTCGAGCTTGGGGACCAACGATTCGATGGATGGCATCAGTTCGGAAACCTTACTCATGATGCCCGCCTGTTCGCCGCCAGGAATGGTGTCACCCTTTGCCACCATGTGTATGGGGTCGTCGCCCAGCACAAGGTTTATCTTGATATTGCCCAACAGGTCACTGGCAAGCTCAGCCCTGGATCCTTGTGGCAGACGCAGTTCTTTGTCGAGGTCCATCACGGCCAAAATCTTTCCGTGCGGCTCATAGTTGAAGACAATATCCTTGACAACACCAACCCTATAACCGTTGGCATAGACGGGAGACGAGGCAGACAGACCGCTGACGTCGTCGAATGCCACGTAGTAGGAATCGTCACTGGAAAAAACTGTTAGTCCCTTCAGGAACTGAAGACCATAAAACAATACAACGATGCCGATAATGGAAACGACGGCTATTTTAACCTCTTTCGTAAAGAACTTCATATTTCGTTTGCCTTAATTTGATTTACTTTTTTGCCTTATTCTTTCTATATTCGCGGATAGCAGCCTGTACGTCGACTTTCTGTCCGTCCTTGAAGGCTATGATAAAAGCCTCTGGGAAACTGCTGACCAACTGCTTGCGGAGCTGGTATATCTCACTGTAATCTGCCGATGCACCTACCGTATATTTATACATCCCGTTTTCCTGATAGCAGTCTACATTCTTCTCTCCCTTCAGTCGTGAGTCGTTAGCTTTCAGTTTAGATGAACTGGCCAGTATCTGGACCTTAAAGACAGGTACTGGAGCTGTTGACGTACTGGCTGGCGTTACTGACTGGGTGGCAGGAGCCGACTGGGCAACCGGTGCAGGCTGGACAGATGGCTCTGGAGCAGGCTGAGCGGTAGGTTCGGCAACTTGCTGGGCAACAGGCCCGGAAGTAGGCTGGGGGACAGGAGCTGGCTTGGCGGCAGGTGTTTGATTTGATGCTTGTGTGGATGCTGCATCTGTGATGGGTGCAGCATCTGTGATGGCAGGAACCGTGACAGACTGTTTCGTTTCAGACCTGTATGGTACGGTAACCCCCTTGTTATATTTCCGCTTATAGTCAAGGAAAGCCTGATAGATGCCCTGTGCCAGACGGTCGACACCGGTAGACGAGTGCAGGAACTGCTCCTCGTCAGGGGTGGAAATAAAGCCCAGTTCAATAAGACAACTTGGCATTGACGTCTCTCTCAGCACCAGGAATCCCGCTTGCTTGACTCCCTTGTTGGCACGTCCGGAAGAAGCGGTGGTTCGTTGCTGCACGAATTTGGCCAGCTGGACACTCTGCTCCATGTTCTTGTCCTGAATGAACTCAAACATGATGTAGCTTTCTGCCGACTTAGGGTCAAAGCCTTCATAGCGCTGCTTATAGTCGTCTTCTATCAGGATGACGGCGTTCTCGCGCTGGGCAACATCCAGATTGTCGGCTGCCCGGTGCATTCCCAGGGTATAAGTCTCCAGTCCACGAGCCACACGGCCTTTCGGCAAGGAATTCGTATGAATGGAGATAAAGAGGTCAGCCTTATTGCGATTGGCAATGTCAGCACGGGTATGCAACGGGACAAAGACATCGGTCTTTCGGGTATAGATGACCTTGACGTCTGGACAATTACGTTCCACCAAGCGACCGAAGGCAAGTGCCACATTCAGGTTGATGGTCTTCTCTTTGGTAATACTGCCAATGGCTCCTGCGTCATCGCCGCCATGACCGGCATCAATGACCACCGTAAACCGCTTGTCGGCAGCAAAGGACGTCACGGCCAGCACCAGCAGGATTCCTATCAGCAGCAGTGTTTTATTCTTCATTGGTTGTTATTCATTCACTAAAAACAGTTCCACACCAGCTCCGGCACAGTCGCCGCCGATAGGCGGATTGAGTTTGGTTATCTTCAGGTCGAGAGAGGTTACCTGTGGGAAAGTCTTAAAGACCCGCTTAGCTATCCGTCCTGCCACATGTTCTACCAGTTGTGAGGTGATGGCCATCTCCTCCTTGATGAGGTTGTAAAGCACTCCATAGTCAAGAGTCACCTCCACCATGTCATGATTCATGGCTGCTGTCACATTGATGGCAGCCCGTGCAGTAACAAGGAACTCTGTCCCCACCTCGTTTTCCTGAGGCATCACCCCATGATAGGCATAGAAACGAGCCTCATTCAAGTAAATATATGAACGCTCTATCTTCATGATCTTAATTACTTATTTCTCTATATTCCCTATCCGCATCGGCTGGAGCCGCAATTCTTACAAGTCAGACAGCCCTCTTGATAGACCAGGCTCTCAGAGCCGCAGTTCGGACACTTCTGGCCTTTGGCCTCCGTGCCGTCCACGATGTATTTCTTCAACGCACGCTCCACACCGACCTTCCAGGTATTGATGCTCTCCGACTTCAACTGCAGTGAAGAGACGAGCTTGATGACATGGTCGATAGGCATGCGATAGCGCAGCACACCACTAATCAGCTTTGCATAGTTCCAATACTCCGGATTGAACTTCTCGCTCAGACCTTCGACCGTAGTCTTGTAGCCACGTTTGTTCTCGAACTGGAAGTCATAGCGCTTCGAGCCGTCATCGTTTATCTGTTTGATAATCTTTCCCTTGGTGACCGTCTTGGGCAGCACAATGCCTTCCTCGTCGTCTTGCAGACCGGTGAAAATCTCGTAGGGATAGCCGTCTAACAGTCCGACGAAAGCCACCCACTTGTCTTTGTTGTTCTGGAAACGAACCACATCGCACTCCAGTTCCTTCGGACGTACCTCTGTCACTTCAGGATGCTTGCAGGGAGCCTCTCTCTTCTCTTCAATGTTATTGTCCTTAGTGGTGTCCTCTTCCTTGTTCTCTTTCTTCTTGTCTTTTTTCGATACACTGATCATGACACCGGCACGGCTACCGTCGCGATAGATGGTACAGCCTTTACATCCGGAACGCCAGGCCTCGACATAGAGCCGGTTGACAAGGGCTTCGTCTACATCGTTGGGCAGATTGACTGTCACACTGATGCTGTGGTCCACCCACTTCTGGATGGCTCCCTGCATGCGAACCTTCATCAGCCAGTCTACGTCGTTGGCAGTAGCTTTGAAATAAGGAGACTTGCTGACCAGTTCGTCAATTTCCTCCTGTGTGTAACGTTTGGCAGAATCTATGCCGTTGGCTTGCATCCACAACAGGAATTTCGGATGGTAAACGATGTACTCCTCAAAGGAATCGCCCACCTCGTCGACAAAATCGACATGCACGTCGGGCTCGTTGGGGTTCACCTTGCGGCGACGCTTGTATACGGGTAGGAATACGGGTTCTATGCCGCTGGTTGTCTGTGTCATCAGCGATGTCGTACCTGTCGGGGCAATGGTCAGACAGGCAATGTTGCGGCGACCATGCTTCACCATGTCGGCATAGAGTTGCGGGTCGGCAGCCTTCAGACGGAGGATAAACGGGTTCTCCGCCTCACGTTGGGCATCATAAATGCTGAAAGCACCGCGTTCCTTGGCCATCTCCACACTGGAGCGGTAGGCGTTCAGCGCCAGCGTCTTATGTACATTGACGCTGAAGTCAGTGGCTTCCTGTGTGCCGTAGCGCATTCCCATAGCGGCTATCATGTCACCCTCGGCAGTGATACCCACACCGGTACGACGACCTTTTGAACTCTTGGCCTTGATTTTCTCCCACAGGTGATACTCAGCACCCTTTACCTCATCCGACTGTGGGTCGCTTTTGATTTTCTCCATGATGAGGTCAATCTTCTCCAGCTCCAGATCTACGATGTCGTCCATCAGCCGCTGAGCCATCTGTACATGCTGCTTAAACAGCTCATAATCGAAATAGGCCTCTTTTGTAAAGGGCTTTTTCACATACGAATAGAGGTTGATACACAGCAGCCGGCATGAGTCGTAAGGGCACAGGGGAATCTCACCACATGGGTTCGTTGAGACGGTACGGAATCCCAAGTCTGCATAACAGTCGGGAATACTCTCTCTGAGGATGGTGTCCCAGAACAGTACACCAGGTTCGGCACTCTTCCATGCATTATGGACAATTTTTTCCCAAAGTTCCTTGGCACTGATTTCCTTTCGGACATCAGGATTGTCGCTGTTTATCGGGAACTGCTGAACGTATGGCTTATCCTCAATGGCTGCCTCCATGAACGAATCGTCAATCTTCACACTGACGTTGGCTCCCGTCACCTTTCCCTCAGTCATCTTGGCATCAATGAACGCCTCCGAATCAGGATGCTTGATACTGACACTCAGCATCAAGGCGCCACGGCGACCGTCCTGTGCTACCTCGCGTGTACTATTACTATAACGCTCCATAAAAGGCACCAGTCCCGTGGAGGTCAGGGCGGAGTTGTTCACAGGCGAACCTTTCGGACGAATGTGGCTCAGGTCGTGGCCTACGCCGCCACGCCGCTTCATCAGCTGCACCTGTTCCTCGTCAATGCGCATCACAGCACCATACGAGTCGGCATCACCGTCCAGGCCAATCACAAAACAGTTCGACAACGATGCTATCTGGTGGTCGTTGCCGATGCCTGTCATCGGGCTGCCGGCAGGAACGATGTAACGGAAGTGGTCCAGCAGGTCGAAAACTTGTTGTGCATTTAGCGGGTTGTTATACTTTTGCTCTATGCGGGCTATCTCGTTGGCAATGCGCCAGTGCATCATCTCCGGCGACTTTTCATAGATATTGCCAAACGAGTCCTTCATGGCATATTTGTTCACCCATACGCGGGCGGCCAACTCGTCACCTCCAAAATAAGCTAAAGAAGCTTCAAATGCCTCATCATAAGTGTACGTTCTCGTAGATTCCATGTGTTAGTATCGTTTATTTGCGTGCAAAGGTACAAAAACGAAAACAAAAACAGAAACTTTTTGGAAAACTTTTCAGAAATATTTTTGGAAAAGTTTCCCGTTTTGGAAAAGAATGTGTAAATTTGCAGCATGAAAAACCTATCAACTCGGCGAACAATTCGCCAATACAGCACACGTGAAGTAAGTGAAAAACTGCTGAATCGGTTGATGACTGAGGCAGCACGTACGCAAACCATGGGTAACCTGCAGCTCTACAGTGTCGTCGTCACGCGCTCAGCGGAGATGAAGCAGCGCCTGGCTCCTGCCCACTTCAACCAGCCCATGGTGACTCAGGCGCCCGTCGTGCTCACCATTTGTGCTGACTTTCATCGTACCACCCGTTGGTGTGAGGAACGTAAGGCAAGTCCTGGTTACGATAACTTCCTGTCGTTCGTCAATGCTTCGATTGATGCCTTGCTCTACACCCAGACACTCTGCAACCTCATGGACGAGGAAGGACTGGGCTACTGCTACTTAGGCACGACTGTCTACATGCCGCAGCTCATCATCGACACACTGCAGTTGCCGCAACTGGTCATGCCCGTTGCCACCCTAACTGTCGGGTGGCCTGCCGAGGAACCTCCCCTGACCGACCGCCTGCCTTTGGAGGGTTTCGTTCATAATGAAACATACCAAGACTATACTGCACAGGACATTGATACCTATTATTTATATAAGGAGCAGTTAGAGGAGAATCGTCATTTCTGTGAGATTAACCAGAAGGAGACGCTCGCCCAGATTTTTACGGACATCCGCTATACCAAGAAGGATAACGAAGCAATGTCTGCAGGTCTTCTTGAGACACTTCGCAGACAAGGCTTCATTCCCCCTACCCAGTAGCCCCAGTAGTCCCAGTAGCCTCATCTCCCTCTGACAAAATGGCATTGATTTCTGCCGTTTTGTCGTCTCTGTGTGTTTCGGCACATCCTTTGTCCGCCTATCAGCAGATAATAAAAATATTAGGAGGACAAAACTATGACATTAGACAAGTTTACCATTAAGGCGCAGGAGGCGGTCCATGAGGCCGTCAACACTGCACAACGCGCCGGTCAGCAGACCATAGAACCTGTTCATCTGTTAGCCGGTGTCATGAACAAGGCCAAGGATGTCACCAACTTCCTGTTTCAGAAGTTAGGCATCAATGGTCAGCAGATAGACATGCTGGTACAGACGGAGTTGCAACACCTGCCACGGGTACAGGGCGGCGAACCCTATCTGTCAAGCTACACCAACAAAGTACTCTTGAAGTCTCAGGACTATGCCCAGCAAATGGGCGACGAGTTCGTTAGCGTGGAACCCTTGTTGCTGGCCATCCTGACTGACGGCGCTACGGCAAGCCGTATTATGAAGGATGCCGGCATCACTGAGAAAGACCTGCGAGCTGCCATCAGAGAGCTGCGTCAAGGGCAGCGGGTACAGTCGCAGTCGGCCGACGACAACTACCAGTCGTTGGAGAAGTATGCCAAGAACCTGGTCGGTCTTGCCCGCCAGGGTAAGCTCGACCCCGTCATCGGACGTGACGATGAGATACGACGCGTATTACAGATTCTCTCGCGCCGTACCAAGAACAACCCAATACTGATTGGTGAGCCAGGTACGGGTAAGACAGCCATCGTCGAAGGACTGGCAGGCCGTATCGTACGCGGCGACGTGCCTGAGAACCTGAAGGACAAACAGCTCTATTCGCTCGACATGGGTGCGCTGGTGGCTGGTGCCAAGTACAAGGGTGAGTTCGAGGAGCGTCTGAAGAGCGTCATCAACGAGGTGACGAAGGCTGAAGGTCGCATCATTCTTTTCATCGACGAGATTCATACGCTGGTAGGTGCCGGTGGTGGTGAGGGTGCTATGGATGCCGCCAACATCCTGAAGCCTGCACTGGCCCGTGGTGAGTTGCGTGCCATCGGTGCCACGACGCTGAACGAGTATCAGAAATACTTCGAGAAGGATAAGGCCTTGGAGCGCCGTTTCCAGACCGTGATGGTTGACGAGCCCGACGAGCTGAGTGCCATCAGCATCCTGCGTGGTCTGAAGGAGCGCTACGAGAACCACCACAAGGTGCGTATCCAGGACGATGCCTGTATCGCTGCCGTCCAACTGTCTGAGCGTTACATCAGCGAGCGCTTCCTGCCTGACAAGGCCATCGACCTGATGGACGAGGCAGCAGCCAAGCTGCGTATGGAACGCGACAGCGTCCCTGAGGAACTGGACGAGATCATGCGCCGTTTAGCCCAGCTGGAAATTGAGCGCGAGGCCATTTCTAGAGAGACTAGTAATACTAGTGATACTAATCATACTAGTAAACTCGCTCAGCTCGAGCGAGAAATCGCCGAACTGAAGGAACAGGAGACCCAGATGCGTGCCAAGTGGGAAGGCGAACGCCAGCTGGTCAACAAGATTCAGCAAGACAAGCAGGAGATCGAGAACCTGAAGTATGAGGCTGAACGCGCTGAGCGCGAGGGCGACTACGGCCGCGTAGCCGAAATCCGTTACTCAAAGATGAAGATGCTGGAAGACGACATCAAGGCTATTCAGTCACAGTTGGCATCAGCACAAGACGGCAATGCGATGGTTCGCGAAGAAGTCACAGCCGACGATATCGCCGAGGTCGTCTCACGTTGGACGGGCATCCCCGTTACCCGCATGATGCAGAGTGAACGCGAGAAGCTGCTGCATCTGGAAGAAGAGCTTCATAAGCGTGTCATTGGTCAGGACGAGGCCATCAACGCCGTCTCTGACGCTGTGCGCCGCAGCCGTGCAGGTTTGCAAGACCCAAAGCGCCCCATCGCCTCGTTTATCTTCCTCGGCACAACAGGTGTCGGTAAAACGGAACTGGCCAAGGCTCTGGCCGAATACCTATTCAACGACGAGACCATGATGACGCGTATCGATATGTCGGAATATCAGGAAAAGCATACCGTCTCGCGTCTGGTTGGTGCCCCTCCGGGCTATGTAGGTTACGACGAGGGTGGTCAGCTGACGGAGGCCGTACGCCGCAAGCCGTATAGCGTGGTGCTTTTCGACGAGATCGAGAAGGCGCATCCGGATGTCTTCAACATCCTGTTGCAGGTGCTCGATGACGGACGACTGACGGATAACAAGGGTCGTACTGCCAACTTCAAGAACACCATCATCATCATGACCAGCAATGCCACACGCGAAGAACTGCGTCTGACCATGCGTCCGGAGTTCCTGAACCGTATCGACGAGATCATCACCTTCCAGCAGCTCACCCAACAGCAGATTGCCGACGTGGTACGCCTGCAGATGAAGAAGGTCACCGACATGCTGGAGCCGCAGGGTATACAGTTGCAGATTACCGATGCCGCCGTGAGCTATCTGGCTCAGGAGGGTTACGACCCCGACTTCGGTGCCCGTCCTGTCAAGCGTGCCATCCAGCACCTGGTACTCAACGACCTGTCGCGCAAGATTCTGGCCGACCAGATAGACCGCACAAAGCCCATCATCATCGACGAGTTCGGCGACGGGCTGGTATTCCGCAACTAACTCGCGGACCACACCTTGGGGACGGTTCTGATGATACTGGATCATCAGAACCGTCCCCTTTATGCTATGCTGGTAGGCATTTCCTCTGGTGCAGCCCTCTTCGCCGCCATCCAAGTCGCCAAGCGTCCGGAGAACAAGGGTAAGAAGATTGTGGTGCTGCTACCCGATACAGGCGAGCGTTATCTGAGCACCGTACTCTACGCCTTCGAGGACTACCCTCTTTAAGCATTCTCGCTGGCAGCCACCACGCCAGCGCACGGAGGACTGTTTACGTAATGGCGACAGCCTGCCGCAGATCCTTCATCATCTTTGCTGGAAACGAAGCCTTCAATCAGGCAGCTCGCTACTAACGGGCTGCTATTAAGGCATTTCTGAAGTTATGGGAAATGGCTTTTTGGCATGCAATAAATGCCTTTTTGTAATGCAGGAAATGCCTTCTTATAAACAAAGTTGTACAACTTATTACAGAAGTCCTACAACTTATTACAGAAGTCCTACAACTTTTACGAAAGCTGTACAGCTTTTCTAAAACTTGTACAACTCTTCCAACAAGTTGTAACAACTTTTTTGCCGTTAAGCATTAAATAGACTACAATATATGCTTTCTTG
>Ga0310786_10009061_pt1 | contig 12695 bp, 7 predicted proteins | sample AusTroGonzalo_MG_FD_203881 | JGI IMG/M metagenome (GOLD analysis project Ga0310786, IMG submission 203881) | Bovine rumen microbial communities from tropical cattle in Woodstock, Queensland, Australia - Gonzalo_03 (v2) (version 2) | ecosystem: Host-associated > Mammals > Digestive system >...
TGCTTTCTTTCTGATCCTATGGCTGGTGGTGGGTATCTTTGCCGTCCCCCTATTTCTAAAGGCGGTACGCAAGCTGATTAATAACGAGGTGATGCTGGTTGTGGCTTTGGGACTCTGTTGTGCTATGGCTGTATTCTCCACAAAGGTAGGTTTCTCTTCAGCCTTCGGTGCCTTTATCATGGGTAGCATTTTGGCAGAGACCGTAGAGGCCGAACGTATTGAGAAACTTGTAGAACCAGTGAAAAATCTTTTCGGTGCAATCTTCTTCGTGTCGGTAGGTATGCTTGTAGATCCAAAGATTCTGATGGAATTTGCGATACCTATTGTATGTCTGGTGTTGACGATTTTGGTAGGACAGAGCCTTTTCGGCACGTTCTCGTTCATGCTTGGAGGCGAGTCGCTCAAATCGGCCATGCGTTGCGGTTTCTCGATGGCTCAGATTGGCGAGTTTTCGTTTATCATTGCCTCGCTGGGTCTCTCATTGGCTGTGATCAGCGATTTCCTCTATCCTGTGGTTGTGGCTGTATCTGTCATCACCACGTTCCTTACGCCTTATATGATTCGTCTGGCCACTCCGGCCTACAACCACTTGGAACACCATCTGCCGAATAAACTCATCAAGTCGCTTAACCAGATGACCATGGGTAATAATACCCACACACAGGAGCAGAGCCTGTGGAAGAAGCTGCTAAAGCAGATGGCTTTCAATACACTCATCTATAGCATCCTGACGGCTGCCGGCATTGCCGTGATGTTCACGTTTGTATTGCCCTTTACAAGAAAACTCCTGCCAGGTTGGGAACTCCATTGGTATGCCAATGCCATTACGGGTGTTCTTACCGTATTACTCATAGCTCCCTTCCTGCGGGCACTCATCATGAAGAAGAACCGCAGCTCAGAGTGGAGAGCACTCTGGGCAGAGTCGAACCGCAACCGCCTGCCGCTTCTCTTTACCGTCTTTGTGCGTGTGGTGATAGCAGTGGCGTTTATTTTCTACATCTGCAATTACCTGAGTCGTTTTACTAATGCGTTGATGATAACCATCGGTCTGATAGTCATTGTGCTGATAGTATTCTCCCGCTGGGTGAAGCATCGTAGTATCGTGATGGAACGTCTGTTTATGCTGAACCTTCACTCACGCGACATCGATGCGCAGGTGCATGGCAAGAAACGTCCGCTTTATGAGGGACGTCTGCTCGATCGTGATATCCATATCGCTGATTTCCAGGTGCCATATAACTCCATGTGGATGGGTTCTACATTAAAGGAACTGAATCTTGGTCAGAAGTATGGCGTGCATGTAAGTAGTATTCTGCGTGGTGGCCTGAGAATTAATATTCCTGATGGCGACTATGTCATCTTCCCCTACGACGTGTTGCAGGTGATCGGTAGCGACAGCCAGTTCGCCGTGTTCCGCGAGGCTTTGGAGAAAGAGGTGCTTGGCGTGGACTACGAATGGGAGAACCGCGAGATGAAGCTTCGCCAACTGATTATTGGCGAAGATAGTCCGTTTGTAGGTAAAACCCTTATTGAGAGTGGCATTCGCAACCTCTATGGCTGTATGGTAGTTGGCATTGAGGAAGGAAAGGAGAGTCTCTCACCCTTCAAGCCTAACCGTAAGTTCCAGGCTGGTGACATTGTCTGGGTTGTAGGCGAACTTGATGCGTTAAAGTCGCTAATGAGTCTCTGATTCAGTCATTATATCCTGCTACCAGCCGGCATATCTCCACGATGATCTGCTTGGCCTTTTCCATCGACTGGATGCTTATGAATTCGTAAGGTCCGTGGAAGTTCACGCCTCCAGCGAAGATGTTGGGGCAGGGTAGACCCTTGAACGAGAGTAGCGCACCATCGGTACCGCCACGTATGGGTTTTACTTTTGGAGCAACCCCACAGGCCTGCATGGCATGAAGCACAATGTCGATAACGTGCATCTGCGGATCAATCTTCTCTTTCATGTTATAATACTGGTCCTTGATCTCTGCGGCAACAGTATCTTGGCCGTATTTCTCGTTCATGGCTTTTACTATGTTTTCGATGGTGCGTTTGCGCTCCTCGAAACGTGAACGGTCGTGGTCGCGGATGATATAGTGCAAGCTGGCTTTCTCAACATTACTCTGTATGCCCAGCAGATGATAGAATCCCTGATAGCCTTCGGTGGTCTCGGGCGTCTCGTCCTCTGGCATCATCTTGGCAAATTCTGTGGCAAGGGCGTTAGCATTAACCATCTTGCCCTTGGCATAGCCGGGATGAACGCTTACACCTTTTATATATATCTTAGCCGAGGCGGCATTGAAGTTTTCAAACTCCAGCTCTCCAACGTCGCCACCATCCATGGTATAGGCCCAGTCGCAACCGAATTTCTCTACATTGAAATAGTGGGCGCCCCTACCTATCTCCTCGTCGGGATTGAAGGCTATGCGGATATCGCCATGCTTGATCTCTTGATGATCCCTAAGCCAGCACATGGCTTCTACAGTTTCTGCGATACCGGCTTTGTCGTCGGCTCCCAACAGTGTGGTTCCATCAGTTACAATCAGGTCTTCGCCTACATGCTGCAACAGTTCAGGGAATCTCTCTGGCGACATGATAATGCCTTCGGAAAGCAGGATGTCGGAACCGTCGTAATTGTTGACGATGTGGGGTTTGATGTCAGCTCCCAAACAGTCAGGACTGGTATCGTAATGCGAAATAAAACCGATGGTTGGAAAGTTGCCCTTGGTGTTGGCTTTCAGCGTGGCGTATATGTAACCGTTGTTGTCCATCTCTACGTTGCTGAGGCCCTCATGCTCCAGCTCCTTCTTCAGGTATTCCGCAAATACTAATTGCTTGCTGGTACTTGGCACACTGTCGCTATCTTCCGATGATTGTGTGTCGAATTGTGTATAGTTCAGGAATCTTTCTGTAATATCCATGATTCTCTCAATTCTTTATTTGAATGATGATTCGTCTATATGAAACCAGTTTGTAAGGACTGTCATCGTGTACTTCACAGATGACGTGGAGCGTCTCTCCTTTGGCATCCTCAGGTATTGTTACCGTTGTTGTTGGTACCTCTGGTTCTGAAATCTGTAGGACGGCTTGCCCTATCTCTGGCTGCTGCCACCATTTGAAACTCAGCTTATCACCGTCGGGGTCGATGCTCCTGGTGGCATCTAACAGTACAGTTTCCCCAGCCTTTGCTTCCATTATCAGTGGGACAGGTGAGTTGGTGTCGCCATTGATGGTGATTTGCGGGTTCTTATTGCCTTTTCCTTCATCGGCCCACTGCATACGGGACTTGAAATCGTTTAGCTCGTCAGGATAGAAACGTCGCTTATAGCCAATACTGATGTTGCGTATCGGTTCCTCCCAACTGGTCCATGCCGTAGTGAGTGAGTCGGCACACAGTCCACGCTCGTGGTAACCGGCCCAACCTGCCTGATGCGGGTCTTCTGGGTCGTTGAGCCCATTGGGCATCATATATAGGAAACTTGGTGTATCGCCCTCTACGCCCCATTTATAATTGGGATATATCTTGCCTAGTTCACCTTTGCCTTGGATACTTTTGGTATGCTCCTGCCAGTGCTGCTTACCCAGCTCGCACTGCTCCTGCCAGGTGCCTTCATCCCAGATGAATTGGAGGTCGTTCTCAAACTGCTTCCTCAGCCATTGGTGTGAGCTGTAGGCACGATTCATTCTCATGTTGTAGTGCATATCCTGATCAGTGATGGTATATAGACGGAACTTCTTGATAAACCGTTTCAGCTCTTCGGCGCTCCTTGTTTGTTTTACTCGCCAGATGGCCTGCGCCAGCGTGTTGGCACCGCCCCATGCTGCCACATAGATGGGACGCTCGTCGGCCTCGTCGGCCTGTTGTATCAGCAGGTTGCTGCCTGGTGAGTCGTTGCCTTCGCCAATCACCTTGATGCCGCCCCGCTCACTTCCCATGAGGGCTCTGCTCCTCAGATAATCGGCACTGGGCCAGTATCCTAACGTCTGTTGGGTGTTCTCTTGCTCTATCGTCAGGAATCCCTGTTGACCAGAGCGGGCCATGAGCCGCGTCACATCCTTTCTGTAAGCTTCTATCACGCAAGTCAGATACTCAGCCCATTCCTTTGGATATGGGTCGCAGTTCCATCCTACCGAGGTAATCAACGCTTCAATCTCAAAGCAGTCAGCATACGCCATCAGTCTTACCATCGACTCCATATCGTCGGGTTCAATATCAGCAGGGGCGATGTCGGTACATACCACAAGTCTGGGCTTTAGTCTCTCATTGCCATGTGCCAGTCCTACTCCCAGCACTGCCATAAATAATAAGATTAATGATTTTAGTTTCATACTACAATCCCCTTAGTGATCCCGTTGGGATTCAAACCCAAGACCTTCAGAACCGGAATCTGACGCTCTATTCAACTAAGCTACGGGACCTGATATGTTTGAAAGCGAATGCAAAGGTACGACAATTAATTCATAATTCATAAAACATAATGTATAATTATAATTTGTTAACGGGCTTTGTTAATGCACAAAATGATAGAAAAATCAAAGAAATATATCATTTTTGCAAAATAATTCTACTTTTTGCTTGCAATATGATAATAATTATGTACCTTTGCAGCCAATTTAAACATAAATTGAAATATGGGACAAATCATTAAACCCGTGATGTATGAGCCGCTGCTCGATATGAAACAGACGGAACAGGGCATCAAACTGATAAAAGAGTTTTTCCAGCAGAACCTCTCGACTGAGTTGCGTCTGCGTCGTGTTACCGCTCCTCTGTTCGTTTTGAAAGGTCTTGGTATCAATGACGATTTGAATGGTGTAGAGCGTGCGGTAACATTCCCTATTAAGGATCTCGGCGATGCTCAGGCTGAAGTGGTTCACTCGCTTGCCAAGTGGAAGCGACTTTCGCTGGCTGAGTATAAGATAGAACCAGGTTATGGCATCTATACTGATATGAACGCCATCCGTGCAGACGAGGAACTTGATAATCTGCACTCGCTTTATGTAGACCAATGGGACTGGGAGGCTGTTATCAATCGCGAGGATCGCACATTGGCTTTCCTGAAGAACATCGTGGAGCGTATCTATGCTGCCATCCGTCGTACAGAGTATCTCACATGTGAGACATATCCCCAGATTAAGCCCTTCCTGCCTGAAAAGATTCATTTCATTCATGCAGAGGAATTGTTGAAGATGTATCCCGACAAGACACCTAAGGAACGCGAGGACGCCATCTGCGAGGCATACGGTGCTGTATTTATAATAGGTATAGGCGCAAAGCTCTCGAACGGTGAGAAGCATGACGGACGTGCCCCTGACTACTACGACTGGAGTACCATTGCCGAAAACGGCAAGATGGGTCTGAACGGTGATATCCTTATCTGGTATCCCGTGCTGGGGCGTTCGTTCGAGCTTTCGTCAATGGGTATCCGTGTAGATAAGGAGAGTCTGCTGCGTCAGCTGAAGATTGAGGGTAGGGAGGAGCGTGAACAGCTTTACTTCCACCAACAGTTGCTTAACGATAAGTTGCCGTTGTCTATCGGCGGTGGTATCGGACAGAGCCGACTCTGTATGGTATTGCTCCATAAGGGTCATATCGGCGAGATTCAGGCCTCAATTTGGCCTGACGATATGCGAAAGGCATGCAAGCAACTAGGCATGAACTTGATTTAAATCATCATTTTTAGGTATCAAAGGGGTCGGTTTTTAACAAATCGACCCCTAATTTTTGATATTCATCTTTGTTTTTTGATAAAATTAAGAAATTCTGGCTTTTGAGTGTACAACTTTCACCAAAAACTCATACCTTTGCGCCACAAACATTAATCAATTATTAATTTACTAACTGTTTAACTGTATGAGAAAAAATCAAGTAACAGACAAGCTGTTGTCGGGTACAAATGTACTTCGACGACTGATGTTCTTGGCCCTGATGGCTCTTTGTACCAGTGGTGCTTGGGCCCAGAAACAGGTGTCAGGAACTGTGGTTGACGCTGCTGGTGAGGCTATCATCGGTGCCAGTGTCATGGTAAAGGGAACAACTACAGGTACGGTTACCGATCTAGAAGGTAACTTCGTGCTTCAGAATGTTCCTGAGAACGGTAGTGTGGTGATTAGCTATGTAGGCTATCGCACACAGACTATTGCCGCTGCCGGCAAGGGTCAGATCAATGTCATCCTCGAGGAAGACAAGCAGCTGCTCGACGAGGTGGTGGTAGTAGGTTATGGTGTTCAGCGCAAGACCGACGTGACAGGTGCTCTCACCCGCGTAGGCGAAAAGGAACTGAACTCTAAGCCTGTGAGCAATGCCTTCGAGGCTCTGCAGGGTAAGGCTGCTGGTGTCGATGTAACTACCAGTGAGCGTCCAGGTACCGTTGGTAGCATTACCATCCGTGGTACCCGTTCAATCTCTGCTTCCAGTGCACCTCTGTATGTAGTTGATGGTGTGCCCCTCCAGGCAGGTGGTATCGAGACTATCAACCCCCGTGACATCGAGTCAATCGACATCTTGAAGGACGCCTCTTCTACCGCTATTTACGGTAGCCGTGGTGCCAATGGTGTTGTACTCGTAACCACCAAGCGTGGTCAGGAGGGTAAGATGCAGCTCACTTATAACGGTTCTATGACCTTCGAGAAGATCGTCGACAAGAGTCCCGCTATGAGTGCCAGCGATTATATCACATGGCGTCGTTGGGCTTACTACAACTCAGCCCCCGACAAGTACACCCCTGGTGATCAGCCCACAATGGAGCAGGATAAGGCTTTCTTTGCAGGCGACCAGACCGCTCTTGACAACGTGATGAAGGGATGGGCCGGTGGCACATGGGATGGTTCTAAGGTTACCGATACCGACTGGACCGAGTTCGTGACCCAGACTGGTGTTACCCAGGAGCACACCCTCAGCGCACGTGGTGGTACTAAGAATATTGCAGGTTTTGTATCTTTTGGCTACCTTAATAATAAAGGTACGCAGAAGGGTCAGAGCTACGAGCGTTATAACCTCTCTGCATCTGCTGATATCAATGGCACAAAGTGGTTCAAGGCTGGTGGTTCTATCAACGCCTCTTATGGCCTCCAGAAGTATGGTTACTCTGTACCTTACGGCACATCTACAGGTGCCAAGGAACTTTACAGTGCTGCAAAGAGCATTCTGCGCTATACACTTCCTTATGATGAGAATGGCGAGATCATCACCCAGCCCGGTGGATCTACAACCAATACCTATTCTGTTATTGATGAGTGGAAGAAATCAAAGGACGATCGTGAGACATTCCGTGCTCTCGGTAGCTTCTACGCTCAGATCGACTTCGGTCAGATTTGGGAGCCTCTGATGGGCTTACAGTGGAAGACCCAGTTCGGTCCCGACTTCCGTTACTATCGTCGTGGTAACTTCCTCGATGCTAGCTCTATCAGCCGTGCAGGTGGTAACAACACCGCCAGCCGCAGCGATGAGCGCCACTTCGCTTGGACGCTTGATAACATGCTGCTCTACAACAAGAGCATCAAGGATCATACATTCGGCATCACCCTGTTGCAGAGTGCCTCTAAGGTTAATAACGAGAGCAGTTCAATGAGTGAGTCGAATGTGCCCATTCCTTCATTCCTCTGGAACAATATGGGTGCTGTTGATATCACCGATACTAAATATGGCGTAGGTATTGGTACAGGCCTTTCTGAGAGCGCTCTGAGCTCTTACATGGCTCGTATCAACTACTCATTCAAGGATCGTTACCTCCTCACCGCTTCAGCCCGTTGGGATGGTGCTTCAGTACTCGCTGAGGGCAACAAGTGGGACTTCTTCCCCTCAATGGCCTTAGGTTGGCGCATGGAACAGGAAGAGTTCATGAAGAACGTTACCTGGCTCGATCAGTTGAAGCTTCGTGTCGGTGTCGGTGTTACTGGTAATGCTGCTGTATCGCCTTACGGAACCCTCGGTGTCATCAGTTCATACTGGATGCCATTCAGCACTGGTAACTCTCAGATTCTCGTTACCAATGAGCCTTACTATTCAAGCGGTTCAAACGCTATGCCTAACAAGAACCTCGGTTGGGAGAAGACCACTCAGTGGAACTTCGGTATCGACTTCAGCTTCCTGAAGGGCCGCATCGGTGGTACCATTGATCTGTACACTTCAAAGACTAAGGATCTGCTGCTCTCTATGAGCGTTCCTTCACTCTCTGGTTATCCCTCTATGATGTCTAACGTTGGTCAGACCAAGAACAAGGGTATTGAGGTTACCATCAACGCTATCCCTGTAATGACTAAGGACTTCATCTGGAACTCTAACCTCAACTTCGCTTGGCAGAAGGACGAGATCGTAGAACTGGCTAATGGTAAGGAGGACGATATCAATAACGCATGGTTCATTGGTGAGTCAATCGCTGTTCATTACGGCTATGAGGCCGATGGTCTATGGCAGGAGAGCGATGCCGCTGAGATGGCTAAGTTCAATGAGAATGGAGCCAAGTTCTCTGCCGGTATGGTTAAGCCCGTTGACCAAAATGGTGACTATAAGATCGATGCCGATGACCGTGTGATCATTGGTAACAAGAACCCACGCTTCACCGCAGGATGGTCTAACAGCTTCTCTTGGAAGGGTCTTGAGCTCCTTCTCGAGCTTCAGGGTCGCTTCGGCTACACCATCAGCACTGGTGGTGAGGGTCAGCTCGGTATGTATCAGCAGCGCGAAATCAGCTACTGGCGTCCTGACAACACAGGTGCCGATTGGCAGAAGCCTATCTACAGCCAGGCTGGTGGCGATCCCTATGCTGGTCTGCTCGGTTTCAAGGATGCTTCGTTCATCAAGATCCGCAACCTCTCTCTGGCTTACAACTTCGACAAGAGCATCTGTAATGCCATTGGTATCAACGGTGCTAAGCTCTATGTTCAGGGCCGCAACCTCGGTATGCTTTACTCTTCAGTCGACTTTATGGACCTCGACACAGGTGCTACCTTCTTCAATCGTGGCTTTACCGTAGGTCTGCAGGTAGAGTTCTAATCAAATTAAGAATTTACGAATTAAGAAATTAGATATTATGAGATATATCAGTAAAACATTAGTTTGCGGTGCGCTGTCGATGCTTGCTTTGCTGGGTACGACCTCTTGTGGCGAAGACTTCCTGAAGGAAGATGCAGGCCACCTTTATACAGATGCACTGCTTGAGGATGAGACAGGTGCCCTCCAGATGGCTGCCGGTCTTTATGCAAACCTCCGCTGGCACTTCGGTTATGAGTGGGCTTACGGTATTACCATCTATGGTTGCGATGAGTTCACCAATGGTGCCGACCTTACCTCTGAACCCTGGAATACTTACGATAGCCGTCTGAACCCGCTCGACTGTACACCTGCTCTCGGCGCAGCTAACAAGAACTGCCCCGCAGTGTCAGCCCTTTGGGATGAGATGTACTATGGTATTTCTACCGCTAACCTCGTAATTTCAAAGGCTGTCAAAGTACAGAACGAGGATAGCCGCAACAAGGCCCTCGGCGAAGCTTACTTCCTGCGTGGCTATAACTACTACCGTCTGTTCTGCCAGTATGGTGGTGTTGTACTCCAGCTCGAGCCCGCTGATGGAACTGTCAAGAAGAATTATACCCGTGCTACCGAGGATGAGGTGCTTTCACAGATCATCTCCGACCTCGAGCAGGCTTATAACATGCTGCCGAAGGACAAGTGGCGTGGTAATGGTACTTGGACACGTTATACAGCTGCTCACTTCCTGGCTAAGGCCCTGCTGTATCGTCAGTCGGAGCGTTGCGCCTCTTGGGCGAGCAAGTATGACAAGAATGCCGACCTCAGCCGTGCCATCTCTCTTTGCGATGAGGTGATTCAGGCTTGTCCGCTGGCATCTGACTACTGGGATCTGTATGCCAAGTGGACAGGTGTAGACTGCAAGAACGAAGGTCTCTCTGAGATTCTGATGGCTGCCGAGCACAATGAGGACAAGAGTACTCAGGGGCGTTTCGGAAACCGTACTTACAACTACTTCGACCCCCAGTTCTCTAACTTCTCAGGTGGTTGGGTTCAGCGTGGTCAGTATATCGGTGGTATGGACTTCCAGCGCTGCCGTCCTACGGAGTACACCTACTCTGTATTCGACAACGTAAACGATGCTCGTATGTGGAAGACCTTTAAGACTGTCTATGGTCTGAACCATGCTGCTGCTACTCCAGAAAAGGCTGTTGCCGACAATGGAATCAAGGCAGAGCAGATGCCTAACATTGGTGATGAAGGTATCATCTTCATCCTCAACAGCAAGAATGACAAGCGTGACCTCGAGGCCAATTATGGTACTTTCGGACGTGGTGGCGTTGCTCACAGCTTCGTGAATCCTCTTACTGGCAAGTGGGTGCCCAATGCATTCCCTGCATTCTTGAAGGGCGAGTATGTTATGTATAACTATGGTGTAAGCGGTAATACTGCCACCTCTAACGTATTCTGCGGTATCAACAAGACTGCCGATGGTACACGTACTGCTGAGAAGGGTGATGCTCACCGTGATGTGATCATGGCTCGTACAGGTGAGACTTATCTCGTAAAGGCTGAGTGCCAGGTTCGTCAGGCTGACTATCAGGGTGCTATCGCCACTATCAACGTGCTCCGTGCTCGTGGTCAGTGGAAGAAGGGCGAGGATCGTTCTTACTACACCGATGGTTCTATGGCATTCTTGAAGGCTGATGGTGGTGATAAGGATAACTCTACCGCTAATTCCCAGTCAGTGAAGAAGAACAAGGACTTCAGTGGTAAGATCCTCAATAACACCGAGGCTTACTATGCTTCACTCACCCACAAGAATACCTATTACCTCTCTACAGGTATTGATGAAACTACCGATGCTTCTGATCTGCAGATCAAGAGCTACACCAAGCTGCCTGATGAGGACGAGGCTATTCTGAAGGAAATCGGTGCTACCAGCGACTACGACCGCATGCTGAACTTTGTGTTCAACGAGCGTACCCGTGAGCTGCTCGGTGAGTGGGATCGTTGGGATGAGCTGGCACGTGCTGGTCTGCTGATTACCCGTGCTAAGGCTTTCAACCCCGAGGCACGTCCTAATATCACTGCCAACAAGCACGAGTATCGTCCTGTTCCTCAGAAGTTCATCGATACTCTGCAGCACGAGGATGGTACGAACCTGACAGATGCCGAGAAGAAGGCTTGGCAGAACCCCGGCTATTAATAGTCGTCCGAATCAATTAAGGCTTTAATTTTGATTCATGCATAATAATTGAAGTTAGATGCGAGGCCCCGCCGTCCACCGAGACGACGGGGCTTTTTTGTTATGTTGTCTAAAGTGCTGATGACAATTATGACAAATGACAACGTCATATTTTGCGGATATATATTTGCATCGATAAACTTGATAATATTTCCATTATTTATATAATATTTATATTATATAAATAATGAGTTTAGTTCATACGATTCTACTCCTCTGTTATCTCTCGGGGGTTGTTTGTGCTCCTCATACAATTGTCATCTGTCATAATTGTCATAGCCGCCCTCTTACGGATAGTCTCGTCTGCAGAATTTCTATTACATTATTTTTCGTGGAAATCGCTTCTCTGGCAAAGTGCTGTGTAAAGCGGAACTTTACACGGAGTAAAGTGGGGGTTTAATCCGAGTAAAGTCCGACTTTACTCCGACTAAACCTCCAGCGCCCGAAATGCACGAAAATAGGGCATACTTGGAATGTAAATGGTGATGGTAAAGTTTTATAACAATCAGCGTTTGAGAACCTTGTTGGAGTATAGGAGTTGGTTGTTCTGAAGTATCTGTAGCACATATACTCCAGAAGGGAATTGAGCCGTATTGAGCCTGCAATAGTTGGTGTCATCGAAGGTTCCTTGTACTATTTTCCTGCCATTCATGTCCGTCAATACTGCCACGACTGGCTGCTTCAGTTGGTAAGCGCCTCTGATGACGAGTTCGATATCGAAGGGTAGTGTCTCAATCGTAAACTCGGTAGTAGCGTCTGATATCACCTTGATGCCGCTGCTTACGCTGATCTTGACGTCCCATTTTACAACGTTGGTATGCAGTTTGGTATGATCGTCTGTCCTCACATACAGGGTTGTGTCCTCCACACTTGCCGAGAGCGTGTATTCCCCCTCCTTGTAGTCCTTCGATTCTATCGTTATCTCATCCACGTTGCTGGCTATCACCTTATTGTCCAACATCCATTTCACTCTCAGCGTATTTGGGTCGGGCTTCAGCAGGTTGAGCTTGAATGTCATGGGGTAATCTTGTATTTCCTTCTGCGTGCTGGTAATGGGATCATAGCCTAGGATGTTCTTGCTCATCTTGTGGATGCTCTCAATAAAAGCCTCGCGACAAACGGCACAGAAATCGCGGTTCAGGAATCGCATCAGACAGTTCTGATGGGGGCGATACCACGGATACCCCTCGTCGTCAGGATTGTCGCTGTAGCGATAGGTGCCTATCTCCTCGTCGCCCATCCAGTTCTTCCATTTCAGATTCGTGATGTCCTTTGTCTGGTTAGGTCTTTCCCTGCCATCATACCAGTATTCGTCGGCCAGTCCGGCCAAAGCGTGGCCCGACTCATGGCGCAGCGTTTCAACGCAGCTGTTGTCGATGCTATAGCAGATGAAGGGCACAGAGCCTCCGCCGCCATATTTCACCTTGTTTACCAGAATGGGCACCAGGTCGTAGTCGGGTTTGGTTTTCTTGAGCACCTCATACA
>Ga0310786_10009063_pt1 | contig 12694 bp, 18 predicted proteins | sample AusTroGonzalo_MG_FD_203881 | JGI IMG/M metagenome (GOLD analysis project Ga0310786, IMG submission 203881) | Bovine rumen microbial communities from tropical cattle in Woodstock, Queensland, Australia - Gonzalo_03 (v2) (version 2) | ecosystem: Host-associated > Mammals > Digestive system >...
AAATTTTTGCAAAAACAGAACACCGACGAAATGTACGAAATGGCGTTACAAGAATACTTTGCCAATCCCAACAAATACACAAATTTTCAAATCAACCAAGATTTGTGGAAAAAGCATCAAACAACTATATTCAGTTTATACAATTCTTATGAAGATTCTTTACCTAAAAAAAAATACCCACCTATTCCACTTAAAAGATTATTGAAATCGTTATAAAAAAAATCGCCCAAACGGGCGATTTTTTAATCTATTTTTGTATATTCACAAAAACCTTCGCTGGTATCGCAACGCGCGGCTATCCCTTCACTGATGAAATAACCCTGTGGGTGCAGACACGCTGGGCAAACCTGAGGGGCCTCGGTTCCGATATGCCAATTACCACAATTTGTGCAACGCCACATTACAATTTTATCAGATTTGAACAATGTGCCTTTTTCGATTGCTTCGGCCAAGGCACGAAATCTTGATTCATGATACCGTTCGGCCAAACCAATATTTTTGAATATTTCTGCGATTGCTGGAAAACCTTCCTGGGCGGCAATTTGTGCAAAGTGCGGATACATTTCGGTATTTTCTTCGTTTTCACCAAATGCAGCCGCTTTCAGATTTTCGAGTGTTGTGCCAATTTTGCCCGCCGGAAAAGTTGCAGTTATTTCCAACACACCACCTTCCATAAATTTGAACAGACGCGATGCATGTTCGTATTCTTGTTCCGCAGTTTCCAGGAATATTTTCCCAATTGCTTGAAAACCCTCTTTATTTGCAGCCGATGCAAACATAGTATATCTGTTACGCGCCTGGGATTCGCCAGCGAACGCCATCAACAAATTCTTTTCAGTTTGTGTTCCTTTTAATGTTGCCATTTTTACTCCTTTTCTTTGTTTTGTTTATTTATTTTTTTGTATCTTTTTTCCTAGAACAATAGCCGCAATTTGTGGCGCAAAATCTTTATCATCCAATATTTCCCCGCGCAAGAAAGCACGCGCATCTTCACGCATAACGCCATACCGCAACATTGGACCTTTGATTGTATTGCACTTTGATATATACATATTAAATTCAGGATTCAACACACCAAACATATCATAGCGCACTTCGGATGCAAAATAATATTCCAATTTCAAACAATCTCTTTCTTGGATGCATATTTTATCACCCAATATAAACTGTTTATCATACACATTGACTATTTCATAAGATTTGGTTGGTTTTTCACGCATCCGCCATAATCCAGCAATAAATTTCACAATATACTTGTTCAAGTCAACCTTGGCCAAAGGAATTCTTTGTTCACCCATATACGCACAAACCCCGGCACGACAATCCACATCAAAATCACCGCGCGCAAACATCATATCACGAAAAACGGGACTAATTTTACAATCAGGAACAGGTTTGCCGTATAAATCAGTCACACCCAAATTAAAAGTTTCTTTTTTCGCCATAATTAAATATCCGTCATTTTCTGTTCAATTGTCGCGATTAAATTCTCTATTCCTAACCTCCCTGCTGCACTGATTGTCAAAATCTCTGGCTTTTTCTTGCGTCCAAAAGATTTTTTGAATGCACCCATACGCTCAGCCAAAACATCGTCATCCAAAGCATCAATTTTGTTTATTACAACAATTTCAGGCTTACCCACCAATCCGCCACCATACGAATCCATTTCATGACGAATTGCGGCATACCGCGCTGCCCAATCAGATTCTGTTCCATCAATAATATGCAAAATCATTTTTGTTCTTTCGGCGTGTCCCAAAAACCGGTCACCCAGACCAACGCCGGTGTGTGCCCCCTCAATCAATCCAGGTAAATCAACCATAACAAATTCGCGATTATGGGCATACATCACACCCAATTGTGGATTTAATGTTGTAAAAGCATAATTTGCAATCTTTGGTCGCGCCGATGTCACCGCAGATAACAAAGTAGATTTTCCTGCATTTGGAAAACCAACCAACCCGATATCCGCAATCAACTTTAACCGCAAAACAACGGTTCTCTCTTCGCCAGGCAAACCGTCATTTGCCTGTTTTGGTGCACGATTTGTCGGGCTTTTGAAATGCAGGTTTCCCCAACCGCCATTACCGCCACGCGCCGCCAGATATTCCATACCATCTGAATTCAAATCAGCATATTCAATTTCTTCATTTTCAGATAAAATAACCGTCCCCGTTGGCACAGGCAAAATCAAATCTTCGCCGGAAAAACCCGTCCGCATTTTACCCATACCGTTTTGACCGCGTTCGGCGGCAAAATGCGTTTTGAAACGATAATCAATCAAAGTATTCACATTTGGCACTGCACGAAAAATTACATCGCCGCCACGGCCACCATCACCACCATTTGGGCCGCCATATTCGATATATTTTTCACGACGAAAAGACGCGGCGCCATTACCGCCGTCACCCGCCTTGACATGAATTTTTGCTTTATCCAGGAACTTCATTTTTATCCTTAATTTGCTATTCAGTCCGCATTATAAACATAAAAACTTGCAATTTCCAGTGTAAAGATTTATAATTATGGGGCTGTGAATACAGTGATGATTCTGAACTCTGTGCAGAATAGTCGTTTTGGACTGGGGGGCGGTACCCCACAGCTCCACCATTAAAAATTGACTACATATTACGGGGCTGACATAGTTTCGACAGGCGCAGTAAAAGCACACGATTGAATCCGACATGGTTGTCGTAAAACACTAAATAAAAACTGAATGGCGATAGAATCGCTGCGAACGACAATGTTCGCCTTGCAATGGCTGCCTAATATGGCTTTGATATAATTGGCAATTGTTAGTTATATCTGTTTAGCTTTTGCGGGGTTCACCGGGTACCTGGCACCAGAAACCCGGCATTAAATAAAAAAAATAATAAAAAGGACTAAAAAATGTTTGGAAAAATTAAAAAAGTATTTTTTACAGGTGTATTTGGTATTTTGTACATTTCTTTCATTGCTCAAATCGTTTATGTATTGGGCTTTATGAATGATTGCGAGGCACAAATGGCGGCATTGGCGGCATTGTCTGTTGAATGGTTGGTTTTGATTGCGGCGCGTTATTTATCAAAACGTTCTGCATCCAGCAACAACGCGTCTTTTTCTGGCAACGGATATCGTCGTCGTTAATTTTTTTATAAATAAAAGATTGCAAAAAACCTCAATATAATTTTATTGAGGTTTTTTATCTTGAAAAAACATAAAAACAATCTATATTTAATGTGCTATGAAAAATTATATTTTACCACTTCGTGATTTAGTCGTTCATCCTGGGTTAACCATGCCTATTTACCTTGATAACATGGCATCGGTTGAATGTTTGAAAACCGCATCTAAATTCGGTCAGCGGATTATTTTGGTTCCCCAAAAATCTTGGGGATATCCGGCCGCCCCTGATGACATATACGACACGGGCACAATCGGCGACATTGTCCAGGTTTTGAACCTGCCTGACGGTTCTGTGCATGCCGTTGTTCGCACAACCGATGCGGTAAAATTATCCGATATTAAATTGGTTGATGGCATTTTTATGGGCAATGCCGAGGTTATGGAATTATTGGACGACAGCGAATTCGAACAAACGATTGCACTGCGCGATAAAATTACAGAAAACATTAAAAACCTGGCGGGGCAAAAGAAAATTAAAATGGATAAAATATACAGTGTGGTTCGTAATTATCCCCTGCCCGCGTTTGTTGACACTGTGATTCAAATGTTAAATATCGACACAGATACGGCAATCAAAATTTTATCTGCACACAGTTGGCGCGAAAAACTGATTATATTGTTGGAACAGGTTAATTTGAGTGCTGAAACCGCAAAAATCGAAGATAATATCAATCGCCGCATTCACCAACAAATGGAAAAAGGCCGCAAAGACGCAATTTTGCAGGAAAAACTCCGCGCCATCCAACACGAAATGGGCGAAGATAATGACGAGGCAGACACCGCCAGCATGCGTAAAAAAATCGAAAACACATATCTGCCACACGATGTGCGTGAAAAGGCTAAATCAGAATGGAAACGCATGCGTGCATTGTCACCCATGTCTCAGGAAGGCGGTCTGATTAAAAATTATTTGGAAGAATTATTGGCGATGCCATGGAATAATTCTGACCAATCGCCAATTGATTTGAAAAAGGCACGCGAAATTTTGGATTCTGGACATTCTGGGATGCAATCGGTCAAAGAACGCATTTTGGAACACATCGCGGTCATGAAAAAAACCGGCACCCCACGGGGCAGTATATTGTGCTTTGTTGGCGCACCCGGGGTTGGCAAAACATCACTTTGCAAATCTATTGCAAACGCATTGGGTCGTAAATATCAACGCATATCACTGGGTGGCATTTCTGATGAATCACATTTCCGTGGACACAGAAAAACCTATATCGGTGCCCAGACCGGCCGCATTATGGATGCATTAAAGCGCTGTAAAACAAACAATCCAGTTATTGTTTTGGACGAAATCGATAAAATGGGGCGCGATTGGCGTGGCGACCCTGAATCTGCATTATTGGAAATTTTGGACCCGGAACAAAACAAAACTTTCCGTGACCATTATTTAGAGGTTGATTTTGACCTGTCCAATGTTTTGTTTATTGCAACGGCAAATTCTTTGAATATGTCATCTGCATTAAAAGATCGTATGGAAATCATCAATGTCCCAGGTTACAGCGAAGATGACAAAGTTCAAATTGCACGCGAACATTTAATCAAGCGCGTATCTGACGAAAACGGATGGCAAACAAAAAACATTGTTATATCCGACGACGCAATTCGACACATAATCAGAAATTATACATCCGAACAAGGTGTCCGTGGTCTGCAACGCGAATTGGCAACTTTGTTGCGCAGACAATTATTGGCGAACGATTGCACAGATGAAAAAACAAGATTCACCATCAAACATATTGACGATTTATTGTCTATCAGGGGATGCGCTGAATCTGCGCATAAAATCGGATTTGGAATGCATGCACAATAAAATATGATAAAGATACAAGAATTAACCAAATACATATCAAATTGTAAAAATATTCTTCGACAAATATCGATGCATGGCGATAATTTAAGATTTGAAACTTGGATTCATCGTGGTACAATCAAGGTAAGTGACGAATACACACTGGAAACGCCAGATATATATTTTGATGTTGCAAAATATAAACATTTTGGTGAAACGCCATACAGATTTACATTACACTGCGAATCTGTATTTATGCAGTATCCAAAACACAGAAAGGTTTTCAATCGTATATTCGCACCAATAATTTTTAGGGCTTGCGACAAAAAATATAAACAAATAGGCAAACAAAAATGATATTGATTATAAATACATCTGGCAAAGGAATTGATTTGGTTTTGGACGACAAAATCGTACATGTTGATGCTGAAAAACAAGCAATTACATTACCCACCGCCACAGAAAAATTTTTAACAGACAATAATGTGGCATGGTCTGATTTAACCGCAATCGGTATCGTTGTTGGTCCCGGCAGTTTTACTGGAATCAGATTGGGTATTGCATACGCCAAGGGATTGGGTATGGGATTAAATATCCCCGTGATTCCGATTAACGCATTTGAAATATATCTTGCTGAAACACCGGACGCGTTTGTTGCAATTGAATCTGGACGCGGTGATTTTTTTGTGGCGGCAAAAAATCTGGAACCATGCACAATGGAAATCGAAGAACTGGAAACGCGCCAAATGGATTGGCCCCAGACCGTTGGTCACAAACCATTTAATCTGTTATTGGCGACAAAAATAGTATCTGAAAAATTAAATGCTGGAACCACGGAACCCGTTATTCCAATGTATCTGCGCCCCAGTTATGCCGAAGAAAACAAACAGGACAAATAAATGTATTCTGAACTTGAAAAACTTTATGCTGCATGCTTTCCCGACAAAACACACAAATGGGACGCAAATGATTTTGCAGATTTAAAAAAATCTGGCTGTGACATTATTGCGAGTCAAAACAGTTTTATTGTTTGGCGCACCATTGCAGACGAGGCCGAAATAATATCAATCGGTGTTGCGCCAATTGCGCGTCGAACCGGCACCGCATCTGCATTATTACAGATAATGGAAAACGATATAAAACAAAACGGCGTTAAAACTATTTTCTTAGAGGTCGACGATAAAAATATCCCTGCACTGGAATTATATAAAAAGCACGGATTTGTAAATACTGGGGTTCGCCCACATTATTATGAAAACGGCCACGATGCAATAATAATGAAAAAGGAAATATAACAATGGCAAATGCAACATGTATAAAAACAGAACAAATGGACAACGCCATTTATTTAGAATATAAAATTAACAAGACTATAAAAACGGTCAGTATTCCAAAGGGCGCCCGCGATTATCATTTTGCAGCACAACTAAAACCTGGCACGAAATTTGTAATCACAAACAAAATGTCACACATCGTCCCGAACAATAAAATAGAAATAAATCCCACAGATTGCCCGTTGCCATACATCACAAAAATAATAGAATCCAGATAATAATTTTTTTATAAAAAATCGCCTGGAAAATATCCAGGCGATTAAACTTTACAACACAAATTATTTGTTCAAAGCATCAACAATTTGTTTGTATGGGATTGCACCAGGGAAAGCCTGTTCATTGATAATCAAGAAAGGTGTTCCGTTGATTTCGAATTGTTGTGCCATACCACGAACATTTGCCAATTCACGAGCAACAACATCACCATTCATATCGGCTTCCAATTGTTTTGTATCCAATCCTGCTTCTTTTGCGAATTTCAAGACATTTGCTTTGACTTTATCGCCCAATTTTTCTCTGTCTTTCATATCATCTTGTGAATAATATTCTTTTGTCATCAAAGCTTCGACCAAAGCGGCTGCTTTTGAATTGTCTTGCAATTTTGCAGCAATCACAGCACGTGCAGGTGCATCAGATAAATCGCCATGGATAGAGAAGTTTTTGATAACAATGCGAACATCATTACGTTCTTTCAACACTCTGTCCAATTCACCATGAACACGGCGGCAGAATGGGCAAGAGAAATCTGTCCAAACAAAGATTGTGTTTTCAGCGTTGACATTACCCAAAATTGGAGCATCAGCCATCATGCTTTCTGCACCAGATTTAACCGCAGCGCGAATCGCTTTATTCTTTTCCGCGGCTTGTTGTTCTTGCAAACCATTTGCCATTTCTTGCAAAATCATTGGGTTTGAATTAACCAAATAGTATGGTGTGAACAAACGGGTAACACAGCCAGCAATCAATACGACCGCAACAACCTTTACCAAATTTGTTAATACAGCGCCACCTTTGCCTGCTTTGCCCAGCATTAAACCGCTGCACACAAACAATGCAACTGCGACAACCAAAACCAAAATTGTCCAAATCATAGTTTTCTCCTTTATTTGTTGAACGATATAACCATAAACAATTTTATAAAAAACGCAAGCAAAAGATTATTTATTTTTCAAAAAAATTCTAAATTGCGGAACAGACACATCCAGACCGCGACAAATGTGTTCCAAAAACCGCAAAGTCACAGACAAATTTATTGGCAACATAAATAATTTGTCCATATACGGTTCACCACAATCACCACATACTGCACGTCCTGTCCGTGGCGAAAGGTAAATTAAATTGTCCGTCCGACCGCAACCCGAACAATGCGACAAATCCAGCGCATAACCTAAATCGCGCAACAATACTAATTCCCATTGTAAATAAGATTCAGAATTTATGTCACACAAAGTATTAACAGTTGATTTATATAAATCTGGATACGCTTCGCGCTCTGGCAACAAAGTTTCTATTAACGCAAACATAGAATTCATAAACGCCAATTTACCAGAATCCATCATAGCGGATAGTCCTAAATTTTTTTGCGCCTCGAAATGAAACACACCCAATTGAGAATCCAACCGCGCGTTCCACGACACAGTTCCCATTTGTCCAACCATGGGTTTATTCTTTTTCGCAACCCCTGCCCCACGCAATAGCCCCGTCAGCACACCATGCGACGAAGTAAAAATATGTGCCACCGCATCCCTTTCGCCAAAGGGTCTTAACGATATAATAATCCCCACTGATTCCAATTGCATACCGACATTATGCAACAAAAGCCCCTTGTCTTGCTAGGCTTTTTTTGATAAAATAATACCGTATTAACCCAGGGCACCAATTGAAACAAATCGTATATTTTTTCTTGTTTATTGTTATTTTGCCAATCGTTTGTTCCGCAAAAACAGAAACTATGGATAACCGAAAACGCGTTCTGTGGCAAAATTATCCACAAATAGTAAAAATATTTAACGCGTCTGGCAACCAATGCACAGGACAATTTATTGCGCCAAATTTAATACTGACTGCATCACATTGTGCCGCCACACCATATTCACAACAAGAACACCCATTTACTATCATTAATCATAAATGGCAAAAATTTCCTGCATATATGGTTGCACGCGGAAATGTTGATGATTGGCTGCATAACGGCAAAGGCACCGCAACATGTCAATTTAATGATTGGATGTTTTTATTGGTAACAGACAGTCAATATTACAATTCTAAATTTTATGATTTATACGAATTCACAAACACAAATCAAAAATACATACCCGCAGAAAACATTGGATTTGGGGCTTTAAGTCTTGCGGACGAAACCAAACTAAACAAAATAAAAAATGCATACAACGACAAAAAATGTAATTGCGATGCAAACCGACCAAAAAACGCTTTTTGCCCTGATTTAGAAAAAACATGCCAAGAATATATTTGGACTATATCTTGGCATAACGAAGCCGTATATCGCGCTAATTTAGAAAAATATAAGAATTATTGCACAACAAACCTGTGTGATATATATAGGTATAATCAGGCACAAAAAGAATTAAATGCTTGGTTATCTAATGCCGGTAATACACTTGAATTATACAAATTAAAATCCAGTTCTGGCAACATAATCATAAATACAGATTGCGCAAGCGTTTGCCAACAAAATCCTAAAAGTGATGATTGTGTTTCCGTTTGCCAAAAACAACCAATTATCCTTAATACAAATTGGCCAAAAGTCTTGCATGCCACCAATTTTACTTGGGGTGGCAATTCTGGTGGTGCATACATTTCAGAAAACAAACTAATTGGTATAGTCAGTAGTGGTGCCTTAGGCACAGACAAATTACTAAAACAAAATAATGACCAATTAGGGTCGGTACTCGTTTCAAGCCTCAGTTTCAAAAATATTGCTGACCAATTAAAACAACAATACCCGGCAAATCAGACCACATATCAACAATACAAAACATACCAGACACCGGTATCCAATACTACATACACCCAAAATTCGACATCTAAATCGACCCAAATATTATGCAGCGACGGGACAAAACCTGATTCTTATGGATGCTGCACTGGCGAAACATACACAATTATAAATGGCCAGAAAGCATGCTGTCCCCCAAACAACCAAGATTGTTATCCCCCAATGTTCTAAAAAGCCCCTTGTTTTGTTGGGCTTTTTTTTGATATCATATAAATGATAGCGGGTATTCCGTTATTGGGGCCTCAAACCTCTGAACAAAGCGTTCGCGGGAACGTAAAAGCCTCCAATCAAAATGGTTGGAGGGTTGTGAATAATGTTGTATCACAACAAAATAAGCACGCTATGCTTTGTTATAGTTTGAGCCTCCAACCACTTATGTTTTTCATAGTGGTTTTTTATTTGACGGAGGGAACACATGAAAAAATTTTCATCGTTTATCGCAATAATCATAATCGCATTATATGGTAATAACGCAATAGCAAAAACTTGCCCTGCTGGATTTTTTTGTACCGCCAATGGACAGTATACAATTTCTAGCCAAGCTAGCACTTATTACAGTTGAACAGAAATCCCATCATATATGTATGGGTCTGCAGAATTAGTGGTTCCCGGATGGGGTATGTGGGGCGACGAAGGATTGTGTTCCAATAAAAAAAGTGATGGAACACCATACAGTGGTTGTATATATACTGCAACAGATTACGACGAAGTTTGGGTATCGTTATGGTTCGGTTTTTATACAGTAAAAAATGGCGAAGTTTTATATAAGTCATCAGGCGATTCAACAGCCCCAGGTGCATTTCCATGCCCTGGAACCTACCCATCTTCTGAAATCGGCGCAAGTTCTGTATTCCAATGCTATAGAACAACCAACAACGCACAAAAAGAATATTATAAAGCCCCAAATAACACGAGCCCTAGTTACGACGGCAATTATAACACCGATACAGTTAATACACTGCTTACTAATTTACAATCTGCACTAGATCAAGCACACGCAGCAGCAAATAATTTGCAGGCTGTGTTAAAAAAATCAAACAATAAAGTTAATGTACCAACCGTAAATAGAAACAAGATAAATATAGATGTCACAACGACACAAAATGCTGCACCAACCCAGATGGCAACGGACGGTTCAACAAACAACAATAAATCAACAACAAATATAAAAACAAATACGACGGCTACAACAGACACAACTGGTTCAACAAACACAACGGCACAAAAAATCGATACAACACAATCTTCATTAGGCAAGAAATTTGATTTTGGCAGTTTTTCATCGCCGTTCACCACTGCAAAAACCGCGGTGACACCGAACCGGCAAATGCGAAAAGCAACACAGAATACGCCCCGGCAATCGGCAGCTCAACGTTCCGTTACGACAATCGCACCGACGGACAAACGCGTTCGTGAAACAAGCGCACCTGGCCGTCCGGCACAAACAAAAGAACGCGCATCAACGCGATAAACAATAGATTTTCACAACTACCCCGTCTTGTCGTCGTTTCACTCCGCCAATCCACCCCTTCTTTCATAAAGAAGGGGAATGACCCAAGAACAAAATCCCCAGATATGTATTGCTTTTTAAATTTTGTTTGATAAATTTTTAATATGAAATTACCAAAAAATAAATCTGTGAACGGTTTATCAAACACTCTGCGTAATAATACCACATTGGCAGAGGCGGTATTATGGAAATATCTGCAAAACAAACAATGCTTTGGTTATCACTTTCGTCGTCAAAAAGTTATCGGCAAATATATTGTTGATTTTTACTGTCCAAAACTAGGGTTGGTTATTGAAATAGACGGCAGTTCACACGATGCCAAGGCAGATTATGATGAAAATCGTGATAAATATCTGCAAAATCTGGGATTAACGATATTGCATTTGGATAATGCCGAAGTATTACATTATCCGGGCAAAGGTATGGATGCAATTGAGGCATATATGCAATATAAAATAAAAATATTAAATAAATCGGCACAATAATTCGTTTATTTGTTGTGATATTCATACTCGGTCATTCCCCTTCTTTATGAAAGAAGGGGTGGATTGCGAGCATAGCGAGCAAGACGGGGTAGTTGTGAAAATAAAACAAAAAAATCCCGACGGAGTGTCGGGATTTTTTTACATTTGTTTTTTACGCTTTTCAATTGTAATAGTATGCCACGGCAATTTTTCACTCATTTGTTTATTGTTTGCATTTTTACTTTTTTTATCAATCAAACCAAATCCATCACGACGGAATTTCCAGTTTGCACACATTTGACCCAGGCAGTAGTGTGCACAGTCGCGTGCACAAGCAGCCGCCGAACTGTCCATCATGTAAAACACCCACGAATCCGAGACCGGCGATTTTTTCGATACCACACGACACCACGCATTTGTTCCAAGTTTTGCATCTGGATTACCGACCTTGGCATATTCACCCACCGTCGCAAATGCACCAGCATGAAATTCTGTTATCTGTGGATTGTGTTTCTGCAGCAACACAAAATATTTCTTTACAAGTTCTATCTCTTCTATTTCCTGACCACGATATTGGGTCGACGGTTTTCCACCAACGAAAACACCAACCCGACCTTTATCATCGCGTTTTACAGTTATAAATTCTGTATTTGGAATATCAGACATTTTTTATCCTTTTGTTGTCACAAATATAGCACAAACAAATATATTGTCAAGCATTAAAGTAAAAAAAATCCCGAACATTTGTCCGGGGATTTTTTTACATTGTTTTTGTACGTTTTTCAATCGTAATAATATGCCACGGTAAATTAATAACCAATGGTTTCTTGGGTGTTTTTGGCTTTTTTGAAACGGACTGCGCATTATCGTTTTTCGTATTACCTTTATGAATCGCCGAACCCAACACCGCCGAGCGAAACGACGCGTAGTCGCGGACGCCGGACGCGCAGAGGTACGCACAGAGGTACGCACAATTGCCCGCCGAACCGGACGTGTGGTAGAAGACCCAAGGGGCCGCAGACGCCCCCTTTTTCTTTACACGACACCATGCATTTCGTCCAAATTTTCCATCTGGATTGCCGGCCTCAGCATATTCACCCGCCGTTGCAAACGCACCAATATGAAATTCCTCTATCTCTGGATTTTGTTCCTGCATCCATGCAAATGTTTTTTTGACATATTCTATATCGTATATTTCCCGACCATGATATTCCGTCGCAGGTTTATCACCAACCAACACGACAATTTCGCCATCTGCATTGCGTTTTACGGTTATATATCTATCATTTGGAATTTCGGTCATTTTATTTTCCTTTTGTTGTCACAAATATAACACAAATAAATATATTGTCAAGCATTAAAGTAAAAAAAATCCCGAACATTTGTCCGGGGATTTTTTTATTT
>Ga0310786_10009064_pt1 | contig 12694 bp, 14 predicted proteins | sample AusTroGonzalo_MG_FD_203881 | JGI IMG/M metagenome (GOLD analysis project Ga0310786, IMG submission 203881) | Bovine rumen microbial communities from tropical cattle in Woodstock, Queensland, Australia - Gonzalo_03 (v2) (version 2) | ecosystem: Host-associated > Mammals > Digestive system >...
AGGTTAATAGGTATTCATGTCTCTTCAGAAACTTCTCTCAATGCAGCTTTTTCATTATTTTCTCATTCTTGGAGCTTTCATTTTGGAGCAACTCGTTCCACTTTTCATGATAATGCATGTCTTTTTATCAAAAGAAATCTAATATCTCAATCTTGATCATAATAATATATAATTCATCATGCACTTTTTATTACTTTCGTCATGTAATAATTAATAATTAACAATTAAAACTTAACAATTAAGGAATTCCATCATTTTTCATTATTCATTATTCATTCTTAATTATTCTGATTTCATAATCCAATTTACAATTCTCAACAAAGATCTCGCAACTGGATTTTGTTCTTGTTTCCAATTCTTTATCTCATCCAAAATTTTATCTGCAGAATTATTGATTCAATCTACGACATCTTGAGGGCGATCTTCATTGATATATGATGATTTAGAAACAAATTTTTTTTCAGCAGTGGTATTTTTATTATCATTAAACTCATCTTTTCACTTTTCGAAGAATTCATTCACATCGTTTGAATCCAATTTAGAATCTAACTCTGAATCTAACTCCATATTATTCAAAGTATCATTTACTTTACCATTCAAAAAATCAAGTTTAGAATTAATAGAATTTTGGATTTCTGAATTAGCTTCAATCTTTTCATTCCCTTTTTTCTCATTACTCTTGTCTCATTTTTCGATATTTTTTTTCGAATCCAAAACTTCCTTTTTCAAAGAATTTAATTCTCATAAAAAACCCTCATTTAATTGATCCTTTTTCTCATTTTTCTCTACCATAACTATATTTTATTAATTTCAAATCATTTCCACAACTTTATTTAATATTGCTACATTTCTCTTGTAATCTACTCTTGCATGTCACACAATACATAGCAATCACTCATACTCTTCTACTACAATTTTTGCATACAAACAAGAAACTATAATATTCTCATCTTGGATAAATGTATAATATACTTTATTGTTTTTCAACATTTTAGAATCTAAATGCTTTACTAGTCATCTAGTCTCTATCAAATCTACAATGTATCTAGTAGTATCGTACTCATCCATCAAATTTTCTTTGAGCAGATTATTCATACCCAAATAATAATATTCATCATTTTTTAGAAATCATACTACCACTCCATCTGCGACTCATCAAAGACTTTCTACTAAATATTTCAATCATTTTCTTGCATTTTCTACTTCAATATCCTGCTGCTGAATATCTCAATCCATATAATTTTCTATATATGCAGAAAGTCATGTCACTGTAGGGACTCTACCAGAACTATTGTATGGCTGGTATACAAAACCAGATTTTTCTAACAAATTCAAATATTTTCTCAATGTAGATGGTGCATACTCTACATTTTCTAGAGAGTTTAGTGATTTTGAACCTACAGGATCTCAACTAGAAATATATTGATCAACAACTAAATCCAAAAGAGCCAATAATTTATCGTCTTTTTTCATTCAATTTTACTGAAAAATAAATGAAATTTGATTTTTATTAACCTTAATATATTGATTATTTCGAAAAAAACAAGTGGGAAAAATAACATTATTTATTTTATAACAAAAAAATCGGATGCATCACTTCCACACCCGATTAGACCTAAGCCGAACTCACTCTTTAAATCGTGTTTTTTGAATTCTATCGTTCAATTTATCCAATTCTCTCTCGATATCATCCAATAAATCCATTAAACTCTTTGCTTCTTGATACCACTCTTCGAACCTGCTTTTTGTTCTCAAAATATCTTCTAGTGTAGGATCCGTTGCTTGCAAAATTGGTTTCATGAACCTCTGTTTATGCACCAATTCTTCATAAATTGGCTCGGTATTCGTCAACCTTTCATCTAATTTTTTGTATTTTCTCCCAAAACGGATACGCAAAAGAAAATGAAAACTTAAAAGAGTTGAAACTCTAGAACTTTTAGATTCCAACTCTCTCAATTTATTGTCCACACTTGATACAAGAGAATCAAAATCTTTCCTCTTTTGCATAAGATACTCATAAAGTTCATCTATTTCATACATAATTATTATTTTTTATTATTTTTACTAACTCAATTATATAATATTTATTATTAAAATGTCAAGTGTTATTTTATAATAATAAAAAAATACTGCAAAGCAGTATTTAAATTACAAGTTTCTAATATTTTTTATTCATTGATTCTAACTAATTCTTTATTCCACATTATTTGGTCAATTGAAAGTCTTACAGGTGTGGCATTACAGAATTCATCTATAGTAAGCAACAAGAATCATTTAATTCAAAGCATAACAGAATTTAAATTGAAATCATTTTGCCATATTTTTTGCCTAATTTTTTTCTCTCAGACAATTTCTAATCATTTTTTAGAAACATAATAATGCAAATCATGTTCTCAAATATCATCATTATCTATCTCTACATGTTCCAACTGATGGATTTGCATCGTACTCTTGTGATCCAAAAATATTAAATAATCAGATAAAAATTCTATATTTTTCAATATATTATTTAATTTATAAAAGTGGAAATATGAAAGATCTTTCTCTATCTCCTCTTTCAAATATCATGCAATGTCTAAAATCTTTACATGATCCAATATTTTTTGCTTAATAATCTCTTTTTCAGACATATGGAATTTAAATTAAATTTTAAATAATGTAATCTCCAACTGCTTACTAATATAATTTAACAAATGAATATCATGTGTTATCAACAAAACTGTCTTTCATCTTTTATTTAAATCAATCAAAACATCAGCAACTCTCTGTGTATTTTCCCAATCCAAATTTCATGTAGGCTCATCTGCAATAATCAATTCTGGATCGTGAATCACAGCTCTTGCAATACATACAAGTTGTTTTTCTCAACCACTCAATCTCACTACATCACTTGGCTCTAATTTATCTAATCACAACTCATCTCTGATTTTTTGATATTTCATCTCTATAGTATCATCTCAAAGTCAATAAATATGAAGAGGATAAACGATATTTTCTTTTACAGACAATGAATGCAAAAGATTGTAATCTTGGAAGATTATTCACAATTTTCTCCTATACATCTGTATATCTGCTTTTGAAAAGGTAGAAAGATCAGACATTTTATAAAAGATACACTTTTTAGGTGCAGGAATTTTTCAAATTAAGAATTTAGAAAATACTGTCTTTCCTGCTCCAGATTTTCACATCAAAATAGAGAAATCTCATTTATACAGAGAAAAATTAAATTTATCGAATAACAAAGTCTGAGAATCAGGGAATCCCCAAGTCAACTCATCCACATTCAAAATTAAATTATGCTCTCTCCTATCCATCTAGATTTTTTATGAGATAAAAATACTATATAAATTATACAAATAAATCCAAAATTTTGCAAAAATAAACGACATTATCATACAAATTTATTTGACAAATTGCTTAAAAAATTATGAAACAATATTTATTCTCTTGAAAAACAATAAAAAATATGTAATTATGATATCGCCACGAATGTGGCACTGTGTCAGAGTGGTCTAATGGACGGGTCTGCAAAACCTTGGTTCGCGGGTTCGAATCCCGCCGGTGCCTTTAATTTATCTGACAAACGAACCAAGAGATACTCTCTGTTCCGTCCCAAAACTTGTATGCCAAATACAGGTTTTTTTTATAAAAAAAATACAATTGCATACATAAATAAAATAAACACAATACAAATGCATGCAGAATCTCTTGTAATACAAAAAACAAAAGCTATAAGCAAAAATAGTAATGTTTATTATCTTTGATAAACATTGCTATTATCAAGTCCATACAAGGATTTGGGTTACATTTTATATTTTTTTGTTAAAAGTAATGGCAGAACAAGTTATTAGCCAGACAAAACTTTTTGTTAGTGGCTTACCTCGAAAAATGAGATGAAAACATCTTAAAGAAGAATTCGAAAAATTTGGAGAAGTAGTTTTCGCAAGAGTTGTATTAGACAACGAAACAGGTAGAAGTAGATGATTTGGATTCGTAGAATTCGCAAATGCTGATGATGCTGCAAAGGCTCAAGCAGAAATGAACGAAAAAGAATTATGGGAAAGAACTGTAAAAGTAGATTTTGCAAAAGAAAATCCAGACAGAATCCAAGCTAGAAAAGAACCTGAAGAAGCAATTAGTTGAGATGAAGATTTTGAGTAATTAGCTATCTATCAATAAATTAAATATAAAAAGGTCAGTTTACAAACTGATCTTTTTTTGTACAAGAAGTATTGAAAATCTAAATCTAAATTATATAATTAGAAATTGAGGACTAAGATGTTCGTAGACAATGCAAAAATATTAACATCTCACTAATCTCCTGGGAGACGGCATTCCTGATGAATTTCGGGACGAGCTACCCACCTTATTATTAGGAGATAAATATGCAATTTTTACGGCACCTTGGTTTTCTTTTTTAATGAGAAATTTTCAATATGAAAAAAATAAACGAAACATTTACATGTATTTCATGCTGAAAGCAAATACCAATTGCTTCAAAAACATGTAGAAATCACTGTCCATACTGTTTTACTTCATTACATGTAGATTGAGATATTCCATGAGATAGGAGTTCAACATGCCACGGTATTATGCACCCAATAAACTACGAAATCAGGAATTGAACAATGAAAATATTATTTAAATGTGAAAAATGCTGAAAATTACATCGAAACAAAAGAGCAGACGACGATAACATAGATAATTTACTCAAAATTATCCAAGAACACACAATATAATAAACAAAGATTGTTTCATTAATTAACGAAAATTTTTTAGCATCATCCTACTTTGGAGACCAAGGAGTAGATGGCATATAGATATATCATTTAATATTTGGATTACTTACTCTTTCAGTTCTCCTTTGTACTACAAATTTCTTTGAACCATTCATCTCTTCAATAATCATTGTTCATGCAGAAGCATCATAGCTTACTACTTTTCAGACATGTCATGCACTAGAGAAACTTCAACCTCATCTATAATAAACAATTATAGATCCTGCAACAGGAGTCTGTCATACAGAGAATCAAGCAGCCTTAGCATTATCATACCACTGATTTGCATTTCATCAGAAAGGTCTAGCTTGTGTATTTTCACTAGTATATGGGAATATTTGAGGTGTAGTTGCTGCTACATACCATGTACAGTGTCATGCATAAAATTTATTATTGATATTCTTGTTGAACACCCAAGACGATAAAATCTTTGAAGATGAATAATTTCATGCAGCAGATGAAGAATCATTTACAATATAATTACTTTTGGATGCACTAGGCTTACTAATTGTAGGTGTATATGTCACTGTTTGTTTTGGTTTATAAACTTCTTTTGGTCTTTCCATCAATCAAACACTATATGCTGTCTCCAATGTGATTGGTAAGAAAACTTCCTGTCATCATTGAAGTATTTCTGTCTGATCTTGTATATGATTCAATGACATCAAATCTCAAATATCTAAACCATATTTATTAGCAAAAACCAAAATATTAACTTTTTCTGGGATAGTATACAAAAGTCAATTTTCTTCGTCAGTTATTATCAATTTTTGATTAGGTTTTATCGCTCATGAAATATTATTTGTTTTCTTTATATGAGAAACAGTAGTTCAGAAAGCTGAAGCTATCTTAGAAAGAGTATCTCATGGTTGGACAATATATGTGATAAGTCATACATTATCAGAGTTTATCTCCACAGATACCATATCCAAATTTATGGTTGCAGATGAAGAATCTGCAGTCTGAGCAAATGCTAATGTATTTATATACACAGCATCTGATGACTTCTTGAATTTGTCTGCATAACCGATAACAACGACAAACCCAAATAAAATTAATAAAGTAAAAGCAAATTTTATGTAATTAATTCATTTATTTCTAAATGTCATTAATAAGTGTTCATTGTAAATGGCGGAGGGGGTGGGATTTGAACCCACGGACCGCGGGAGCGGTCAACAGTTTTCAAGACTGCCGCATTCGACCACTCTGCCACCCCTCCACTTTGTAGCTAAGATTACACAGAGTATCTACTATATGTCAAATGCATCGAAAAACAGTATAAATATTTCATACCTTTTTTCAAGAAATAAATTACAAAAATGAAATCATAGATTTTCCTACTTGAAAAATGAGATTTTTTCAATATGCTATGCCAAAATATATTGTACCACATATAAATATATTAAAAATTTTACATAACCAAATCAGAATATGAGATCAGAACTATCAAAATTTTATACAATACAGACATGAAACGATAATAAATATTTGAGGACAAAAAGTGAGCCAATAACAAAAATCACACAAGACATAATAGATCTATCAGAAGATATGTTGGGTCTAATGTACGAAAACGATTGAGTATGATTAGCCGCTCCACAAATTTGAAGAGATATCAGAATGATTGTAGTCACTTCACGAAAAGAGACAAAAAAATGACCAGAATTAGCAAGCGAAACTGTCATGATAAATCCTGAATTGATAGAAAAATCAAATGAAATGATTGTATCAAAAGAAGCTTGTCTTTCTGTACCAAATGTCGAATGAAATGTAAAAAGACACAAGAATATCACTGTCGAATTCACTACACTAAAATGAGATAGAAAGACAAAAAAGCTAAAAGATTATAATGCTGTCATCATCCAGCATGAGATAGATCATTTAGAATGAATACTTTTTACAGACAAACTTATCAAAAAAAAATAAAAATCCCGAAATATTCGGGATTATTTTTTCATTTTTTCTTTGGAAACACTGAAATCAATGCTTCAGTTGGGAAAAGAAATCTTTCTTTTTCACCATCAGAATCGACTTCTCTTATTTCCAAGAATTTTACAGATGGAGGTATCTCAAACCTTTGTTCCTCAAAATAGAGAAATGCTTCATAAAGAAGTTCAGGAAGATCATGGATATGTGTCTTTATCCCATAATCAAACCTAGATTGAGGCTTCTGTGGAGGAACAGGAATTTCTGGAGGAATTGGTTTCTGTGGCTCTTGCGGCTCATGTAAAAAGCCAAGTTGGATCAATGAAAGAGCTTTCTGCCTACGAAAATCTTTTTTGTACTCATTAAGGAGTTTAAAATAATCGAGACACTCCTCATCATAAATGAGTTTTTTCTTTTGATAAATTACACAAGATTGCTCATACAAATCCAATTTCTGTTTATATTCCTCCATAGCAACCTTATACCCTTTCTCAAATTCAGCCTTTTTTTGGATGTAATCTGATCTTTCCTGATAAACACTATCAGAGAAAGCCTTACTTGAGACTCCGACCCACTTTTCGTAAAGCACAGAATACTCTAGCAGACGAACCAAAAATTCATCCACATAATTGTACGGTGTCAAACAAACTCCGTTAGGAACACAATACTTCTCAAAGAGAAGATCACCTGGCATGATGCCATTGCCGAACTCAGCCGGCATTTCAATCATAAAATTCTCCATATCTTTATATTTTTTATTTATTTTTACATTTTTTATTATCAAATAAATAATATAAAATCGATTAAAAATGTCAACATTTTTTAAATTATTTAATTTTCAAAAGTTGCCATATAACAAAAAAATCTAAACTTCTAACTAAGGAATATATAAAATCACACGGTCTAGTAAATAAAATAAATTTATCAAAAAAAACAAGCACACAATTTTATTGCGACTTCGTAGCTCATTTACACATCATGAAATCAAGACTAAAACGAACGACCAAATTAGGGAGAGAGTTTCGTATTCTCCATTCCATATGCAAAGATCAACTGAGTGCTAAAATTTGTGTGCAATGCATTTTTGCCTACTTTTGTTGCTACGGACAAAAGTAGGTCGCCTCTTGGCGAAACAAAAAAACAATTACTAAATTAAGTAACATAGAAATAGTTCGGTTTCTAAAACCATTGTGTTAAAAAGATATTTGAGAATTTTTCGGAATAAAAAAAATCAGGGATGGAGGGGATCGAACCCCCGGTTACGGTTCCGAAGACCGTCGTGTTGCCATTACACCACACCCCTAAATAATTAATAATTAAGAATTAATAATTACAAGGATTCCACCATTTTTAATTATTAATTATTAATTCTTCATTACCTTAATCATTCCATTTTCCAATAGTTTCAATACTTCATCTTTTCATTCACTTGGGATTTCTGGATTTGTTTTGATAAATTCGATTAGTTCTTTTTTCACATTCAAAACATCGTCATATTTACTAATTTTCAATCATTTTTCAATAGGTTCATAAAATCTTGCAAAATGTTGCAACAATTCATAGTCAGAACTTGTCAATTCATAAATTATTCCATCATCTGTTCTCTGAATATTTTTATTTACATACAAACCATTTTCTGCCAACACTGATAATGTCTCATCAATAATATCTTGTTTTTCCAGATACTTTCCAAAGAGAGGAAGTTGAACTTTAATAGCTTTGAGATCTCCATCTTTTATCTGGAAATTTCCATAAACCAAAACTAATCAAAACAAAAAACTAATTGGATTATAAACTAATTCCTCATCTACAAGTGGAAGACAAATTCATTTTTCAGTCCTTTTTAATCCAATTTTTGATCATAATTTAGTTAATTTTTCTTGCAATTCATTCATTTTACCTTCTCCAAACTTATACAAGAAATAATATTTCTCACCTGTATTTTCATCAAATCAATCAAATATTTTCAAAGCACTTTCCATACTTTCTAAATCTAACTCCATATTATCATATTCATCATCATGTTCTCAAACTAATATCACTCACATTTTATCTCATAAATCTTTTAGATTTATTATTTTGAATTGCTTTTTATGATAAACTATAATTCATTTATCATAATCAGAAAAAGCATATCCACTCACATCATAAGAATATTTTTTTGTCTGAGGAATATTTTCATTTTCAATAGAAAGAATATTGTTATCATCGACCAAAATTTTCATTATTTGTTTTCTATTATCTTATAAATAAGGACCAAAGATATACAATTTGCCAGCATCGCGGTTCATCAGTGACTTATAAATGGCAAAGTTAATCAAGTATTTGGTAATATCTTAAGATTTACTCAAATATTAATTAATGCCTGTAATATTATCAGTGAAAGTAATCAGACAACCATTATTTTTCAATATTCATCTGAAACTCATCTCAATCTCGTCAACACATAATAAGCCAAATAAAAATACAATCCAATCAATATTATATCTCCAAAAAATCAAACTTCTTCACTATATGCTGCGAATATAAAATCTGACTGAGCCTCTGGAATATATCCAAATTTTTGTAATCACTTTCCATATCAATTTCCAAAGAATCATCATCATCAAATAGCAGCTAAAGCTTGCTCATTTTGCCGACCAACTCACTGACTACTAGAATCTGAATCTCAGCTAATAAAATAAAGCATCCTATCCTGCAAATATGCAAATCTAGTGCTAAAATGAGAAGCTAAACTACCAAATAATACGGCACAAGCTGCACCGCACACTCAGACAACTACTATTTTTTTCCAATCCATACCAGCATAAAATGCCATAACAACACCAGTAACTCACATAACTAATGCACTTCAAAAATCTGGTATAAAACAGAATAATATCAAAAATATTATATTTATGATAATATATGACATCAGCATCTGTTTATCATTAGAAAAAGTCTTTCTCTTCCTAATCAGCCAACCTGCCATAAAAATCACATATCACAACTTAAAAAATTCACAAGGTTGAATACTCGGTAGATGTGGTATATCCAGCCATCATCTTGCTCATCAATATTCCGCTCATAGACCCGGAATAAACACCATCAATTGCAATACAAATACAGCAATAGTAATTATCAAAATATTTTTATCTTTCTGAAAAAATTTAATAGGCAACCTATATATAGCCAATGCTGCTATGATCGCAAACAATATATTTCTAAGATGTCTAATAAAATAGAAATAATTTGAAGGATCTCATCGTCACAATGTCAGAGTAAAAGACTCATATGTACTAACACTAAATACAGCAAATATTCAATATAATATCAACAATCATCAAATAATAAAAATCTGCATCCAAAAAAATGTAACAATAAAATTCACATTATGAATAAAAATATTAAACAATTTTTCAATAAAATTTCTAAGAAAAAGTCTGGAAAAATTTCCAGACTTAATGTAAACCTCGATCCAATGTATATACCATTTTTTTGATAAGGTATACAGCGTTATCCATACTATAAATTTTAGACAGGAATAACAATCTGTTGTAAGGAATCGGTTCACCAATTACGATAGTGTACTTTTTACCTTTTGATTTAAGAATTTCTCTGGGTAAAAGCCATTTTGCCAATTTTCCTTTTCTCAATTTCTTCAAAAAATTGAAAAGACGATAGTAATAATACGAATTGTAACCCCTAAAATAAATCGGGACAATCCCCCTTTCATTTTTAAGTGACTCTGTATAAAATGTAGAATCCCATTTTACATCTTGAATCAGTCCTCCATCAATGCCAGATGAAATGTTTTCAGGAAAAACAATCAAATGATCATCAGAAGAATAGAGCTCAGATTTATCACTAACAGCAGAATAATCAGCAAGATTTGGCAATTTGTCCAAGAAATCATTCAACAAAATTTTTACATTTGGATAATACTCAGACAAAAACCGAAGAGTTATCAATTCATCAAGTCCTCCCAATGGATGATTGCACACAAATGTATACTTTTCCCCATCTTTAGGTAAACCATCTGCCCATACGACCATAATATTTTCTGGTGGTATGTGCAAACAATCTATAAGAGCAGAATCAACGAATTGAATTCCATTTTTATCAGCACATTGATGCGACAAAAAGTAGTTAAACTCATCCTGATGGACAAATTTTTTCAATGGCCGGAAAAAAAATTTCGGTATCCAGCTAAACTTTTTCTTAAGGATATCTACGACATCCACTTGATAATTATTTGTTTTCATAATGTTTTATTTTTTGTTTTTTTACAATACTTAACTACACCATACCTATAAACATTTTTTACATAAAGTCAAATACATTGAGTTTTCATTTTACTTTTCACAAAAAATCAATATACTGTACACCATAATCTCGTATTATTTTATGAAATAAAAAAGAAATATGTTTAAAATAGGGCTTGTCTGATCCACAAATGTATGAAAATCAACACTTTTCAATAGATTAATATGACAATTTAGAGCAATCGTAACCGACATACCAGGGACAACAGTAGACATAATTTACCATGAAATGGAAATAAATGGAATTTGAAAAGTAGTTTTCGGAGATAGCCCATGACTTTTGGAGTTTGACCAAGAATGGATTTTCATAAAAAAAATTATCGATGAATCTGATCTAATCCTTTTTGTAATCGATGATACAGTCGGTATTACAGCAAAAGAACAAAGCATTTACTCATACATCATGGAACAAAGCAAATGAAAGCAGACTTTACTAGTAGTCAATAAACTTGATGTAAATTATAAACCAAACCAAATTGATTTAGCCATCGCTGATTATTATGAACTATGAATTGAAAATGTAATTTGAATTAGTGCAAAAGCTGAACTTAATATCACAGAAGTTGAAGATTTCATCATGAAATATTTCAAAAATAAAGAGAATATTGCAAATGAAGAGCAAGAAGAAGATGATGATGAAGAAAAGCCAATTCCAATTGCAATTATTTGAAAACCAAATGTCTGAAAATCTACACTTTTGAATTTTTTGGTTTGAAAAGAATTAGCAAAAGTAGAAGATTATCTATGAACAACCCGCGACTATATCACTTGAGATTTCGAATATCAATGACAAAAATACAGAGTATATGATACAGCATGACTAAGAAAAAAATGAAGCATACACTGAATAGAAAAAATCGCTTATGACAAAATTAAATGAATGCTAGAATATGTCAGACCTTGCATCATTTTTATGATAGACGGAGCCGAATGAGTGACACATAGAGATATGACACTTTTGGCTGAGATAAATAATTTAGCGCTTCCTATCATGGTCGCCGTAAATAAGATGGATTTACTCGATTCAAAACAGAAAAAGCAAATCCAACTTTCTGTCCAAGCAAACCTAGACTATGCAAAATATATTCCTATCGTACCAATCGTAGCCAAAGAATGAAAATGAGTAAATGTGATGTTAGATATGCTAGGAAATATTATTTCAGAAGCCGAAAAAAGGATCGACACAAATGAATTAAATAAAGTCATAAATGCTGAAATGATAAAAAGGCCTCCAAGATTTCCTAAAAATAAAATTTGTAAATTATACTATATCACACAGATTGACATAAATGCACCGACATTTGTCGCATTTATAAACAAAAAGGACAGAGCAAATTTTGCTTTCAAAAAATGGATAGAAAATTCTATCAGAAACAATTTCTGATTTATCTGAACACCAATTGTCATCCGTTTCAAAGAAAAAAGTAGAGATAGCGAATAATTAGAAAATTTTCAAAAGAGTAAAACTATTTTTTATTGAAAAATATGAAAAAAAAATTATTTATAAAATAGTGATTTATCTATCACAAGCATTTTTATTGGATTAAAATATCATAATGAACTTGGAACAAGCCTTATCAGAATTAAATTTAATCAAAGATAAAGTACAATTGGAAGAATTTTTTCAAAAATATTTAGGTAAAAAATGATTATTGAACGAAGAATTTGCAAAAATGAAAGATGCAA
>Ga0310786_10009066_pt1 | contig 12693 bp, 8 predicted proteins | sample AusTroGonzalo_MG_FD_203881 | JGI IMG/M metagenome (GOLD analysis project Ga0310786, IMG submission 203881) | Bovine rumen microbial communities from tropical cattle in Woodstock, Queensland, Australia - Gonzalo_03 (v2) (version 2) | ecosystem: Host-associated > Mammals > Digestive system >...
AGGCATTTGCCCAGAAGGCTGGCGGCTGATGACTTATGATGACTTTGTTGTAATAGAAGGTTACAAAGATGAATTCGGATATGGCATTAAGGGCCTTCGTTCTGCTTATGGTTTTGCTGGTAACAACTATAGTGGCTTATCTCTTACCGGTGCGGGATTGAAAACGCTTAAGGGGGAATTTGCTGATTTGAAAAAGGGAATTTATTGGTATCTTCCAGAAGAATTTGAAGGAAAAGAATCGACTCATGCTCATTCGGGTTTGGTGTCGGCTGATGACGAATATGCTCCGACTAGAAATAATAAAGCTACAAAAACTCAAGGATATTCCGTCCGTTGCGTAATGGTTGAATAGAAACGACTAAAAAAATTTAGTATTCCTTTTGTTATATTTCCACCCATGTTTAGTCTTTTAAAAAATTGCGTTTTTGGGGGTGTGGTTCTTGGTTTTTCTGGGCAAGCTTGTGCTGGTCTGATTATTGATAATTCTGTTCCTTGTACTGACGATGCCTTGATCGCTTCCATAGAACTCAAGGGGTTGGAGCATACTCAGCCTCATGTAGTCTTGCGGGAACTCATCCAGAAAGTAGGGGATTCTTTTTCACAAAAGACTTTTGAAGCGGAAAAATTGAGACTTCAAGATCTCGATCTTTTTACCGAAATTACTGTCACTTGCGAGCCGACAAAAGAATCCATTAATGAAATCCTTGCAGTCTCGGATGAACCGGCCCCGGAACCTCCGCCAAGTGTCCCTGTAGAATCTTCGAGTTCGTCAAATTCCATCTCGCCAAATCCGGATACGCTCTCGTCTTTTGTATCTCGCCTTTCATCGAATACCGAATTACTCTCGTCTCTGCTTGCTCGCCTCTCGGCAAATAACGACACACTCTCGTCTTTAATCTCTCGTCTTTCGTCTGACACGGACTCTCTCTCGTCTCTCGTCACTCGTCTCTCGTCTAACACCGATTCTCTTTCGTCTCTTGTCACTCGTCTTTTATCGAACACAGCCGCACTCTCGAGTCTAGTTCCGGTTGATAAGCCTGTTGAAACAGCTTCTTCTAATACAAATTCTCAATCGTCTGATAAGAGCTATCTTTCGACTGTACGTTCGCTGAATTCGTATAAAGTTACTTACCATTTCAAAGAAATTTTCCGTTGGATTCCGGCACCCGCTGGCAAAAAGACAGACCGTGACGGTCTCATGCTGGGGCTTGCGCTTGCTAACTTGAACGTCCTTGGCGAAGACATCCGTGCCGAGGTGCAATACCGTACATCGGTCGATCCGTTCTTCAAAAATAACGAATACGCCTTGTATGCCAGTTCGCCGTACCTCTTGGGGCTTCCGTTAGGCTGGAATTTTGAATTTTTGCGGACGGACAGCTGGGACGACATTCGTGGGTTCCAAGATGCAAGTTGGTTGTTTAGTTTAGATGTAAACTGGGAACTGATGCAGCATTTGTCTGTTTTGGCGAAGTCGGCTTACCGCTATCTTGAAGGCGGCCCTGGCCATCTGCCGGAATTCGGACTTGGTTTTGCTCTTGATTTCCGCGATAGCGAATTGGATACTCGCAAGGGAGTCTATTTTGAAGGTGATGTAATGCATGTGGGGTCGGGGAGTGCCCGCGAAAACTTCACGGAATTTTTAAGCGATGGCCGCATTTATTATTCGTATGGACCGTTTGTAACTGGAGCTACAGCTTTACTTCGTTTGAGGCTGGGCGAGGTGGAGCGTTTCGATTATTATTATCATGGTGGGGCGAATACGTTCCGTGGTCATGAATCGGATTCGATGCATTTGGGCGTCAATGAACTCTTGCTCACGCTTGAAGAACGTTTTGTACTGCTTGAACGCCGTTCCGCTTCGCTGTGGGGAATCAACTTCTTCTACGGGGTTCAGCTGGTGGCCGGTTTGGACGGCAGCTTGCTCTGGGATAAAGGCGCTCCCGGCTGGAAAAATTACGAAGGTGCTGTCTATGGTGGTATTCATCTTGTTATTCCTGCATTGGACCGTATCCGCTTTGAGGTGGGGTACAGCCCTGATCACGGGGAGCCGGTTTTCCACATCGGCCTGTTTGACAAGACCACCGCTATCCGCTGGCGATCGAGGTAATTGGGGGCGGCCTGACGGCCTTTGAGGTATGAGCATTGAGGTCGGTCGCCGAAGGCTCCCTTTGAGGTGTGAGCTATGAGGTTTTAGGTAACAGGTTTAAAAATCACATACCACTGTTATTGGTCAATGGTTTTTAGTTATTGGTCTCTGGTCCACTGTTTACTAACCACTTCTCTGGATCCTATCACTCCACTACGTTCCGCTCCAGGATGACCACCAAGCATCACTTCTTACTGTCTACTTCCTACTATCCAAGCCACTGCTCTATACCTCAATGCACCGAAGGTGCGACCTCACGGCCCATTACTCAAAGCGAAGTGACCTCAAAGGGCTAAGCCCGACCTCACACCTCACTGCTCCCCCCTTGTTTTTTTGTAAATAAATGTTAAATTTATGTTACCGTATTGAAAGAAACGAAAAAAGGCTCGACGTGGGTCTATGGAGAACAAATGGCCATTAACTATCTAGATCTTCCTATCGGACGCAAATATCCCTTTGAAGTGGATTGCGTCGTGGAAATCGGCAAAGACACGAATTTGAAGTATGAATATGACGAACGCCTGCATGTGTTCCGTCTTGACCGCTGCCTTTTGAGTTCCATGAGCTACCCCTGCACGTATGGATTTATCCCGAGCACCAAGGCCGACGATGGCGATGCTTTGGATATGCTCATCTACAGCCCGGCTTCCATGATTACGGGAACCGTCTGCACATGCCGTGTCATTGGTGCGCTCGACATGACCGACGGCGGCAAGAAGGACTACAAGGTTCTTGGCGTGCCGACTTTTAATCCGCGTCCGTTCTGTGACATTACCGATGTGGACCAGATGTTCCTCCGCATTACGAAGAACTTCTTCCAGAACTACAAGGAACTGGAAGGCAAGGACGTTCAAATCGGTGATTGGAAAGATGCCGCTTTCGCCCGCGAAAAGGTGATTGCCGCTCATAGAGCATACTTCCAGAACCAAGTCCAAGTCCCGGACGCTTGCTACCAGGAACCCGAACACGACGAAAAAATCACCGCAGAAGAGTTGATATAAGCCGAGTGTTGCAAAAACGTGCTTGCACGTTTTTATAACCGAGGCGCAATATCTAGAAAAACAACGAAGTTGTTTTTTTATTAATCTAAAGCCGAGGTGAGACCGCTTGCACGGGCATTGCCGAGCCGCTGATTAAAGAACCGCGAAGCGGGTAAATTGATATAAGTCGGTAGTCGCGAAAAGGCATGTGAATTTATTTCATAAAGTGTAAAAAGTCCTTTGACGAGGGAATGCAGTTATAAGAATCTTTTATAACTGCATAATTTTTTTATGAACGAAAATTTTTTGTAAAATATTATTGGCTTTGTGACAAGATATTTAATATATTATTTTTGTTGTAACAACCAAAGTCTGATGAGGTCTTTTATGAACAAGCTTATGCTTACTTGCGCTGTGTCGTTCATGTTGCTGAGCACTTCCGCTATGGCATTGACGATTAACGTTGAACCCAAGAAGGAGGAGAATACCCGTGTTGCTCCTCCGCCCCCGCCACCTCCTCCGGCACCGACTCAAAAGTCTTCGGTTGTTCCGCCACCTCCGCCTCCGCCACCTCCGTCAGCTGCGATTAGCTGCAAGTTTGCGGAACCGAAGTGCGACCGCCATGATAGAATTCATGCAGAACGCTACGACAACGATCAGAAGATGTACAGCCGTGGCGAATGCAACCGTGGTGAAAAAGAACGCAATTTCGACTTCTACTGCAATAACGGTGATGTCTGGATGAAGATCGATTACCGTCGCGACCGCGCTGACCGCATCGAATGTTTGGATCCGCGTACCAAGAAGTTCTTTGCTGCTCGTTCCGTTCGTGAATGCGAAGACGCAATGAATCGTGTCCGTCCGGAACCGCCGCGAAAACGCCATCGTAACCACCGCGACTACCGCGATTAATGATAACGTCTAAATGAAAAATCCCCGAAAGCAACAGCTTCCGGGGTGTTTTGTATATACTAAAAGTCAGAGCTCGCGTATCGTCTTCCGCAAATCACTAACATTATTAGTACGGTATTCTCAATTTATCTATTAGTCTTTTATGCAACGTAGTGAGGCCGCTGCATCTTTGGGTTCTCTGGTAAAATACGCCCATTCACTGTTATCTTGAGAGAATAAGATTGCATACGCATATATGTTGTTATTATTCTCATATTGTGTAGCGGTCCAAAGGAATGCGTCTTTGCCTTCACTGTCGTATTTACGTTCATACCTGTCTCCGGCAGGAAGTACAGAAAAACCGAATGCATCTATTCCGTTACCGTCGTTGTTCCATCCATAAGAGGATTTCAGAGCGTAGTTTGATGTAAAAAGTTGTGTTGTTATTTCATAAAGAGTCTCAAATTCATCTTTTGTTGGTACATGCCAACCATCGGGACATATTCCCGGTACAGGATATTTTGGGCTACAGATTGAATCCTCTTTACAGCCTATGGCATTATTAGAATACGTACCCCTACCATCCATGACTGTTTCCCATGTGTAGTATCTTCCGTATTTTTTGCAATTAGTATCTACATTTTTGTTGCAGTAGCTTGCGCCTGTTGCAAAATTTAAATTTTCGGCCATCCATGTTTGCGTGCCGATTTTTACTGTTTTGTAAGTCTTGTTGTCGCGTTCGTCTATAAGTGTTCCGTATTCACATTCATCTTTTTCCGCTGTTTTGCAAGGAAGAAGAATTGGCACCGAGCTACTTGACTCGGCAATACTGGATGATGAAAGAACCCTGTTGTCGTTTTTGATGCATCGTACAGAATAACTCATCCTATTTTTATAGTAGGTCGCTTGAAGTATGGAATAGTTTCGATCAAAATAAACTTGCCATGAATTTCCATGATCGTGTATTGAAGAGGTCCAGAAATTTGCATGTGTGAGTAGTCCAAAATATGAAGTGTCGTAGAGTGCTCCTGCAGGTAGTATGGAAAAACCGTAATCATCTGTAGCGACGTAGTTTTTCATTTCCCAATCTGTTGTTGACATAAGTTTTAGGCCAGACTTTGCCTCTTTTCCTCCCACAGCACTATCCAATGTTTGGTACTCGTCATAAGTCGGTAGATGCCAACCATCGGGACAAACGCCTTGTACGGGATATGTCGGTTTGCATGCCATGATGGAACCGCATCCTTTGCCGGTTGTCGAAAATTCGCCTACACTGTCCATCGCTGCACTCCACATATAGAGTCGTCCGAATTTTTCGCAGTATTTTGTAGAATCGTTATAGCAGAAACTGCTGGAGTCCAAAGTCGCAGTCTTTTGCAGATAGCGGTAGTTTAAATTTTCTGCCATCCAGGTTTGTGTTCCTATGGTCACAACTCTGTAAGTTTGGCCGTCTCGCGGATCGGTTAAAGATGTGACAGGAGAAATTTGGATCGTTGAGGAACTTGATTCAATACTTTGACTCGATTTAATACTTTGACTAGAAACGGAATTTGTTTCTGAATCTTGAATGGGCGTACTCGGATTGTCTTCGCCACAGGCAAATAGAACAATGCAAATAAACGTTGTTACACAAAAATGTATCAGCTTCATATCCTTCTCCATGAATAAATGATTGTAGATAAAATAAAAATTATTTTTCGATGCACCTGACGGAGAATGCGTTGTTCTCTTCGATGGAGCGTTCCGCATAACGTTCGTTGTAACCACCAATGGTTACGAATGTTGCGATGTATGTCGTTTCTTCGGTTCCTGTCCAGAAGTATGCGGACTTGTCCATGTCTTCGTAGGCAAAGTGTGAGCCATTTTGACTGGAGGCGCCGAACGATTTAGTGGCTTCGCAGTAGGGACTCCACATTTCGTTGTTGCCAAAGCAGATGCGCTGACCGGCCTGCTTGACTCTAAAACCGTTCTTTTTACTAGCTCCGAGATACTTGCTGAGAAAATTCCAATCTTTGCGGTCGGGGAGTTTCCAGCCGGTGGGGCAAGCGTTCATGGCAGCTTTCCATGTGTAGAGGCGTCCGTATTTGTTGCAATTCTTATCGTCATCGTTGTAGCAGTAGCTGCCACGAGTCTTGTAGGTAAGGTTTTCGGCAAGCCAGTTGTGGTTTCCGATTTTGACAATCCTGTAAGTATGCCCGTCGCGAGGATCCTTGAACGTCTTTTTCGAGGGGGCTTTCTTGGAGGGGGCGGCAATGGCTATACTTGTTATTAAAAGTGTTACTACTAATCCTAATCTCATAAGGTAAAATGTACAAAATTTACATGCTGAAAATTTTTTATTTTATGAATTGTAGAGGATTTAAAAGTTGCTAATCGAAGATGTAAAAAAATCAATTATAAATGCCGGTTTCCGTGATGGCGAAAAGATGCCTTCTGTACGTAAAATGGCGGAGCATCTTAAGCTTTCTGTGAATACGGTTCATAGGGCGTACAAACTTTTAGCTCAAGAAAATGTCGTTCAATTGGTGCATGGAAAGGGTTGCTTTTGGGGGACAGCCCCTACGTTAGAAGTGAAACCCGAAGAAGATGTTTATTCCATTGTCGAACGTTTATTTCAAAATGACTTGGATAGCGGAGTCCTCAATGCGTTTGACGAACTCCCGTCGTGCAAGGAACTTTCGAACCGCTATGACGTTTCGCCTTACATTGTCAAAAAGTTTCTGATGCAAAAAAGTGCGCAGGGAATTTTGCGCCATGTCGGGCATCGTTTTTTCTTTAGTGAAGGGCGTCCCGTCGAAAAATCCAATTACGTGATGTTCATCCATCGCTCGGATGAGTTTGGTCGTTTGAAAATTGAATCGGAGCGCGAATCCGATGTGTTCCGAACATTTGCGCAGATTGCCGCAGAACAGAAAATTGCCGTAAAGTTTATCGGGTATCATGAACCTTCGAATCAGTTTTATTTGTCCAATGGTGGTTGCTATACCATCAAGAACGATGTGCATTGTCTAGGCGTTTTTCTTTCGACGTGGCTTGTCTCGGATGCTGTGAAGTTGTTTGCAAATTTTGCTTCGTTCAAGAATCCGATTTCGGTCTGGTGGGAATACGCTCCTGATATGGTTCCGGTGAGCGCGAGGAACCGCAAAAAATGGGCTTTTTACAATGTGGCTTTCGGCAAAGAGGCCGGCTTGATTGTCGGGCGTTATCTCAAGAATAAAGGCATGGGGAAGGTGCATTACTTGTCGCCTTATCATGCGAGTTTCTGGTCGAAGGCTCGATTGCAGGGCTTGTTGGAATCGGGTGTAGATGTTGTGCCGCTTGTCGATGAACGCTATGCGTCGCCGTTTGACTTGATGGATGCTGCGCTTTTGGCTGGTGTTGAACGTCAGGAATTTTTGAATAACATTCTTGAATCGCTTTTGAAAAATGCGACTTTGGATAAATTTGTTTGTTCGAACGACTGGGTGGCAGCATCGCTAATTGATTTTTATCGCGCAAAAAAAATGCCCACGCCGTATGTGGTGGGCTTCGATGATACGATTGAAAGTTATCGCTACGTGTTTGATTCTTTTGCGTTCAATGTCGGGACGATGGTGAAGGAGGCGATTTATCACATTGTCGCGCCGACCATCTACGCCGAACAACGCCGCCAAATGCAAACCCCGCTCGGACGCGTCGTCGAGAAACAATGATGGTTCACTGTCATTCTGGAGGCCGAAGGCCGATAGAATCCATGGACCCTATCGCGACGCTTTAGGGTGACATTCTTGAATTACACGTTAAATTTCCCGGAGCAGGCGAGCATGCCGAGCATGTAAAGTAATCCGTCGTAGTAGCGCCATGTGCCTGTCGGGACTTCCATGTTCCAGAGGTCTTCGGCAAATGGCTTGATAAGCGGATCGCCTGCGGGGAGTGCTATTGTCGCTGCGCCGTTCATTGCGATGAGGCCGCCCGTGGCAAGCCTTGCCTCGCGCGGGAACGCACTTCCGTCAACACGCATGTCAGCGAGGTAGGGGCGACGTCCGTCGAAGTAACTGAGAATCTTGCGTATTGCAGAAACTTCCCAGTCGTTCACTTCGGGGTGTGCGCCTTTATCCTGTAACGTTGCGGCGTCAAGTCCCAAGTTCCAGATGACTCGCCAAGCGTCTCCGCAGAAGCAATCGCTTTCCGGGTGCCAAGGCGTCTTCTTGGGCGAGCCGTCAAATTCGCTGTAGTCGGCGGCAAGCCCTGTGACTGGGTGGCATGCGTTTTTCAAATAAGCGACACTGTTGTCTGCAATCTTGTCCCAAATGGCGTCACCGCTTGCTTCGCCGTACATCCTGTAGAATGCGACCGTGTTGTAGCTCGGGTCGGTAAAGTCGTTCCCCTTCATCGGCGAGAACCGCACGAGTCCTGCGTTCACGTCCATCATCGTGTAAACGTCACCGGATTGCGGTTTATGCGCCATATCGTTGATCAGTTCAACGGCTTCGCGCTTGTATTCGTCGCAGTTGAATTTCTTGGCGGCGTAAAGAAGCGCTGCGGCAAAGTATTCTTCGCCATCGGGGGCGGCTCCCGGGTCCATCATCGAAAAATCCGCCGTCGAAACTTGCCAAGCGTAATAGCCTGCGAGATCGCCTTCGGTGTTCTTCATGTGCGTCTTGGAGAACTTCCAGAGTTTGTCGAAAAGGTCGCGCTTGTTGAGGAGTGCGGCGACCGTCATGCCGTAGCTCATGCCTTCGGAGCGGATGTCGTTGTGGCCGATATCGACGATGTACGCCATGTCATCGCCCTTGTCGAAGCAGATGCGTTCGTTGTCGCGGTCGCCTTCAAAAAACTGTGCGAATGCTTTGTTGAGTTTCGCCTCGATTTCGGCGGGAGTCTTACCAATTTCTTCAAAAATAATTCTCATGACATGTAAAATAGAAATGTAGTCGATGGCCGGAACAATTTGTTGGAAAAATTGCGGAAATGTGTATCAGGTGTTTTTTCTGGTTACAGAGAGACTGTAGCGAGTTCCTTGCCATCGTCTAGCTTGTGGATGCTGAATCGGGCATGGGCGGGTTCGCTGCCGTTGGCTGGCGTGCTTTCGTAGAATCCAAAAGTGGGCGGGTTGCCGCCTTTGGGGAGGCTTGTCGAGCCGGGATTGACCATGAGCACGTCGCGGAAGTTCTTTTCGAGTTTCCAGATGTGCGTGTGCCCGTAAAGATAAACGTCAATTTGCGGCTTTTGCTTTGCTGCAATTTCAAGTTCTATGGATTGTGCAGCACCGGTCGATTCGATGCTTTCCATTGCATTTCGTGGGAAGCATTCCGGCATAAAGATGTGCCCGTGGCTCAAGAACAAGTGAAATCCGTTGTCTTCGATGACGGCGTATTCGTTTTCGATGGGGAAGTCGAGCATCATCAAATCAATTTCGGCATCGCAGTTGCCGCGGACGGCGACAATGCGTTCTTTGTATGGAGCGAGTGCTTCGACAACGCCCATGGGGCCGTGCCCCGCCGGGAGGGGATTCCTCGGACCGTGATAAAGCGTATCGCCGAGCAAGAAAATCTTGTCGCAGTTGAACTTTTCAAAGAACGTTAACGCTTGCTTTGCCGCCAAGGCAGAACCATGAATATCGGATAAAATAAGTGCTCGCATAAGAATTTATAGATAGTAGGTAGTAGGCAGTAAATAGTGGTTAGTAAACAGTGGTTAGTAAACAGGAAATGTCTCTTTGGAGCCGCAAGACGATAGAGTCCATGAACTTTATGGATCCTATCGGAGCTTTGCCCCTCCAGGATGACACGTAGGCTTCGCTTCGCACTCTGCTCACCGCTCATACCTCAGAGCGCAGCGACCTCAAAGCGGCTTTGCCGCGACCCCATACCTCAGAGCGAAGCGACCTGACCCCTGAAACCTACTTCACCGTAATCATCGGACTCGTTTCGCTCAAGAGGTAGTTCCATTCTTCGCGGATCTTGTCGTACTCGGTCGGGTCGGCGTAGAGCGCAAAGGTCGTCCACTTGATGCCGCTAGAGGTCTTGGACTTCGGTTGCTTTTCGAAGCTCACGTAGTCGGGGGCGCGGTTGAGCGGTTTTGCTTCGGTGATTGATGCCGTATGTCCGCTTGAAGTCTTGATGTTCAGCTTGAAGCTGAAAATAGTTTCGTGCGGCATGCGGATGGGGTGGTGGCGCTTGGCGACTTTCGGGAGCTTGAAGAGGCTCCTTTCCCAAACGTTCGGGAAGCGTCCCTTGAGTTCGGAACCGCCTTGGCCGAAGTAACCCTTGGAGAGGTAGGTATTCACGATAATCAGCGGCTTGTTGAACTGGTCCAGATTCTCGATGCGGATGTTGCCGATGCTTACGTCAGGCACGCCGGAGGCGAGGAACTGTTCCAGCAGTTTTTCCTGTTCCTTGACATCGCGACCGAAGAACTTGTTGCGGATGGCACTCGCGAACTTGCCCTGGAGCTGCACGGAATCGCGGAATTCGCAGTTGCCGTTTTCGCCGATGAACAAGTCGTGCTGGATTGCAATTTGATGTTCCTGATTGTCTTCGAGAATCGGAGTCGTCACCACGTGGCTTTGGTCTCCGTCGATGACGAGAGCGACTTTGCCTTCCATGTCGAGCGGTACTGGGCGGTCGTTACCCGTCTTGTCGGTCGCATCGACCCAGCGTTCGCTAATCTTACCCTGCTTCGGGATGTAGAGAATCATGTGGTTGAACTGCTGGATGGTCGGCAAGTGCGAGAAACCTTCTTCGGTCAAGTGGATGGCCGTGAGGTAGCTCTTCACGCCAATGGCTTCGAGCATGTCCTTGAGCAAAAGCGCCATGTCCTTGCAGTCGCCGCGGTGTTCCTTGAGCGTAACTTCTGCGGTCTGCGGAATGAGGCTGTGACCGCCGAATCGCACGTCGCGGTAGCGGATGTCATGACGGACAAAGTTCACGATGGCCTTGACGGCTTCGTCGCCAATCTTGTTGCCGCGCACTTCGAACGCTTGTTCGCGAACCTTGACGGCCTGCTTGAACTGGTGGCTGATGAGGTTCTGGTAATCGTCACCCACGTCACGCCATTCCTGCTTGCCCGTGAGCATAAGGCCTGCACCGAAGTCGCGATACACGGGCATGTAAAGTTCCTTGCGGACGATGACCGGATTTTCAATCTTCCATTCAATACCCCCCTTAATTGCAGTCTTTTGGAGCGGACCGTATTCCTCGGTGACAAAGCGGGTCGTGTCTGCGTAAATGCGGAATACCGATTCTCCTACGGGTACATCGCGGCTGCTTTCGTAGTTCGTGTAAGGTATCATTCCCTTGTTCTGGATGTTCGTGCGGCTGAATTGCATGTAAATGAAATCACCCGGAGCAATTTCGGTAAGCGGGAAGTGTGCCGTCTGCGATTCGTTGCCGCCGCCGATTTCAGTAGCGTAGGTGATGTAGGCTCCGTTCAAACTAGCTTTTTGCTTGAGTTTCCAGTTGCTGTCATAGACTTCGAGTGCGTTGATGTAGATGCGGTCAAAGCCCGGCAAAAAGTCGAATGTGAATTCGCGATAGATGGCGGCTCCGCGCTGGTCCAAGACTTCGAGGAGCATTTCTTCGCTGCGGACCCAGTTGGCTCCCTTTTCCGCCTTGAGGGCTTCTTTCTGGTAATGAATCACGGCGGGGAAGTCGCCTTCGACGGCGGTCTTTTTTGCTTGCGGGTGGAGAAGCGATTTCAAGTCGGCGGGGCGTTCTTCTACCGGTGTAATAGGCTTTTGCAACGTGCGGTTGTCGGCCTTGCCGAGGTAAGCCTTGGTCGCCGAGAGGAAACTCTTGGCGTCTTCGTTATCCGACTTGAGGGCGAGTGCCTTGGTGAGAGCCTTTTCTGCATCGCGGTAATTGCGGCTGTAGAAGAGAATCTTGCCGTGCATCGTCCAAATCTTGTAATCGTTCTTGGCCTTGGCGAGCGTTTCTTCGCTGATGGCGCGGGCTTCTTCGTAACGGCCGAGGAACATGAGGGCGTCCATGAGCGTTTCGCCGAGTTCCTTGCTCATGCCAAAGCGTCCGCGGATAGCGTACAAAATATCGACTGCTTCGGCGTACTGGTCAAGGCCCATGTACGTCTTGGCGAGGTAAACACCGAGACGGGAACTGGGCTGCGTGTCGTAGAGTCGCTGCACCACGATGAGGGATTGGTGGCGTTGTCCGAGTCCCCAAAGGGCGTCGCTCAAGTTGATGACGTATTCCGGATTGTTGGGCGTGTAACGGAGTGCGGCTTCGGCACATTCGCGGGCATGACCGTAATCGAACAATGCTTCGTACATTTCACCGAGGATGGAGAGCAACTTGCCGTTCTTGCGCACGAGATCGATTTGGCTTGTAAAGTAGCTGATGCCAGGACCGTAAAGTTCCTTCATCTGATAAACGAAACCGCAGTTGATGAGGTAGAGAGGTTCTTCCGGGTCCATCTTGTTGGCGCGTTCAAAGTAACTGAGGGCGACGAACGGCTGGTCTTCGAGCAAGCGGAGAATACCGACTTGGCTCATGACGGCGGCGTTGAACTTGTTCTGCTTTTTGCGGGCCTCTTCGTCGCTGGCCTGTTCCGGCTTCGCTCCGACTTTAAGCCCTTCGATGGCGTTTTTCATCACCGAGGCGTATTTCTTTTTGTTGATGCCTTGCGTCCAGGTGGCGATGAGGATGCCGCGTCCGTTGTCGTAGAAATAGCGGCCTGTGT
>Ga0310786_10009067_pt1 | contig 12693 bp, 9 predicted proteins | sample AusTroGonzalo_MG_FD_203881 | JGI IMG/M metagenome (GOLD analysis project Ga0310786, IMG submission 203881) | Bovine rumen microbial communities from tropical cattle in Woodstock, Queensland, Australia - Gonzalo_03 (v2) (version 2) | ecosystem: Host-associated > Mammals > Digestive system >...
ACAGAATTATCGGTTTTTTAAGCACTTTGAAGTAAAAACATTGGCGTGTTCGTGATACCGCCAATGCATCACGGGAATCGGAGCCCGATTATGGTTATCGAACTTAGCGGCGGAAAGAATTTCCGCGACCTGGGAGGAATAAAAACGGCTGACGGAAGGCGCGTAAAAGAAGGCCTCTTCATCCGCGGGGGACACCTCTCAAATCTTACCGACTTTGATATCGGCGTGCTCGAAAAGTATTGCCCCAAAAGCGTTGTCGACATGCGCTCGGACGTTGAGCAGATTGACCTTCCGGACAGGCTGATACCGGGCAGCGAATACCTCAAAGTTCCGCTTTTCAGCGCAAAAACTGCCGGTCTTACGAGGGAGAGAGGTTCGACGCTCGAGGAGATTGCGGAAAACTGCAGCAGCAACGAGGAATACATGCGGGTCATTCCGGACCTTGCCGGTATCTACAAGATGATGGGGCACTCGGAGGAGCCTGTCGCGGGGCTTTCAAAGGTCATGCGCACGGTTATCGCCAATGCAACGGAAGGCAGAGCCACAATCTACCACTGCTCTGCCGGCAAGGACCGCACGGGCATCGTATCGCTGCTCATTCTTACAGAGCTCGGCGTGAAATACGAGAGAATAATGCGCGACTACCTGCTGACGAACAAATTTGTCATGGGCGAGGCGAAAAAGTATTACAAAATGCTTCTCCGCAAAACCCGCTCAAAGCAGGTCGCGAGAAAACTTATGGACTGCTTCGTCGCAAGGCGCCGCTACATGGAGTCTTTCATAGGCGGGATCACGGAACAGTACGGCTCGATTGAGGGCTTCGTGCGAGACGGTCTCGGCATAGGCGACGGCGAGATTCAGAAATTCAGGGAAGCGGCGCTTTACTGAACCGGTTTGAAATTTGGAAAAAGGTGAGATTATGATTCTAACAATTGACATCGGCAATAGCAATATCGTTCTCGGCGTGTTCGAAGGCGACGAACTCCTCTTCACGTCGCGCATTTCGACCGATATAAGCATGACGTCCGACGAGCTTGCGGTCATGGTCAGCGAGATTTTTGCGATCCGCGGCATCGACAGGAGCAGGATTGACGGCGCGGCAATGTCATCGGTCGTTCCGGCCCTCACGCAGTCAATGAGCCGCGCCGTTGAGCTTCTCTCCGGCAAGCCGCCGTTTATAGTGGCGCCGGGCATCAAGACAGGCCTCAACATACGCATCGACAACCCTTCGACGCTCGGCGCCGACGTTTTGACGGACTGCGTCGCTGCCGTGTCGCTCTACCAAAAGCCGCTCATAGTCATCGACATGGGCACGGCAACGACAATGACAGCCGTTGACAGGGACAAAAACATTCTCGGCGTGGCAATCATGCCCGGTGTGCGCACCGCCCTCAACGCTCTGACCCAGGGCGCCGCACAGCTCACGCAGATTTCAATCGAGGCGCCCGCCAAGCCGATCGGCACCAACACGGTCGAATCGATGCAGTCGGGAATCGTCTACGGCAACGCGGCAATGCTTGACGGAATGATTGCACGCTTCGAGCGCGAGCTCGGCGAGGAGGCCTTCGTCGTCATCACCGGCGGCGTCTCCGACGTCATCTCCCGCCACGTCAGCAGAAAGGTTCTCCACAACCCCCACCTGCAGCTCCAGGGTCTCCTGCTCCTCTACAAAAAGAATGTAAAATAGCTTAAATCCGTTTCAGCTTAAGCTTAAAAAAGCCGCCTTTTTCTCGGGCGGTTTTTTGATTTTTCAGCTGTTTTGAGGCATTTTTATTCATTTTTGCCTTGTTTTGCACGTTTTCGGGGCCGTTTCGGCCTTTTTTGAGGGCTCGCGTTTGATTTTTCGGCGCCCCTGGTTTATACTTTGCCGCGGGTTGAAAAGACCCTGCGGGCATTAAAGATGCCTGTCCGCGGCAGCCTTTCAGGGGCGCTGCAGGACGCATTGGCGTTTTCGACGGTCCGCAACATTTCAGGCATTGCATCCGTTTACGGAGCATAAGTTAGGAGTGAAAAATGAAACACAACCGTCTTCTTGTTTATGTCACTACCGCAATTCTTGCGGCTCTCGTAGTGGTTCTTCAGATCGTCGGAGGCATTCCGGTCGGTCCGTTCTCAATCACACTTACGCTTTTTCCGATAGTTGTCGGAGCAGTCGTTCTCGGTCCCGCACCGGGTCTCTTTCTGGGTCTCGTGTTCGGTCTTATCGTGTCGATTCTTTCCGTTACCGGCAAGGATCCCGGCGGCCAGATGGTCTTCGCGGCAAACCCCGTGCTCGCATGGGTTGTGTGCCTGCTTAAGGGCGCTCTCGCGGGCTTCGTTCCGGCGGTCTCGTACAGCTTTTTCAGCAAACACAAAAACGCCTCCGCGGCGGTCTCGTACATGACTGCGGGCGTGTTCATATTCCTTGGCGGTGTCGGTGTCACCAACAGCTTCTCGGGAATGGGCATGGGTGCCCGCATCGGTCTTACGGCGCTTTTTGCAATCATTGCCGGCGGCCTTCTCGTGGGGCTTCACTACCTGCTCAAAACCGAGCGCTCGGCGTTCTACATTTCGTCGATTCTGGCGCCCCTCTGCAACACGGGTGTGTTCCTCATTTTCATGCTCCTGTTCTTCAGGTCGACTCTCTCGGCATGGGCGGGCGGCTCGAACGTGCTCGTTTACGCGATCACGGGCCTTGTCGGAATCAACTTCCTGATTGAGTTCTCGGTCGCAATCATACTCACGCCCGCGCTGATGGCTATCGCGCACTATGCGGGGAAGCATATCAGGCGCCTGCCGCTTGTAAAGAGCAAAGACGCCTAAGCAAATCCGAATAAGTTTTAACCCGGCCGGGCAGCTTCGAAGAGGCGCCCGGCCGTTTTTGCATTGGCGGTTTCGGTGAATGAGCAGCCGTTTTAAGCAGCCGTTTTAAGCCGTAAATCAAAGAAACGTTTTCCATTTCCGCGGCGCTGTGATACAATGCGTTTATCCCTATATTACCACAAGAAAGGACTCATCATGAAAAAGAAGCATTTATTTTTTGAGACACTCGCAGTTATGATGCTTGCCGTGATTGTTATCTTTGCCCTTGCCGCTTGCGGTTCCGACGACAAAACACCCGCCAATGCGTCACCCAAAGCTACCTCGGCCCCAACGTCAAACCCGGACGATGTTTCAGGCAAAAAAGTATATAAAGTTGGCATTATAGACCCGAGAGATTCCTTCTACGCCGGCGAAGAAACCTCCAATAACAGTGTTGTCATTTATCCCGACGGCACCGCTGAACTGATTGAAGAAAGGGTCATGACCGTCACTTCGGACCACATTCCGGGATTTGAGGGCACCGGGTCGCTCACAAGTACCAACATACTGTGCGGCACCTATACCGTTATAGAGGAAAACACAATTCACGTAAATTTGAATTCAGTCAGGTACGTATATTCTGCCTCCGATGACATTGTCAGGGAAGCGTTCATAAACGTCTATGCGGAGCACAATCCCGACATGGTGCCCAAGATAACCGCCGCGTTCACCGAAGAAGGCTATACGGCTGTAGACGGGGAAGGAGCAAATTATCTGCGCTTCGATTACGAGATTCTGCTTGACGACGCCAATGCAAAAGCCTTCCTTCTCAAAGAGATTGGCACCACGGAAGACACTTCAACCACAATCTATACATACAACGAAGACGGTCTTCTCGAGAAAAGTGAATTCATTAACTCTCATTGGGATTCCGACGCGGAAGGCAATGAGATTTCTCTTATCCGTACCTCCACGTTTGAATACGACGGCAGCGGAAACTTTACCGGATATACGCAGGAAGTTACCGAAGGCAGCACAACTCAGGTCACGAAGTATGCGGTAATCGGTGATTCAACTAAAACCGTTTACAGTAAAACAATCAGTCAATACGAAACCACAGAGACGTTCTGCGATGAGAACGGCGACTTTGTCTCTAAAACAAGCGTAAGTACCCTGGAGGACGGTGCGGTTGTAACCAAGGTCTACAGGGATTATTACTCTGTATTGAGTGAGACAACCGTTTACCCTGACGGAAAGATCGATGAGTACGTCTTTAACGATGACGGAACAACAACAGATTCCGTGTATTATCCGGCCCTTAAGGTTACAACCGTGGAAACGCGCGACCCCATGGGCAACGTGATTGACCTTAAATACCATGATGAAAACGGAAACAACATATCTGTGATCACATGGCCTTATTATGACGAACCCACCGGGATTACAGTTGACGGCATCCGCGACGATGCCTACGACAAGGGCGCTGCGTTCCTTATTCCGAGCGTTGACGGCGACGGAATCTGCGCTGAAATAACGTTTGCGTCAATCGGCAACGGTCTGATTTACGTCTACGCGGATGTAACCGATCCTGTCGACAGTTATGCTCTCTTCACAGATGAAGAAACAGACCTTGTTTACGGATGGGCAGATGCGGTCTCTTTCAAATTCGGAAAGGACAAAGAACGTCTCTACCGCTGGTATTTCATGGAGAGAGATACTCCCTCCCGTATGGACTATTATGAGTATAACGAAAACTTTGAAATAGCTTCTCACGTTGTAGTAGGAGATTTTGTTTACCGGGAAAAGGAGGATGGTTCCGGGTGGATCGCGGAAGGCGTGTTCTCCTTGGACGGTATTGATGATGCCTACAACTACGGCGAAGGTGAATATTACCTCGGAAGATTTTTCTATTTAGAAGTCGGCGTAGACCTTGATGCAAAACTGAACGGCATCCCGTACGTCGAGTACACTTACGAAGATTTCATGAACAACAAAGACACGGGTGAACACGAATACGTAGAATCATATATTTCCACCACAATCATCGTAAGATAACGGTTTCACAGACGAACTGTTTTAACGCATTTTCAGAAAAATTCAGGCAGCGGAGATTCTTTTGGTTTCCGCTGCCTGTTTCATTGGCGATTTTAAATCCTTCACGCCTTATTTTTTCAGTTCCCTGATGTTTCCGATGTACCTGATTTCAGCCGGGAACTCCTTTTCGAGCTCGCTCTTTTCGATCGCCGCGACCGCCTGCCTGTTCGCAAGGGGCATGTAGCACTTTTTGAAGCCGAGCCTCAGGATTTCGCCGAGCCTCTTGTCCGCGTGGGTGACCGCCCTGACCTCGCCCGTAAGACCTACTTCTCCGAAAAAAACGCAGTCCGACGGAAGCGGTGTGTTCGTGACCGACGAGATGATTGCGCTGATGACGGCAAGGTCCGCCGCCGGTTCATCGATCTTCATACCGCCAATGACATTCACGTACGCATCGCAGTTGACGATACTCAGTCCGAGCCTCTTTTCGAGTATGGCTATCAGCATCGAAAGTCTGTTGTAGTCAACGCCCGTGCTCATTCTGCGCGCATTGCCGGGGTTCGCACCGCTGATCAGCGCCTGCACCTCGACAAGCATAGGTCTCGTGCCCTCAAGCACGCACGCCACAGCCGAACCCGCCGCGTTCTGCGGCCTTCCCTCAAGAAACGCACCCGAAGGATTCGGAACCTCTTTGAGCCCCGTGCCTGTCATCTCGAACACGCCAATCTCATTGGTGGATCCGAACCTGTTCTTCACGCACCTCATTATCCTGTAGAAAAGCTGGCGCTCGCCCTCGAAATAGAGGACCGTGTCAACCATGTGCTCAAGTATCCTCGGACCCGCGATCGAGCCGTCCTTGGTGACGTGGCCGACAACGAGCGTTGTGATGCCCTTTGACTTTGAAATCTTCATCAGCGAAGCGGTGACTTCCCTGACCTGCGAAACCGAACCCGCCGTGCCCTGCACGCTGTCGTCGCACATTGTCTGTATCGAATCGACAATAAGTATATCGGGCTCAATCTCCTTCATCTGCTCGTAGACCCTTGTCATGTTGGTCTCGGCAAGCACGTAGAGCTTCTCGGCGTTCACCGAAAGCCTGTCCGCGCGCAGCTTGATCTGCTCGCCCGACTCTTCGCCGGACACGTAAAGCACCTTATACTTCTGCCCGAGGCTGCCGGAAAGCATGAGCATGAGGGTTGACTTGCCGATGCCGGGGTCGCCGGACACGAGCACGATTGAGCCCTTCACGAGACCGCCGCCAAGGACCCTGTCAAGCTCTTTTACGCCTGTCTTAAACCGTTCCTTGCACGTCGCCTCGGCGTTTTTCAGCAGAATTGCCTCGGCTCCTGTCCCGTCCGCAAAGACAGCGGCGGCACTCCCTGAGGCACCCTTTTTCGTGCCTTTCTGCGCGTCGACCGGCGCTTCAACGAAAGTGTTCCACGCTTTGCACGCGGGACACTGGCCCAGCCAGCCGTTGTTTGATTCGTAGCCGCATTCCTTGCAGAAGAAAATACCTTTTGACGCTTTGGCCATTAAAACCTCCTCGTTTCACGGGGAAACAATAAGTGTTTTTCGAAGAAACTGCGAAGCCTTTATTTCTTTTCAAGTCTTGATTTTTCGACTTTTTCGACACATTCTTTGAAGAACGGAACGGCGTACTCAGCGCCGAAATTGCCGTCGGCCCTGCCGAGTTTATTGGCGATATCGGTGTCCGTGATGACGACAAACTCGCCCTCGCACTCCTTCGGGTAGAAGAAACCGTACGTTTCGGCCTTGTCAAGGTCATCCGGGTGCGCGTCCACGAGCGCAATGCCCCACCTGTCAAGGTCCCTCAGGTCCGAACTCTTTTCGACCGGCGCTGTCATGAAACCGAGCACGCTGTAGCCCTTCTCGCCGACGTACGACTCGCCGAACGCGCCTGCATCGTCAACGGCCGCCTCGTAAAGCTTAAGACCGCCGTCGGTTTTGATGTTTTCAAAGCTCTCCTTGCCGGCTTGCTTTTTGCTCTTTGCGCAAATGAAAGCCGCCTTGTCCTCCTCGCGGCAGAGAACCGCAATCGCCTTCATGTCCTCGGCCGGTATGTACGGTGAGAGCGTGACAGCGTCTGCGGGAAGCTTGAGGCTTGTGATATTGGCGTCAGCATAGAATGACGCCTCGCACATTTTAAGGGCTCCGTCGCCCGCAAAGCAGCCGTCAAGAATCACGAAATAGCCAAGGTTTTTCGCTATTTTAAGGAGCATTGACAGCGAAAGCAGACCCTCGGCGCCGTAAAAAGCGAAAGCGGAGAAGTCGAACATGACGGCTGGTGCATTGGCGGCAATACCCGTCAGTGTGTCTGTGCAGTATCCCGCGAGCTTGGTGAGCCTGTTTTTCTGCGGATCCTCATCCCTGTCCGCGAACATGTAGAGGCCGGGCGAAAACCTGTATATCACCCTGCTGTTTTTTTCCTGCGCCGTCGCAAGAAGCCTGTCGATTGAATTGTCCATGCTTTCCCTCTTCTTATGTCAGATTCTAAGTTTTACAACGGTGACGCCAAAGTCTCCCTCGCCGAACTCGCCAATGCGGAACTCGCGCACCCTCCGGTCGCGCTTCAGCATGTTGTGGATTTCTTTTCTGAGCACGCCCGTGCCCTTGCCGTGAATAATCGTCACGTTTTCGAGCCTCGCACCGACCGCATCGTCAAGGTACCTGTCCGTCACTGAGAGCGCCTCGCTCGCGGTAAATCCGCGCACGTCAAGCTCCGGTTTGATGTTGAGAGCCTTCTCGACAAGGCCCTTGTTTGATGCGTGTTTGTTGCGCTTTTTGTCGTCCTGCGGCTCCGGCGCCTCCCCCGCGATCTTCAGGTCGGATACGTGGAGCATCATCTTCATTATGCCCGCCTGCACGGAGACGTTGCCGTCTTTGTCCTGCGGCTTTAGGACTGTCACCTTGCCGTCAATGCTCGCGCTGTATAGCGTCTGGCCCGGAAGCAGCGGCGTGTCAAGCTCAACCTGCTCGCCCGAGACCGGTTTTCTTGCGGTTTTGATCTTGGCGTTTTCCGCCTCGTCGCTCATCCTGCCGAATTCCCTGCCGATCGCCTCGGCGTCGCGCAGCTTGTTCCGCCCTTCCTCGGCGTCCCGCAGCAGCTTTCTGAGCTCCTGAAGCATCCTGTCGGACTCTTTCTTGGCGTCGGCAACGACCGCCGCAGCCTCCTCGCGCGCTTTTTTGACCATTTCGGCCTTTTTTTCGGCAAACTGGGCCTTTTCACCGTCAAGCTCGCGTCTCAGCCTGTCGGCCTCCTCGGTGAGCTCTCTGATCTTCCTGTGGCCCTCTTCGATTTCGCCGCGCCTCTTCTCGATGTCGCTCAGCATGTCCTCGAACCGCACGTCCTCGCTCGACAGGAACTCTCCCGCCCTTGCAATGATTGCGCCGTCAAGCCCCAGTTTTCCGGAAATCGCAAATGCGTTGCTCTTGCCGGGCACGCCGATCATAAGCCTGTAAGTCGGGCTCAGCGTCTCCACGTCAAATTCGCAGCATGCATTTTCAAAACCTTCAGTGGTGGCCGTAAAAGCCTTAAGCTCGCTGTAGTGCGTGGTTGCAAGCGTTGTCGCCCCCATCTGGTAGAGGCTCTCGAGAATCGCCATGGCAAGCGCCGCGCCCTCGGTGGGATCCGTTCCCGCTCCGAGCTCGTCAAGAAGCACCAGCGCATCGTCTCCCGCGCCCTTCATGATCCTGACAATGTTGCTCATGTGGGCCGAAAACGTACTGAGGCTCTGGGCAATGCTCTGCTCATCGCCAATGTCAGCAAACACGTTTTTAAACACGGCAAGCTCCGAGGTCGACTCGCACGGCACGAGCAGTCCCGCCTGCGCCATAAGCGTGAAAAGTCCGACCGTCTTAAGCGTTACGGTCTTGCCGCCCGTGTTCGGTCCGGTAATGACGAGCGTTTTGAAGTTTTTGCCTATATATACGGAAATCGGTACAACCCTGCGGGGGTCTATAAGGGGGTGCCGCCCCTTGACGATATTTATGATTCCCCTGTCGTTGATCTGCGGTTTATGGGCCTTCATTGAAAGGCCGAGGGACGCCTTGGCGAATGCAAAATCGATCTCGGCAAGGAGTTTCACGTCCTTGATTATAACGTCCGCTTTTTCTGCGCAGAGGGCCCCGAGCAGCAGCGTGATGCGCTCGATCTCCTGTTTTTCTTTAACTCTGAGTTCTCTGATTTTGTTGTTCGAATCGACGACCGACGCAGGCTCAATGAAAAGTGTCTGCCCGCTTCCCGACATGTCGTGAACTATGCCCGGAAACTCGCTTCTGTACTCGGCCTTGACCGGTATGCAGTAGCGGTCGCCGCGGACCGTGATGACGTCGTCCTGAATCGTCTTTGAATACTTTGACGAGCGGATGAAATCGTTCAGCTTGTCCCTTATTGAGGCCTGCTCCCTGGCGATCTTTTTCCTGATGTCGGAAAGTGTCGGACTCGCGTCGTCAGACATCTCGTCCTCTGAAACGATGCAGCGGTAAATGTCCGTCTCGAGGCGGTAGTCTTCTTCGAGAAGGCCTATTTTTGCGACAATAACATTGGCGGTTTCTTCGGTGCCGCCGCCCTCCCGGCAATGGTTTATCGTGCGCCTTGCAGCCTTCAGAACCCCGGCAATCGACAGCAGTTCCGTAAACGAAAGCATGCTTCCGCCGCAGGCCCTTTTCACCGACGGCACAACGTCCGTGAGCCCGCCAAGGGGAGGTCTGCCCTTCTGCATGATCACCGCAACCGCGTCGTCAGTCTCCCTGAGCTTCTCCGAAACGGTCGCAATGTCCGTAAAAGGCACAAGCTCCTCGCAAAGCCTGACCGATAGTTCCGATGACGTCAGGCCGGCAAGCCGCTCCCTCACAATATTGAATTCAAGTGTGTTAAGCAGTTTTGAATCCATCGGCCTTTTTGTTCACAAAGGAACTGATGTCCACCCGGGACAGTGAGAGTACCCTGCAAATTGTTTTCGGCAAAATGCGTAAAGAGCCCAAAATCAGCCCAGGCTGAAAGCTAAGTTTGGAGCTATTTTTGCGTGCGCGACCCCGACGCTGTACGAAGGTACTGCGAGCGGGGAGCTCGCGCAAAGCAAGTCGCGAGTAATCGTCGTCAGACACCTTGTGTGCTTTTAGAAGCACCGTCGGTTTTTGTTAGCTCTTTTTCGCGACTTGCGTAAAGAGCCCAAAATCAGCTTTCAGATGTTTAATATCTCGTTAGCTAATAGCATATCATCGTGGAGCTGCTTCTTCATCTTCAGTCCTTCCTCGATGTCGACAGCTATGCACTCCTCGTTTTTGTACGCGATGAGCTTGTTGATCTCGCCGTTTTTCAGGCACTGAATCGCCTTGACGCCCATGAGGCCTGCAACGACCCTGTCTTTGACCGTTGGCGATCCGCCTCTTTGAATATGTCCGAGGATGGTTGCTGTGGTCTCGATGCCTGTGATCTTTTTCACTTCATTGGCGAGTTCCATGGTGCCGCCAACGCCTTCCGCGACGATTACAACGTAGTGGTGCTTTCCTCTGTTTCTGCACTCGATGATCTTCTTCACCACGTCGGACTCAAGGTTGAAGGGTTTCTCGGGGATGAGACAAACCTCGGCGCCGCCCGCAATCGCACAGTTCATCGCAATGTAGCCGGCATTTCTGCCCATAACCTCAACGAAGCTGCAGCGCTCGTGCGAGGAAGCCGTGTCCTTGATCTTGTCGATTGCGTCTCTGACTGTGTTCATGGCCGTGTCAAAACCGATTGTGTAGTCGGTGCAGCCGATGTCGTTGTCGATGGTTCCGGGGATACCGATTACCGGCAGGCCCTCGCGCGAAATCTCCAGCGCGCCGTTGAACGAACCGTCACCGCCAATGACAACCAGAGCGTCAAGTCCGAAAACTTCGGCCATTTTCTTGCCCTGTACGATGCCTTCGTGCGATCTGAAGGTGTGGCACCTTGCCGTCTGGAGGATAGTTCCTCCGCGGTAAATGATATCCGAAACGGATCTCGCGTTCAGCTCTTTCATGTCGCCGTCAAGGAGACCCCTGTAGCCGCGTCTGATTCCGTAAACTTCGATTCCGTAGTATGAACATGCACGAACAACGGACCTGATTGCCGCGTTCATTCCGGGTGCGTCGCCGCCTGACGTAAGCACACCGATTCTCTTGATTATTTTTTCACTGCCTGCCATGTTAAGTAACTCTCTTTCTGCAGATTTTTGATGCCGCATAATGTGTTTGGCTCATGTTACAGGCATATCAGCACCCATAACACGCCAATCCCTTGGATTATATCATTATCACGCTGAAAAGTGTATTGATAAATTTGGCTGTTTCCGCAATTTTTACGCAATTATTCTTCCTAAACGCGCTTTTTTGTGGTATCATTCCTTTGAATCTGACAATTGGAGGTTCTTATGAAAAAAGTTGTTTTACTTGGAGATTCAATCAGACTTATGGGCTACGGCTCATACGTACCCGGTTTTCTTGGCGATGGCTACGAAGTGTGGCAGCCTGAAGACAATTGCCGTTTTACGTCATACACCCTGCGCATGCTCTTTGAATATCACGACTTCATCAAAGACGCTGACGTGATTCACTTCAACGCGGGCCACTGGGACCTTTGCCGCATTCACTCGGACGGCGGCACGTTCACGCCTATAGACGTCTATACGAGGGAAATCGAGCGCCTCGGCAAGCTCCTTCTCGAGATCTGCCCTAACGTGATTTTCTCGAACACCACCCCTGTAAGGCCCGAAAACGTGTACAACAGCAACGAAGACATTCATGCGTTCAACGATGCCGCAGTTTCTGTTCTCGCGCCGCTCGGAATCAAGATCAACGATCTTAACACGCCTGTTTCAGCGGACATCTACCGCTACATTACAGACGACAACATTCACCTCACCGAAGAGGCCTCAAAGCTCTGCGCATCACTTGTCGCGGATGCAATTAAAAAGTCGTTCAACTAAGTATAGTTTTAGCCGGATAGGCTGAAAACGGCTCCTGTCGCAATTTGCGCATAGGAGCCGCTACTGTATTATTAATGTGACCTACTCTATTTCAGTCAATTCATAGAAAGCACCATCAGCCCCAAATGGCTTCCATAAGGGAATCTATGCTCTTTTTAAACGTTTCTCGATAAAACAACGTTGACATAAATGTGTTTGATACATCCATTGGATAGCTTTCAGATATGGTTCCTGTTCCTGACAAACTGAACTCGTAATTGTTATACTGCCAGCGGATGCATGAGAGTTTTCCTAGGCCGTAGTAGTACTTAATATTCTCAATTGTTATATTTCCCGAAATATCTTTTCCAATGCTGCGAAAATCGGTTAAACTATCAAAGCCTTCAAGCTCCGGACTATATGGTTTTACACGCTCTATAGAGCTCTCTCTTTTTGATAAATCTATGATTGTAAGAGAAATTGTAAAACCTGTAGCATCCGTGAAAGAGTAATATAGCTTTGAAAAGTCCTCCGGATTATTTGATAGCACAATGAAACTACGGAATTTTCCAATCTGTTTCAGGGAGTCATAGCTTATAAGAGTTTCGGAACGGCCGTACTTGTTAATGAATTGTACGTAATCGCTATATTTTTCTACCGTATAAATAGGTGTTTCAATGGTTATGCCGGATTCCTCAAGGTAGTTAGACTCCCCGGAATATCCCATAACATGTGTGGAATTGTCTTTTTTTGCTACACCGCAGGAGCATAACAATATAGACAACATAGTAATTGCCAGTAATCTGAATATAGCGCACCAAACTGGACACCTCGGCCGCACTGATTGAACAGTTGCGACGCCGAAAACTGAACACCCTCGTCGTTTAAAACTGAACAGTATCGTCGGGGAAGTTGAACACTGAAAATACGG
>Ga0310786_10009068_pt1 | contig 12692 bp, 12 predicted proteins | sample AusTroGonzalo_MG_FD_203881 | JGI IMG/M metagenome (GOLD analysis project Ga0310786, IMG submission 203881) | Bovine rumen microbial communities from tropical cattle in Woodstock, Queensland, Australia - Gonzalo_03 (v2) (version 2) | ecosystem: Host-associated > Mammals > Digestive system >...
AGGTAGAGTTTGTCGGCGATAGGAAGTGTCTGGCTATAGACATATGCTCCGCCTATGATGAATACTTCCTCTTCGTCCTTGCAGAGGTCGAGTGCTTCCTGCAGGGAGTTTACCCATTCTGCTCCTTCCTTGTCTTCAGGTACTTCGTGGGGTAGGGCGAGGACAATGTTGCGACGGTTGGGTAGGGGACGACGTGGGAACGAAGCAAATGTGTTCTTTCCCATGATGACGGTATGTCCTGTGGTTGTCTCCTTGAATCGCTTCATGTCGTTAGGCATGTGATAGAGCAATTCGTTCTTTTTGCCAATTGCAAAGTTCTTTGCGATGGCGACGATGATAGATAATGTCATACTGATACTGTTGCTTTGATGTGGTCGTAAGGGTTGTAGTCTGTAAGGGTAAAGTCTTCGTATTGGAAGTCGAAGATGCTCTTGACATCTGGATTGATGTGCATGTGGGGCAGGGGTCTCGGCTCACGTGTAAGTTGAAGTCGGGCTTGCTCCAGATGGTCAAGATAGAGGTGGGTGTCGCCTGTGGTATAGACGAAGTCACCTGCTTTCAATCCTGTTACCTGTGCCATCATCATGAGCAGCAGGCTGTAGGAAGCAATGTTGAACGGTACTCCGAGGAAGGTGTCGGCGCTACGTTGGTATAGCTGCAGACTGAGTCGTCCGTCAGCCACATAGAATTGGAACAGAATGTGGCAGGGTGGGAGGTTCATGTTGCCCAAGTCGGCCACGTTCCATGCAGAGACAATCAAGCGGCGGCTGTCGGGGTTGGTCTTAATTTGGTTGACTACATCAGTAATTTGGTCGATATGTCCACCATTATAGTCGGGCCAGCAGCGCCATTGATAGCCGTAGATATGGCCTAAACCACCATCTTCGTCAGCCCATTCGTTCCAAATGCGCACGCCTCGTTCTTGGAGCCACTTGGCATTGGTGTCACCACGCAGAAACCACAGGAGTTCGTAGATGATGCTCTTAAGGTGTAGCTTTTTGGTGGTGAGGAGTGGGAATCCTTCGTCGAGGTTAAACCGCATCTGATTGCCGAATACGCTGATGGTACCAGTTCCTGTGCGGTCGCTTTTCTTTGTTCCTTCTGTGAGAATTCTGTTCAGTAAGTCGAGATATTGTTTCATCGTCTTATTATCTATTAGACAATTTACTGTTGATTTTTGATTTGTTTATTTCTTATTGGTCATTCTGGCTACAAAGTTACAAAAAAAGAGTGAATCATCGAAACGATACACTCTTTTTTTCTGTTATTACGATGGATGTTTACTTATTCGTAGGCTTATTAGCCGAGTAAACCATCTTCAATGCATAACCCTTACGTAGTTGCTGTTTCACGTCCGTGATGTAACCCATTGGAGTCTCATGGTCGGCCTTCACAGAAACTGTGTAGAACGGCTTGTCGATTTCTGCCAACTTGTTACGGTCTGACATTACGAAGTCGTATACTTGGGTAGCATCGGTTGCAAAATCATCGTTGATCTGGATACGTGTCTGGTTACCCCATTTGCTACGCAACTGGTCAGTAGCAGGACGTCCGATATAGATGAACGATGTACATGACTTACGTGCCAATTTCTCGAGCTGGGTACCTGTTGGACGGTCAATCCTAACTAAGAGTGTCACCTCACGCATTGTTGTTACCATCATGAAGAAGAACAACACTGAGAAAATCAAGTCAGGAAGTGACGATGTATTCAGTTCAGGCATTTCTTTCTTGCCTTTGTTAAATCTACTCATAATTACATATTTTTACCGTATTGTTTAGGTTCAGCCTCGGAAATCTTCTGAGGGTACACATCACGTATTGCTTCCTTCTGCTCCTTTGATAGGAACTCGTACTTATAGCCGAACTCTTGTTTACCAAGTTCGTCACGAAGTTCGTTGTAGGCAGCTACTAATTGGTCTTGCACCTGGAAATATACGCCATAGCTTGTTCCACGGTCGGTCTGAACTGAGATGACGTGGTTGAGTGTCACCATGCGAGTGCCGAGTATACCGCACTTCTTTGGTTTCAACTCAGGCAGGTTGGCTCTATTCTCAGGGTTCGCAATAAATTCCTTTGCTCTTGGTTTCACTTCATCCAAACCAACGTAATCATCGCCAATCATCAAGTAGTTATCCTTATTGATACGGATGTTCAGGATGTTACGTTCCTTGACCTTCAATTCGTTCTTAGCGTCTTCGTCCTCTGGTGGCTTAGGGAGTGTACGAGCCAAACCCTGGTCTGTGTCCATAGAGGTGGTTACAAGGAAGAAGATGAGCAACATAAATGAAATATCTGCTGTTGAACTGGTGTTCAGTCCTGGCATCTTTCTCTTTTTTCCCATACTAGTTACTCAAATTTTAAAGGTTTTTACTGCTTTGCCTTTAGGATGATACTATAGATGATAGAACCTATAGTGATGACAGCGAGGATGGCGATGGATACGATACATGCATCGGTGACAATGATGTCGGATGGTACATTCCAGTCTTCGTTGTTAATAAGCATGTGCTCGTCCTTGTTTGCCATACCAACAGCAGCACCGATAGCCAGCGTTACGATTGGCAATCCCCATGTATAGATGTATGACTTGTTGAAGCCGTACTCTTTCACGTACATGAAGAAACTGATGAGCATGATAATGAATGTTGCGACACAAAGTACCAATCCCCAGATGATCAATACATCTGTGAACTGTGGGTCATTCATCTTTGGGTTCTCTTCCCATTTGGTGTCGAAGTTGACAACGAAGAACAGGATGAATATAATCGCACTTACACCCATCAATACCCACAGTGTAATTTTTGATATTTTTTCGATATTCATTGTTTTTCTCCTTGTTTTAGTTGTTAATAATTGGTCTTTAAGGTCATATCGGCCTTTAAGGTCATTCTTACACCTTATTATTTCTTAAGGTTGTATTTTGCAACGAGGTCAAGGAGTGAGATGGTTGCATCTTCCATCTGTGCTGTGATTGACTCAATCTTAGCGAGGATGTAGTTGTAGAATACCTGAAGAATAAGTGCAACAACGATACCGAAGATGGTTGTCAAAAGGGCCACTTTCATACCGCCGGCAACAACTGTTGGAGAAATATCACCTGCAACCTGGATAGCGTCGAATGCGGCAACCATACCGATCACAGTTCCCAAGAATCCGAGAGATGGAGCCATCGCGATGAACAGTGTGATCCAAGAGCAGCCTTTCTCAAGGTTAGATGCCTGAACAGCACCATAAGCTACAACTGCCTTTTCAACAGCATCAGCACCACCGTTGAGACGCATAAGACCCTGATAGCAGATAGATGCGATAGGACCACGAGTGTTGCGGCAAGCTGTCTTTGCCTTCTCTATGTCATTAGCTTCAAGTGCTTTCTCTACTTCTGCAAGCATCTTGTCAGTCTTAACGTCTGCAAGTGCGAGGTAGATGATACGTTCGATACAGAATGCAAGACCGATGATAAGAGCGATAGCAACGATTGCCATGAAGCCTGCATCACCTTCGATGAACTTTGTCTTCAAAGTCTTGTACATGCCAACTTCTTCCTGAGTTGCCTCTGGAACAGCAACTTCTTCTGGTGTAGCTTCTTCAGCTTCAGCTGCTGCTGAGTCTACTTGTTCAACTGCTGCTGTGTCAACAGCTTCTTCGTCCTGTGCAGACATTGTCTGAGTCATACCAAATGTGAAGACTCCCATAAGTGCAATAATTGCAAATACTTTTTTCATTTTTCTTTTGAGTTTTTAAGATTAATACTTTATTTGAAATTTGTTCTGTTCTTTTCTGTCGTTATGACGATTTGATTATTCTGTTTTTTTCTTTGAAATCGGTGTCAAGTCTCCGAAATCGGTTGCAAATTACAACTTTTTTATGACTTAAGCACTATTTCAGCAACAAAAATACACATTTTTTTTGTTATCCAAGTAAAAAGTATGCATTTTTCTTTGTTTCAATGGCAATATTTTCCATATTACATGCGTAAATTTCAGTTAGGCGCTTTATAATTTCAATTATAAACGCACTTTCGTTTCTTTTTCCTCGATGAGGAACGGGAGCTAAATAAGGGGAGTCGGTTTCGACCACAATTCGGTTTAATGGTACTGCATTTTTGAGGACTTGGGGCAGCGTTGACTTCTTGAAAGTGAGTACTCCTCCGATTCCTAATTTGAATCCTTCAAATGTCAGTAGTTTCCGTGCTTCTTCTTCCGTTCCTGTGAAACAATGGAACACACCAGTCAAGTTGTCGTTCCGATGGGCTTCCATCATTTCGACCAATTCTTGGAAGGCATTCCGTGCATGAATCATCAGCGGCTTGCCATATTGCTTCGCCCATTGTATCTGCTGTTCGAAAGCATCCATCTGTTCTTTCCGATAGGTCTCGTCCCAATAGAAATCGAGTCCAACCTCTCCAATGGCTATAAATTTGGATGGGTTTTCCTCCAAGATGGCCTGCATTTGGTCAAGCTGATTTTGATAGCTGTCATTCACGTCTTCCGGATGAAGTCCAATCATAGGGTAGAGATATCCTTTGTAGGACTCACATACCTCAATAAGATGTTGCAATCCCTGAAGATTGACATTGGGCACGAGTATCTTCTCTACTTGTGCTTCTTTTGCTCTTTGAATGACTTCGGGCAGATCGTCTGCAAATTCTTCACCATCAAGATGTGAATGGGTGTCGATAATCATGGCTATTTATTGCGTTTGAGCAGTTTGTCGGCAAATGCTTTGAGTTCCGACTTCTTGCTGTCTTCTATCCGGACTTTTGCGAGGCAGTCGAGTGACTGTGTAAACAGCTGCTCAATCTTTTCCTGACAGATGGCTTTGATGCCGACAGCATCATAGATAGCTGTGACGGCTTGAATCTTCTCTGCAGGGACAAAGTCAGCTTTGTCAATCCATTCTTTCAACTGTTCTTTCTGATTTGGGTTTGCCAGATTATATGCATTGATCAGCATGAATGTCTTTTTGTTGCAGAGGATATCGCCTCCAATTTGCTTCCCAAATACTGCAGGGTCACCATATACATCGAGCAGGTCGTCTTGCAACTGGAACGCAAGTCCCATCTTCTCGCCAAATTGGTAGAGATTGTTGGCATCTTCTTCGGAAGCTCCTGCAAGTTCGCCTCCGATTTTCAAGGCGCAGGCTAGTAAGAGGGAGGTCTTAAGTCGGATCATCTCCATATACTCTTCTTCCTTCACATCGTTTCGACTTTCAAATTCTACGTCGTATTGCTGTCCGTCGCAAACTCCTAGAGTCGCTGCGTTGAAGGTTTTAATGGCATTTGATAAGTATGGATTATTGGTCTCGGTGAAAAGCTTGTAGGCCATAATCAGCATTGCATCGCCTGAGAGGATAGCTGTGTTGTCGTCCCATTTCTTATGAACCGTCATGTTACCACGTCGCATATCGGCACGGTCCATTAAATCATCGTGTAATAGCGTGAAGTTGTGATAAGTTTCCAGTGCGATTGCATTAGGTAGAATTGCATCAACCTTTTCGTGATAGAGGTTGTAAGCCATCAGCATCAATACGGGACGAATTCGCTTTCCTCCTATTGACAGCACATACTTGATAGGGGAGTAAAGGCCTTCCGGTTGTGCATTATACTGCATGTCGTCAATATAATGATTGACTTTGTCATATAGTTCGTTAAAGCTTAGCATGTTTTGTTATATATATAATTAAGGTGTGCCAAAGGTTGTCTGGCACACCTTAAATTGTTACTTGATTGGATTAAGTCAACTTGAACTGAACAGGTACTGTGTATTTTACACGTACTGGTTTTCCTCTCTGCTTGCCTGGTTTCCATTTAGGCATAGTTCTGATAACGCGCATAGCCTCATTGTCGCATTGAGCTTCAAGTGATCTCACAACTTTTGGCTCTACTACAGAACCGTCTTTGTTGATGACGAATTCAATAATACATCTTCCTTGAACACCTTGCTCTCTTGCACGCTCTGGATACTTGATGTTTTTAGCAAGATACTCCAAAAGTTTTGCTTCACCTCCAGGGAATTCAGGCATTTCCTCTACGACTTGGAAGATATCATCCTCGTCTGACTCTTCAACAGTAGCTACAGGGCCCATAACCGCACCTGTTACAGGAGCTGACGGACCAGTAATTGCTTCGTGAGTTTCCTCTGATGATTGAATCTCTTCTTCCTCCAATTCTTCATTATCGTCTACAATGTCCAAAATCTCTGGAACTTGTGGAACTTCCTGTGGAGGAGGGGGTGCCATCTGGAAAATTGGCTGAGTTACAGGTGGAACTTCCTCTTCCATCTGTGCATAAGCTGCAAAGACAACAGGCTCTGTCTCTTTGTACTCACGAGTTGTCCATTCGAAAGCAGCGAAGATTGCACCTAATGCGAAGATGTAACCAATCAGCATGCTGGTACTCTTCTGTCCTTCAAGGTCGGCTTTCTTTGATTTCTTAACTTCCATAATTATACTGTTTTTATTTATTGTCTAATAAATAGTTTTTCTCTATCTGTCGCAAAAGTAATACTTTTTTTTTATTCCATGTTCATCAATTAGCATTTTTTTTGTAAAAAAGAGGAAAAGTTACCTTTTTTATGCCTTATTTGTCAGAATCATTAGCAATTGTATGCAAATATACATCTTGCTGAGGGAATGGAATCTCAATATGATTCTTGTTTAATGTGTCATAAATTGTCTCTTTGACTTGGGCGATAAATGTTGGCTTTTTATCAACTAACACCCACATGGCGACAATAAGGTTTACGCTACTATCACCGAAGTCGGAAAAGAGTATGGAAATGTTTTTTTCTTTATTTACGATATCTCTTCCGTCAGGTAATTCTATACATAGCGGTTTAATGGCATCAAGCAGTATCTTTCGGACATGCTGTACATTATTCCCATAAGCAATACCAAGAGGAATCTTCACTAACTCATAGCTATGGTTACGGGTCAGATTCTTAAAGTTCTTATTGAACAATGAAGTGTTGAGGAATGCAATGACACTTCCATCAAGGGTGATAATCTGTGTGCTTTGGTAGGTGATGCTTTCAACCTTACCTTGAATGCCATCACATTCGATATAATCGCCCACACGCAGACGCCCACTCATCAAGGAGATGCCATAGAAGAAATTTTCCAAAAGGTCCTTCATGGCAAATCCCATACCGGTTGCTAAACCTGCAGCCACAACGGAGATTCCTGTCTGTGGAACTTTCAGCAATACAAGCACTAGAATGACATATATACCCCAAATAACAATGGCAATTACATTTCTAGCCAAGGTCTCATTGAAATCCTCTCCATTCTCTTCTGTCAGCTTGGTTTTGTAGAGATGATAGAACGAACAGAGCAGGTAGTTGAGATATCGGAAAGCAAAATAGAGACAGACCACAATAACCACCATGTAGATGGACAGGCGGATATACTTTGGTTCATCAACAATGACTTTTTTGAATAATTCGAAGCAAGACTCTGTCATTTCGAAGATGTCAGCAGCAAAGAAGACACTGGCAACAACAGAAGCAACAGTGGCAATTGGTATGAGAGCTTTATTGATGAAGTCATAAAACCAGGTCTTGTGGATATAACGCCCTTTTTCCATTCTACTGAACAAGACACCGTTATTGCGTAGTTCTGCCAACTCTTTGCGTTTGCTGAATGTTGATCCGTCCATCACGATTCGTTTCGAAAGAACGTTTTGCTCGTACATCTCCATGAGGTCATAGCAACAGGTAATCGTTTCGATAGCTGCTAAGAGGAAAGTCCACCAGATGATGATTTGAACAGCCATCAGGGTGTAGCCAATCCATGAACAGACGCATGCGATAATCATTACTATCAGTGAGATCGTAGAGTAGAGGATGTCGCTCAATGGGAGATATGACTTGTTACGTCTGATGGAGAAATACTGCCAAATGGTCAGAGTTAGGAGGATGGGTGGACAAATCAGGTTGATGATATTGTTCGGAATCAGAAGAATACGGAAGAAGATGATGATTAATGCCATTGAGATGAATGGCATGAAGATGGCTACTCCGTGGTTGCACTGCTTGGCTTTCAAACGTATGAGCAGTGATATCAGAATGGCTTCGAACAACCATGCAAAGTCAATCATCAGTTTCGCTGCCATGATGAACAGGTTGAGATTGAGGAATTGCTTTGCGATGGTGATGGCAATTACAAAAATAAGGAGTCCAAGCGCAAGGGTAATGATCTTGCGTTGCTGTTTGTAGGTTTCTTTGTCAAGATTTAAGATGCTGTCTTTCATCCATCGCTCGGCTTTATGGGCAAACTTCGGAAATAGTTTGTTAGTGAGCCATGGCACACCTCGGATGATGATATTGCTTAACAAGGTGGCAATGAGAATATAAATAAGCATGAAGATGCTGACTGCGGGCACGATAGGGCCTCTCCATTCTGATCTTGCACGTTTACCTGGACCTAGGGGGGTGTATTTCTCGTCGTAGTCTCTCTTGGCATGTTGAATCTGCTGTGGCAATGCTTGCAGAATCCGGAAATAGTTTGAACTTCCATCGTTAAAGATATTGTTGCGCAGGTCTTTGTATTTTTGCTGGGAGTAGTTGTAGAGTTTTTTTACTTTGTTGGTAACAATATCGTAGTAGTCTTTGTCCTCGTCGACTGACCGCAAGATGTTCATCAGGTTATTACGAAGTGCTTTGGCAAAGATAAGACACTCTTGACGGTCTCTCTGTCCTGTTTCATTCAACTCAAAAGGCATCGTTCGTTGGGAGCGCTCTAAAATGGCGTTCTCTTCCTGAATCATCTGGTTGATGGAATCAGCAGCAGTAGTTTTATTCCCGTTTTGAATGGCGGGAGGCAATTCTTTTAGAGCAATAATCAGGCTGTCATAGCGAGCAATTTCACTTGTGATTCGTTCTCTGATCCTACCATAAGGGATGTTATTGGAATTCAGCTCTCTGTATAGTTTTGTTGCTTGTGTACAAGCATAAGCAATATCGAACGTATGATCATTTTTCTGAGAATAGAGCATTAGGCTGATTTGGTCACATCTTTGCATGTAGTCAATCAGTTGCTTATGCTGAGCAGCACTCTGTTGCTCATAACGTTGCATGAAAACTTTTTGCTCACGATAGTTCTGGTTCAATTCGAGCCGAAGTATGCTGAGTGTTTTCGCTAAGTCTTTTTCTTTTAATACGGCTTGCGATTGAGCGACAAATAACAAGGAGATTGTAAATAAAAGGATGATTCTTTTCATGGTATGGTTAATTGTCTATTAATTTATTCATTTCGTTATATATCTTGCTGCTAAACGATTTCTTTCCGTTAGCCTTATTCCCGTTGACGTATTCATCGTAGCTGATGGCATCGCTACTGATCGTTTCATTATCTTCTTCCATATAGCTGTTAAGGAGTGCTTGAAGATAGTTCTTTGTATCAATGAGCAATCCTTTGAATCCTTTGTTTCGTCGGAATCTGCGGAAAGCGTGTTGTTTCTTCAGGAAATAAAGGCGTATACTTTTTCCGCAAATAACAATGCCTTTCCATAGACCCTTTCCTGCTTTTGCACATAAACGACCTAGGTAGATAAGAGTCGGCTTTAAATGGATGATACCCTGAACAATGGCTTTCATGAGCCAAACCAGACCTTTCCAAATGGCGACTCCGCTAATAACGCAATAGGAACCAAGAGTTTTCAGTGTGTGCACACACCAGGACTTGATGATATGAAGCATCTCTTGAGTACTATTGTCATTCCAGAAGTCAATACATGCCTGTAGTGCCAGTTTAAGTAAAGAAAAGCACCATTTTACACCTTTTAGAATAAATTTAATGAGGCGGGCAATACATTTCAAGAACAACTTACACAATAAGCGTCCTATCTCGGATAGCATTTCACCGCCCGATTTGTTATCGTAGTTATTATTTGAATGGTCAGTACGCATGTGTTTATTGTTTATTTGGATTCACTGTCTCTAAGCTCTATGACTTCTAAATCTTTGATTTCTGTTTTATCTATGGTGAACCTTATGAGAGTTCTCACTTTATGAAATCCTGAGATTCCTGCTGCTCCAGGATTGATGTGGAGTAAATTGAGGTTCTTGTCGTACATCACTTTTAATATATGACTATGTCCTGATATAAAAAGTTTAGGCGGGTTGGCAAACAGACTTCCACGAATGGATAGGTCATAGTTTCCAGGATATCCTCCAATATGTTTCATCAGCACATCAACATCTTCACATTTGAAACGATTTTTTTCTGAGAACATCAATCGGATGTCACCTCCGTCAATGTTACCATATACAGCCCTGAATGTTTTCATCTGCGCAAAACGGTCTGCCAACTCGACAGAACCTATATCGCCTGCGTGCCAAATCTCATCACATTCTGCGAAATATTTTTCGTATCGTGAATCCCAGTAGCCGTGTGTGTCAGAAAGTAGTCCGATCCGTTTCATAATACTAACATGATGATTCCTGCAACAATGAATGCGATGCCAAATATGCCATTAGCCCATCGCTGGAAGTCCTTGAAAGAAGCTTCGAATCCACGGGCCTTTTCTGTAGCTTTACTAAAGAGGTAAGCCATTGCAATGACGGGTAGGGCAGCTCCAAGGGCAAATGCTATTGGAGCAATCCAGCCGAATGCATTGGTTACGCTGAGCGGAAGTAATAATCCGAAGTACATGATAGCAGTTTCTGGACAGAATGCCATCGCAAGCATCAATCCTAATACGAGTGCTCCATAAGGCCCACTTTTTTTGATGGTTTTTCCGCAACTATGGCAATCTTCACCATGATGAACATGATGATGAAAGAGTCGATAGAGTAAGTACCCTCCGATGATAAAAAAGAGGTAGGGTAGGAGTGCCTCTCCTTTACTCATTAGCTTTTGCACACCCTCAATGTTCATCCCCTTTTGTATCAACATTGCCAATATAATGCCTAAGATGGAGTATGTGACGCTTCTTCCCAGAATATATAGCATCCCTTTGGACATCAATGGGTGTTGCTCATCTGAACGATTGTTCAAATAAGTCAACGCTGACAGGTTGATGGCCAATTGACAAGGATTAAGTGCCACCAGCAATCCTAATATGATCGCTGAGATTATGAACATAGCATCAGTATGATAATTTGTGCCGTTACTATTCTAAGGAACATAGAAAGCGGATACACAGTTGAATAGCCAATTGACGGAATATCGTTGTTGGCTGCTTGTGTGGAATATGCCAAGGCTGGTGGATCTGTAGTCGCTCCAGCCATGATACCCATCAGTAACAGATAGTTTTCCTTGTAGTACATCCGTGCAACAACCCCCATGATAATCAATGGGATGACGGTAATGAGGAATCCGTATAGTACATACATCAAACCTCCATTCATAACAGTATCGATAAAGTTCCCACCTGCTTTAATGCCCACACTGGCGAGGAATAATACAAGCCCGATATCACGTATCATTTGAGATGCGCTACTTGACGTATATGCAACTAACTTGAATTTAAACCCAAATCGTCCTACTAGAATCGCGATGATGAGTGGACCTCCTGCCAATCCCAACTTTACAGGGACAGACATGCCAGCAATGTCGATTGGCAAACTTCCGAAGATGATACCCACTAAGATTCCAACAAAAATGGTCAGCAGGTTGGGCTTGTCAAGTCGGGTCTTTTGATTACCAAGTTTTGCCGCAAAGATATTAACAGCATCTTCCGGACCTACAACAATCAGCTTGTCACCTACTTGAAGGCGGACATTCGGATGTGCAAAGAGTTCGATACCTGATCGGAATATACGAGTTACGTTAACGCCATGCAAACTGCTGGGGTGCAGGCTGCCAAGTGTCTTGCCGTTGATTTTGTCGCGGGTTACCAATATCTGCTTAGAGAGCATGGGTGTGTCTTGTTTCTCCCAGTTTAACGTAGTTTCCTTTCCCATGAAAGCTATGATGGCTTCTGCATCTTCTTCAGCACAAACTACGTAAATCTTATCTCCCGTAAAAAGCAATGTGTCACGGTTCGGAACAATAACATGACCATTATGCAGACAACGTGAACACACGAAATCGCGTCCAAGATATTCTCTTAGCTGTAGGATGGATTTCCCGCTGAGAGAGGGGTTGACGAGTTCAATACTCATCAAATGTGGTTTGACTGCTTTTTGGTTTCCGTTTAATTCATCATAGTATTGTTCTTCTTTCTTCATGTTGATTTTACAGAACAAACGAATCAAGATGATGGATAGAATAATGCCGACAACACCGAGAGGATAAGCACAGGCATAGCCGTTTGCGATTGTTGGAATGCTTCCGCCGAGATTGTCTGCTCCGATTTGCTCAAGGGCCGCATTGGCTGCACCGAGTCCTGGGGTGTTTGTCACGGCACCACATAATACTCCTACCATCATTGGTAGAGAATGTGGGTTACTGGTGTCGCAAAAGCCATAATATAGGCCTAACATGACAGCAATGTTGAGTAAAATAACACCTGCTGCAATGATGTTCATCTTAATACCTCCTTGTTTGAATGAGGTGAAGAACGAGGGTCCTACTTGAAGACCGATAGCATAGACAAACAGGATAAGTCCAAAGTCTTGGATAAAATTGAGCACCAATGCTGGTTCGTTGATATGCTCTTGGTGTAGGATGTGTCCAGCTATAATACCCGTGAATAACACGAAGGTTACTCCGAGTGACACTTTTCCAATCTTGATTTTTCCTAAAAT
>Ga0310786_10009069_pt1 | contig 12691 bp, 5 predicted proteins | sample AusTroGonzalo_MG_FD_203881 | JGI IMG/M metagenome (GOLD analysis project Ga0310786, IMG submission 203881) | Bovine rumen microbial communities from tropical cattle in Woodstock, Queensland, Australia - Gonzalo_03 (v2) (version 2) | ecosystem: Host-associated > Mammals > Digestive system >...
AGGTGTCCCCGTAATCTACTGCAACGATGCTCATCGTCCGGGCATTGACCGGGAACTTCAGATCTGGGGGGACCATGCCCTCGTCGGAACGCATGGCGCCGAAGTGATTCCTGAACTGACTCCGAAGGCCTGTGACTATGTCGTTCCCAAACGCCGTTACAGCGGCTTTTTCCAGACCGACCTGGACATCCTGCTCAAGGAGCTCGGCGTACGGACTGTCGTCATTACCGGCTTGCACACGCATATGTGCTGCCGCCACACCTCCGCCGATGCGTATTGCCTCGGTTACGACGTGGTCGTTGCCAAAGAGGCCACCAACTCCTTTACCGAAGAAGATTATCTCGGCGGCCTGGCTTATCTGAAGACCTGCTATGGCGCCGATGCCTATACCAACGACCAGCTGATCGCCTTGTTCTGATTTTACCGTGGCGGACAAACCGCTGACTATCAGATTTTTAACGAAAATCGGTTGCGTATTTTGACGCAACCGATTTTGTTTAAGTACCTGAAAGCCAATACTATATCTGCCACGGAATCAGAAGCAGGCGCGGAGGATTTCGACGATGTTGCGGGACTTGCCCATGGTGTAGAAATGGACGGCAGGGGCGCCGTGGGCGAGGAGGTCGCGGCACTGGGCGATGCACCAGTCGGTGCCGATGCGGTAGACAGCTTCCTTGTCGTCGCCGGCTTTGCGGACGGCTTCTGTCAGTGCGAGCGGAATGTCGATGGAAAAACTCTCCGGCAGGAGCGCGACCTGCCGGGCGGTGGACAGCGGCTTGAGGCCCGGGATGATGGGCACGGTGATGCCGGCGGCCCGGCAGCGTTCCACAAAACGGTAGAACACTGTGTTGTCGAAGAACATCTGCGTAATGATGACGTCGGCGCCCGCGTCGACCTTGCGTTTCAGATTATCGATATCTGTCTCGATGTTGGCCGCCTCAAAATGTTTCTCCGGATAAGCTCCCACGCCAATGCAGAAACTGCCGCCGTTTTCGCGCTCGAAACTGCGGATGGCCGACACCAGTTCGTTGGCATGGGCGTAGCCGTCCGGATCGGGCGTAAAGCGTTTTTCGCCGGTCAGGGAATCGCCGCGGAGGGCCATCACGTTTTCAATCCCCATGAACTTGAAATCCTGCAGCAGGGCTTCCGTCTCGTAGGAGGGGGTTCCTCCGCAGATCAGGTGCGGCACCACTTCCACGTTGTAGCGGCTCTGGATGGCTGCACACACGGCCACGGCGCTGACGCGGTTGCGGACGATGCGGCGCTGGTAGCTGCCGTCGGGCTGCGGGTCGAAGCGGACTTCGTCGCGGTGCGTGGTCACGTTGATGTAGCGCGGCGCAAATTCCATCAGCGGGGCGATGCTGTCGAGCAGTTCTTCCTTGCCGATGCCGCTCAGCGGCGGGACAATTTCAAGGGAAGGGAACGGCTTGGCGCCGCTGCGGAGCATGTCGGAGATTTTCATAGCAGATGGGAAAGGAAAAGCCGTGCTTCCTCGGGACTGAACCCGCGGGCAGCGGCATAATGGTCGTATTGGGTCTGGCTGATATGCCGGATGTCGGGATAGCCGGCTTCGGGATGTGCGATGATCAGGCCGCAGATGGAGGCGGCGGGACGCATGGCACAAGTATCGGTGAGGGTAATCCCCAGTGTTTCGGATTCGGGCAGCAGGTGGAGAATGTCGCGTTTGAGGCTGTGGTCGGGGCAGCTGGCATAGCCGGCGGCGGGTTTGACCACCTTGACGCCGGGACGGCGGATACGGGTGGCGAGCTGCGTATCCAGCCATTTGGACGTGGCTTCAGCCAGCGTCACTTTCACGGCACGGCGCAGCATCTGCTCGTATTCGTTGTGGCAGGCTTCGCAGCTGCAGCCTTCGGGATGCCTGTCGGCATCATGTACGCTGAGGGCGAAGAGACCCAGCGGGCCGTGTCCTTCCGCCGGCACGAAGTCGGCCAGCGAGCGGCCGGCACCTTCTTCCTGCCGGAGCATCGGCAGGGCATGGCCGGCGTCCAGCCGGATGGTATCGCCTTCCCGCGTCGCTTCATAGAAGCGCAGGGAGAGGCGGATATGGAATTCAGGATGCTGCTGCGCGCGGTCGAGCAGTGTATGGGCTTCAGCCACCAGTTCGGGCGCTTCTTCACCCTTGAGTCCCCAGGTCATGCGGAAGACGCGGTCGTCGAAGTGCGGAAGCACGGTGGCCAGCGGGACTTCGCAGGGCTGCAGGTCACTGAAATCATATTCTCCGGGCTGGAGATAACTCTCGGTCGGGAAACCGGGCTGCGGGACGGCGGCCGGTGCGTCGGTCTGCCGCTGCCGCAGGTAGAGTGTGCGCAGGTGCGCCTGGGCAGCATGCTGCTGCTGCTCGAAGGCGGCGCGGTCGGCCAGGCAGCGCTTGGCCAGGACGGCATTCGCCGAGGCGTCGGGCGAATAGAAGACATGGTCGTAGAGCGGCGCGAGCTTGACGGCCGTATGCAGCGCGGAGGTGGTGGCGCCGCCGATGAATAGCGGCGTGTCGAGGCCTCGGGCGTGCATTTCGCAGCAGAGTTCTTCCATCTGGAAGAGCGACGGCGTGATCAGGCCACTGACGCCGATCATGTCGGCGTGGTGTTCTTCTGCGGCGGCGAGGATGGTCTCTTTCTCGACCATCACGCCCAGGTCGATGACCTCGAAACCGTTGCAGCGCAGTACAATCCCCGTGATGTTTTTGCCGATGTCGTGGACGTCGCCCTTGACCGTGGCATGGATGACGACGGGCCGGGTTGAAGTAGCATCGGCATCCGCCTCCATATAAGGTTCCAGAATGGCTACGGCATCTTTCATGACTTTCGCCGACTTGACGACTTGCGGCAGGAACATCTTTCCGGCACCGAACTGCTGGCCGACCTGTTCCATGCCGGCCATGAGCGGTCCTTCGATGACTTTGACGGCGGAGCCGAGAATTTCCAGGCAGCGCAGCACGTCGCCCTGCAGGTCGGCAGCCTTGCCGGCTACCAGGTCGGCGCTCAGTTGCTCTTCGGGTGTCAGGGTGGTAGCGGTCTCCTGAACCGCAACGCCCTGTTCTTTCAATGCCAGATAGCTGGCAGCCAGTGCGGTCAATCGCTCCGTGGCTTCCGCGTCGCGGGCCAGGACTACGTCTTCCGCCGCCTGCCGCAAAGCCGGCTCGATGCTGTCATAGGGCTTGAGTTGCGCCGGGTTGACGATGGCCATGTCGAGGCCTGCGCGGATAGCGTGATACAGAAAGACAGTATGCATGGCGGCGCGCACAGGCTCATTGCCGCGGAAAGCGAACGAGAGGTTCGAGATGCCGCCGGAGGTGTAGGATCCGGGCAGGTTCTGCTTGATCCAGCGCACGGCTTCGATGAAATCGATGCCGTAGCGGTCGTGCTCGGCGATGCCGGTACCCACGGAGAGGACGTTGACGTCGAAGATGATTTCCTGCGGCGGGATGCCGGCAGCGGTCAGCAGCTTGTAGGCGCGTTCGCAGACGGCGATTTTGCGGTCGTAGGTCGTGGCCTGCCCTTCTTCGTCGAAGGCCATGACAACCATTGCCGCGCCGAGGGCGCGGATTTCCTTCGCCTTGGCGAGAAAGGTCTCTTCCCCTTCCTTGAGGCTGATGGAATTGACGATGCATTTGCCCTGGGCGTTCCGCAGTCCGGCCAGAATACAGTTCCAGTCGGAAGAGTCGATCATCAGGGCGGCGCGGGCCACGGCCGGGTCGTTCTGGATCTGGCGGACGAAGCGTTCCATGGCGGCGGGACCGTCAAGCATGGCGTCGTCCATGTTGATGTCGATGATGGAGGCACCGCCGGTGATCTGGTCGGCAGCTACCTGCAGAGCGGTATCGTAGTCGCCGGCGGCGATGAGCCGGGCGAATTTGCGCGAACCGGCTACGTTGGTGCGTTCACCGATCAGCGTGAAATTATTATGTTCAACGTCGAGCGTGACGGTTTCCAGTCCGCTGACGCGAAGCAGATTGTCTGCTTCGCGGAAAGCTCTGGGTGCAAGACCCTGGACGACGTCCTTTTCTGCAGCGATATGATCCGGCGACGTGCCGCAGCAGCCGCCGACGATGTTGACCAGCCCCGCTTCGGCCATCTTCCGGATGGAAGCGGCCATCTTTTCGGGTGTCTCGTCGTACAGGCCCATCTCATTGGGCAGGCCGGCGTTCGGATAGCAGATCACGGGGACGTCGCAGAAAGCGGATACCTGCTCGATGAGCGGCAGCAATTGTTCGGCGCCCAGCGAACAGTTGAGGCCGAAGGCTGTCAGCGGATAGTGCCGGACGGCGGTGTAGAAGGCCTCGAGGGTCTGGCCGGTAAGGGTACGGCCGGCGCGGTCGCCGGGCGAGACCGACACGATGACGGGGAATCCCCAAGCTACGCGGGATACGGCGTTGAGGGCGGCCTTGGCGTTGAGGGCGTCAAAACAGGTCTCGATGAGCAGCAGGTCGACGCCGCCGATGATGAGGGCCCGGACCTGTTCTTCGTAGATGGCGGCCAGGTCTTCGAACGAGAGCGGGCGTCCGTCGCCGTCGGCCAGGTCAGTGGCCAGGGTCAGCGATTTGGACGTGGGGCCGATGCTGCCGGCGACCCAGACGGGCCGCCCGGCCCGCTCAGCCTCGGCGCGGGCGATGCGGGCACCGGCCGTTGCCAGCTGGGGGACCTGGTCTTCCAGTCCGTATTCTTTCTGGGAGAGGCGGTTGCTGCTGAAGGTGTTGGTCTCGATGATATCGGCGCCGGCCGCGATGTAGGCGCGGTGCACTTCGGCGATGATGTCCGGCCGGGTGAGGTTGAGCTGGTCGAAGTTGCCGCTCAGTCCCCGGCGCTGGAGCTGGGTGCCCATGGCGCCGTCGAGCAGCAGGATCCGCTCCGCCATCGCCTCTCGGATATCATCGTTCAAATTCATGCTGCAAAAGTACTATATTTTATCCAAAGCCTGTTGCAGATCTTCGAGCAGGTCGTCGATGTGCTCGGTGCCGATGGACAGGCGGATAGTGCTGGGGAAGATGCCCTGCTCCTGTTTTTCTGCTTCCGTGAGCTGCGAATGCGTGGTCGTCGAGGGATGGATTACCAGCGACTTGACATCCGCTACGTTGGCCAGCAGCGAAAAAATCTGCAGGCTGTTGAGGAATCGGAACGCCTCTTCCTTGCCGCCTTTTACTTCAAAGGTAAAGATTGAGCCGGCGCCGTTCGGGAAGTATCGCTGGTAGGTGGCATGGTCCGGGTGGCTGGGCAACGACGGATGGTTGACTTTCGACACTTTGGGATGATGCGACAGGAAATCTACGATCTTCAGCGCATTGGAAACCTGGCGCTCGACGCGCAGCGACAGCGTCTCGAGTCCTTGCAGCAGGATGAAAGCCGTGATCGGGCTGATGCTGGCGCCGGTGTCGCGAAGTAGCACGCAGCGGGCGCGGGTAACGAAGGCAGCGGGGCCGGCCAGGTCGGCGAAGATCACGCCATAATAGCCGCTCTCCGGCTTGGTGAACTGCGGGAACTTGCCCGATGCACGCCAGTCGAACCGGCCGCCGTCCACGATCACGCCGCCCAGGGCGGTACCGTGGCCACAGATGAATTTCGTAGCGGAATGGACCACGATGTCGGCTCCGTGCTCTATGGGACGGATCAGGTAAGGTGTTCCGAAGGTGTTGTCAACCACCAGTGGTATCTGGTGCCGGTGAGCGATGGCTGCCACGGCATCTATGTCGATGAGATTGCTGTTCGGATTGCCCAGTGTCTCGATATAGAGTGCCTTGGTGTTCGGACGGATGGCTTTCTCGAAATTGTCCAGGTTCGCAGGATCCACGAAGGTCGTCGTGATGCCGTAGGGAACGAGCGTGTGCTGCAGCAGGTCGAAGGTGCCGCCGTAGATGGTTTGTGCGGCTACGATATGGTCGCCTGCTCCGGCCAGATTCAGGATGGAGTAGGAGACCGCTGCGGCGCCCGAGGCTACGGCCAGTGCGCCGACGCCGCCTTCCAGCGCGGCGATGCGCTGTTCGAAGACAGTCTGTGTCGGGTTGGTGATGCGGCCGTAGATGTTCCCTTCCTTGCTCAGGTCGAAACGTGCCGCGGCTTCTTCTGCATTCGGAAACAGATAGGCGGTTGTCAGATAGACGGGGACGGCACGGGCGTCCGTCACGGGGTCGGCCTGCTCCTGCCCGACGTGCAGTTGCAAGGTCTCAAAGTGGAGTTTTCTGGAGTCCATTTTCGTAATGATTTTGGTTGCAAAATTATGGAATGTGGATTTTTCGGACAAGAAAGAATGAAAAATAAGAATAATCAACTATTAAATAGAATTCTCGTAGAACAATTAAACAGTTTTGGGCAAAATGGGGAGTGGCGGCAGAAAAATCGGCTGTGTCTTTTGCCGGATGTTCAATTGTTTTTGTCCCATGTTCAAATCCGTAAGCCTTATTTGTATTCTTGATTTTTATCAGTAAGTTTGTAGAGTGGAAAAAGACAAATCCAACATTCAATCCATATGAAAAAATTCTTTTTGATTATGACCGCTGTGCTTTGCACGCTCTCTCTGTCCGCCCAGCCGAAGCTGCGCGCCGACAACATCGATGAAATCCTCAAGGCGATGACGCTGGAGGAAAAGGCCGCGCTGCTCGTCGGTGGTGGCTGGGGTTCGATGACCGCCGGTTCGATGACGGCTTCGAGCGAGACGCTCGTTTCCGGTGCTGCCGGCACGACCCGTCCCGTCGAGCGCCTCGGCGTTCCCGTGACCGTTCTGGCCGACGGCCCTGCCGGCCTTCGCATCAACCCGACCCGTCAGGGTACCGACAAGACTTTCTACTGCACCGGTTTCCCGGTGGGTACCGTCCTCGCATCGACCTGGAATACCGCCCTGGTGGAAGAACTGACCACCGCCATGGGCAACGAGGTGAAGGAATACGGTGTTGACGTGCTGCTGGCTCCGGGCCAGAACCTGCACCGCAACCCGCTCTGCGGCCGTAACTTCGAGTATTTCTCCGAAGATCCGCTGCTTTCCGGCAAGATGTCCGCCGCCTATGTCCGTGGCATCCAGAGTAATGGCGTGGGCGTGAGCATCAAGCACTTCGCCGCCAACAGCCAGGAAGTGAACCGCCAGCAGAACGATTCGCGCATCAACCCGCGCGCCCTCCGCGAACTCTATCTCAAAGGCTTCGAGATCGCTGTCAAGGAGTCCGATCCCTGGACCGTTATGTCTTCGTACAACCGTCTCAACGGCACCTTCACCCAGCAGAGCCGCGACCTGCTCACCACCATCCTTCGTGACGAGTGGGGCTTCAACGGCATCGTGATGACCGACTGGGGCAACAAAGAAGGCACCGTAGCCGCCGTCAACGCCGGCAACGACCTGATGGAACCGGGTATGGACAATGAAATCGAGCGCATCATCGCCGGTGTCAAGGACGGCCGCATCTCGCAGGAGCAGCTCGACGCCAACGTCCGCCGCATGCTCGAGTACATCGTCCGCACCCCGCGTTTCCAGCACTACAAATACTCCAACAAGCCCAATCTGAAAGCCCATGCAGACCTGGTACACAAGGCTACTGCCGAAGGTCTCGTGCTTCTCGAGAACAATGGTGCCCTGCCTTTCAAAGATGTGAAGAAGGTGGCTCTCTACGGCACTGGTTCCTATGACTTCATCGCTGGCGGCACTGGTTCCGGCAACGTGAACAAGGCGTATGTCCGCAATGTGGCCGAGGGCTTCAAGGCCAACGGTCTCGAGGTGGACGCTGACATCCAGAACTGGTATGAGCAGTACATTACCTTCACCAAGACGCAGCTGCGCAACAACGGGGCCGACAACGGCCTCGGCATCCTGCTTGGTGACCCGGTGGTTCCCGAAATGGAGATTTCCCGCTCTTTCATCGAGAAGAAACTCCCCATGACCGACGTGGCCGTGCTGACCATCTCCCGCAATGCCGGTGAGGGCGACGACCGCAAGGCCGCCGACGGCGACTGGACCCTGACGGGCCAGGAGCGCGAACTGATGCAGACCCTGGCCGATGTGTATCACGCAGCCGGCAAGCAGTTCGTCGTGGTGCTCAACATCGGCGGTGTCATCGAGACGGCTTCCTGGAAGCACATTCCCGACGCCATCCTGCTGGCATGGACTCCGGGTCAGGAAGGTGGTCTTGCCGTGGCCGACGTGCTCTGCGGCGCTTCCAATCCTTCGGGCAAGCTTCCGATGACCTTTCCGGTCAGTTACTTCGACATACCGTCCTCGTTCAACTTCCCGCATAACTACCGTGGCGGCAACAGCATCGACCTGGCAGCCCTCATGGGCGGCACCGTCAGCCGTCGTCCGATCAAGGACGTGACCTACACCGACTACGCAGAAGGTATCTGGGTGGGCTACCGCTACTTCGCCACCGCTGGAAAGAAAGTGTCCTATCCGTTTGGTTATGGCCTGAGCTATACGAGCTTCGCATACAGCAAGCCGGTCGTGAAAGTCGAGAAAGACGGCACGGTCAAGGCGACCGTCACCGTGACGAACACCGGTTCCGTGGCCGGCAAGGAGATCGTCGAACTCTACGTGACCGCTCCTGACGGCGGCCTCGTGAAACCGGTCTACGAACTTCGGGGCTTTGCCAAGACGAAAGAGCTGAAACCCGGCAAGTCCGAGACGCTGACCATCACCATCGATCCGTATACCCTGGCTTCGTTCAACGAGAATACTTCCGCTTGGGAGACCGCAGCCGGCAACTACACTGCCCACTTCGGCGCCTCCTCGGCCGACATCCGCTGCACGGCTCCCTTCAAGCTCGCCAAACCGCTGAGCTGGCCCGTCCACCGCGTCCTTCTCCCCGCCGAACCCGTCAAGGAGATTGCTGTGAAATAATCCCGGACTTATCCCGGCATCTACACGCTGTCCGGCCAGGAAATCTTCGTCATTTCCTGGCCGGACTTGTTTGCTGGCCGTTGCCGGTTTTGTTCTTTACCGGATTCTTCGTACCTTCGTAAACCAAAAATCGCACGCCCGTTGCTGCCGGTCCGGAATTCTCACATCATTCGCCATACGCTGAGGCATTACTTGGCGGCGGCTATTTTTGCCGGCATTATCATCCAGCTCAACAGCACGATAGACAGCATGGTGGCAGGTCGGTTCATCGGAGCCGATGCTGTGTCGGTCATCATCCTGGCCCTTCCGCTTGTGAATATCCTGATGCTGCCGGGCACCATCCTCCTGATGGGAACGACGCTCTTGATCGCGCCGGCTTTCGGAAACCAGGATTACAGGCGCGTGAACCGGATCCTCACGGTGGGATTGGCATCGGCCCTGGTCATCAGCGGAATCTTTACGGCGCTGCTGGCTGTTTTTGCGGAGCCTGTGTCCCTCTTCATAACCCGTGACGCGCGTTTGCAGCCCATGCTGCAGGCGTATTTCCCTTTTGCTTTTGTGGGAAGTTTCTTCGGCCTTTTTGCCTGCGCTGGCAGCCAGTTCGTCCAGATCAGCGGCCGTCCCCGGCTGGTGGCCTGGTTCGTGGGAATCTTCGGGGTTTTGAACCTGGCCCTGGATATTCTTTTTGTACGTGTACTGGAGATGGGAATCCGGGGAGCGGCTGCGGGCACTTCCGCCGCGGCCATTCTGGGTTTTCTGGTGATGGTTCCGTATCTGTTGCGGGAGCCCCGTCCCTATCGTCTGTCCTGGCCTGAATGGGCCCGGATCCGCGGCTATTTCCGGGAAATCCTGTCGCGCGGCACCCCCGCTGCCATGACGGGCGTTTCTATGATCATCCTCAATCTGGGACTCAATACCCTGGTGCTGCGAACGCTGGGGGCGGACGGGATGTTCACCCTGAGCATCTGTATGCAGTTGCTGATGATCTGTATGCTGGTGCTCACCGCGACGGGTGGTACCATAACGGGGCTGGGCGGCATTCTGTCCGGCGAGGAGGACTGGGATGGTGTGGGCCGGCTCATCTCTCTGATCCTGAGGCTGTCGCTGGGGTTGGCGCTTGGCGCGTCCGTTTTACTGCTGGCTTTTCCTGCTGGGGTGGCTTCGCTCTTCGGGGCCGATGAGGGGCTTGCACAGCTTTCGGCCGCCTCGCTTCGCATTTTCGGCGGTGTCTTTCTTCCTGCTACGGTGCTGATGACGCAGGCCAATGCTTTTCTGCTGGTGAAGCGGGGGCGTCTGGCCGCTCTGTTGCAGGCGGGCATCGTCATCTGTATCCTGCCGCTTGCGCTGGCCTTTTCCCGCTGGAATCTGTGGGTGGCGCTGCCGCTGGGAATGCTGATCCCCATGCTGGGGGGACTGGCGACTTCTGCCATTCTTTCAAGAAGGGAAGGGAAGTTGCATCCGGTCTGGCTTATCCCCGTGGGCGACACGCGACATTCTTATACCGTGAGCGTGGCCTATTCCAATGGAAGCGTTTCGCGGCCATTTCTCCTTCTTTGCGAAAGGCTTGAGGCGATGGGGCTTCCCCAGCATGAGAATACGGCCATAACGCATTGTGTGGAAGAGATGATGCTGCACCAGCTGGAGATGGGGCAGTCCTGCGGGCTCAAGGGCAGTTTCGATGTGGGGATTGTGGACGGCGACCAACGTTTTACGATCCTGGTCAAGGCGGCGGGAAAGGCTTTCAATCCCCTGCGCGGATATGGGCAGCATACACCGGATTCACTGAGCCTCCGCATCGTGCAAGGCTTCTGCCGCGATGTCAACTACCGCTATGCCAGCGGAGTCAACTGCGTCTACCTGAATTTCGACAAGCATTGAATCCGGGATTTTCGGATACGGTATCATATCATCTACGCCGCCCCTGCAGCGCTCTGGTACTTGCTCCAGAACCGTCTCGCTACGCTCGACCCTTCCCAAAGGAGTTACGGGGCTCTGCCCCGAACTCCGTCGCTCAGGCCTTGCTATCGCACATGGCTACCCTGCTCGGCCTCCGCTAGCGGCTAGTGCCGCTTTGGGCCCCTCCCTCTTACAGTGCCGAGGGTGGCATGGGTTCTGGAGCAAGCTACCACCCGCGCTTAGGGCAGAGGCGGCTATTATTCAGTATAATGAATCGACTCATCAGATGATGATGCCGGCGCTGAATTCTATTTTGAAGTGCAACGCTTTGAAGCCTGACAGCATGTCTTTACTGTCATAACCAGAAAAGCGACAGATGATGGGATACAAGCCTTTGACAAGTGAGCGGCGATATACGATTGAGGTGTTGTTGCCGACATCGATGAGTTTGAGGGAAATACGAAAGGAGGATGAATGCCAGGCACGGAAGTGAACACGGTGAGTACTGGACGAAAAATGTCTATGGGAACAAGTACGATTTCTACAACCCGATTTTGCAGAACACCGGGCATATCACCGCATTGAGGAAGAATCTCAAAGACTATAGATCCTTGCCCATCTTCTCTAGTCGCATTTTCCAGGCAAGCCCGTTTGGATGTGTCCGTTCATGATGCTATTGTTATTTATTGGAATCAGATCCTGAGAGTAATACGTCAATTCGGGGAAGTAAAGCTCTCTGCAGAGCAGGTTGACTTCTACGGATGCACCAACTATCCGACCTGCAGGTTCACGATTCCTATTGAATAATAGATAGCTCGGTGTGGGAGCCTTGCGGGTTGGCTCAAGGCCCACCCGCTGGTCTCGACACGATTCGCCGCCTTTTGTGCCCGAATAGCAGCAGGGGTGACAGCGGGGCGACGATTTGCGAGCGGCAGGAAATACGCGGCCAAGCGGGAGTCCCGTCTCGTGACGGCGCAGGTTCTTCGACCGTTAGCGGAGCGTAGCGACAGCTAAAAGGGAGAAGTTCGCCGTCAAGGGACGGACGCGCAGGTTGCGCCTGCCGCGAGCCTTGAGGAGCAACGCTGTCAGCCCTGCGCTGGAAGCGCCTTGCGCAATAAAGGAGTCGGAGAGGCTGTTCTATCCGACGTATTCGGACGGGGGTACGCCGAATTGTTTCTTGAAGGAGGTGGAGAAGTGGGAGAGGGTGTTGAAGCCGGTCATGTAGGCGATTTCCGACATGTTGTACTTGCCCTCTTTCAGGAGATCGGCGGCGCGGTTGAGCTTGTAGCGCTTGAAGAAGACCGAGGGGTTTTCGCCCGTGAGGCCCTTGACTTTGTAGTAGAACTTCGTGCGGGAGATCTTCATCATCTCGGTGATGCGCGTGATGTCGAGCTCCGTGTTGTCCAGCTCTTTTTCCATCAGGTCGTAGAGTTGCTTCATGAAAGCGGCGTCGCGCGGGGAGAGGGCTTCTGGCTCGATTTCGTCGGTCGAGGTGGCGGAACCCAGCTGGGAACGCATCTTGTCGCGGTTGCTGAGCAGCGATTTGACCAGGGCCAGCAGATAGGCGGGCTGGAATGGCTTGGTGACGTAGGCATCGGCACCTTTGGCCAGACCCTGAACCTGGTTTTCGACCGCTACTTTGGCCGTGACCAGAATGACGGGGATGTGGCTCAGCTGCAGGTCGTTCTTGATGGCCTCGCAGAGTTCGTAACCGCTCTTGCCCGGCATCACGACGTCGCTGATGACCAGGTCGGGCGTTTCCGACGCCATGCCGGCCAGGGCCGAATCAGCATCGAAATAGATGTTGACGCGATAGGTGGGCTGGAGCAAAACTTTTACGTAGTTGGCCACGTCGACGTCGTCGTCCACGACGGCGATGAGCCGCTGGCCGCTTTCCGGCTCGGCCGTCGCTGTCTCCTGGACAACGGGGATGGTAACGATCTCCGGCTCCCGCTCGGTGCGCTCG
>Ga0310786_10009070_pt1 | contig 12691 bp, 8 predicted proteins | sample AusTroGonzalo_MG_FD_203881 | JGI IMG/M metagenome (GOLD analysis project Ga0310786, IMG submission 203881) | Bovine rumen microbial communities from tropical cattle in Woodstock, Queensland, Australia - Gonzalo_03 (v2) (version 2) | ecosystem: Host-associated > Mammals > Digestive system >...
TGTCTCATCGCTGGGCTAATGGACATAGTCGGAATGCGCCGCATGCCTGCGACGCTGCTCGTCGGCGCCGCTGTCGCCGCGCTGTCGATGCCGTGCGTCCTGTTCAAGGGGGTCCTGAAGTGGGAGGACTTCGCGGTGAGCCAGCTGTGGCTGCCTCTGGGCGCGCTTGCGCAGGGGTTCTTCGTAGTGAACGGCACATACGGCTGGGGCTGGGAAAAGTTCCGCGAGGCGGTTTCCGCCGGGCGCGGGCTTGCCATGCCGGGCTGGATGAAGGCGCATTACGCCGTGGTCATCCCGGCGCTCGTCGCGGCAGTGCTCGTCGCCGGCGTCGTCCAGACCTTGCTGCGTCCGTAGCCCCTTGCGCCCGCGTCGGCGCATTTTCGCCGCGGCATTGTCCGTACCGTCGTCGCAGAATATGGTATAATGTGCGCAGGAAGGATGATGTCTTGGATTCTTCGATCGCGATAGTCGGCATGAGCTGCCGGTTCGCCGGGTGCGGTTCGCTCTCGGCGTTCTGGGACGCCATCATGTCCAGAAAGAGCATGCTAACGGTGCCCGGCGTGGACTCGGAGCTTCCGCTCGGGCAGCGCAACGTGTTCGAGCGCCCGTATCCGACCAGGCTCGGGCAGCTCGGCGACCTCTATGCGTGCGTGCCGTCCATGCAGAACTTCCCGCGGCAGGTGAACGCCGGCGAGAACCAGGACCTCTACTTCGCGACGCAGCTTGCGTTCGACGCTCTCGCCGACGCGTCCATCCGCATCCACTCCCGCGAGCCGCTGCGCGGCACCGTCAGGCTTGGGTACGCCCCGCCGTTCAACTCCTCCACGGTGAACTGGCTGCAGCATACGGCGTTCCTCGACCAGACGATGGAGATAATCCGCCGCTACATGCCGAACGCGCCGGAGGAGCTGCTGGCGGAGACGAAGGAAAAGCTCAGGGAGTCCCTGCCGGAGCCGAACGCCGCGTCGTTCCTGCTCGGCTCGGGATACCGCTTCGTGTCGTGGATTGCGCGCGAGTGCTCATTCTCGGGGGCGGCGACGATACTGGACGCCGGCATCATCAGCGGCGCCGCCGCGCTCATGTGCGCGGTCGAGGACCTGCGGCTGGGGCACGCCGACGTCGCGCTAGCGGGGGCGGTCATGCCGCCTCTCGGCCGCGCGTATCTCGAGGGGCTCTCCGGCGAGGTGCGGTTCTCGACGCGGCAGGAGCTGCACCCGTTCGAGCAGGAGCCTGCCGGGACTATTCCCGGCGAAGGCGGGGCGTTCTTCGTCCTCAAGCGCCGCGAGGACGCGCTGCGGGAGCACGACAGGATATACGCGCTCATCCGTTCCGTCAACGTCGGGCACAATCCCGAGGACGATCCGTCGCGGATCATGGCGGACGCCATGCGCGAGGCGGACGCGGGCATCCATTCGATAGGGCTTATAGAGGCGGACGGATCCGGGATAAAGGAGATGGAGTCGCGCGAGATAGCGGCGGTGCAGAGGCTTTGGGGCGAGCACAAGCCCGGCGGGCCGCTTGTCGGCATCGGCTCCGTGAAGGGGAACATCGGGCACACGCTCAAGGCGGCGATGGCGGCGGGCGTGGTCAAGGCGGCGCTTGCGCTCAGGTACCGCGTCCTGCCCCCGCAGGTAGAGCCCGAGCACCCGTCCGAGGCGATCGCCAACCTCGGCTCCAGCGCATATCTACTGACCGAGGCGAGGCCGTGGATAACGGGCGACAGCTCCAAGGCCCGCCGCGCGGTGGTGACGGGCTCTAACTTCGACCCCTGCAACCCGGTCGGCGAGGCGAGCCGCGGCGGAAGGAGCGCGGCGATAGTGCTGGAGGAGGAACCGGAGGACAGGACGTGACGGCGGACATGCAGGCTATCGGCGGCACCGAACTAGTGGTGCTTTCCGCTGCGGACGACGCGGCGCTGCTCGCGGAGGCGTCGCGGCTGGTGACGTTCATCGACAGGATCCCGGACGTGCGGCTGGTGGACATCGCGTACACGGCCAGCCTCTCGCACGGGCCGTCGGTGCTGGCGATAGTCGCGTCATCGACGCAGGACCTGCGCGACAGGCTGGCGTCCGCCAGGAGCCGTCTGGAGTCCGGGACCGCCACCCGCCTGAAGGACAAGAGCGGGACCTACTACTTCCGGGAGCATCTCCTCGGCGACGGCGGTGGCAAGTTCGCGTTCGTCTACCCGGGCGCGCTGTCGTTCTACCCGGACATGATGCGCGACCTCGTGGTGCTGCACCCCGAGTGCCGCGCGCCGTTCGACGAGCTGGAGGAGGCGCTCGCCGACGATCCGGAGTTCTCCCCGGCCAACTTCATATTCCCCCCCGCGCCGTACTACAGGCACGACGCGGACATATTCAGCTCCGGCGCGTACTCCCAGGCGTTCGTGTCCGCGTACGCGGGCTGCGCCGCGATGTCGCGGCTCCTGGACGCGGCGGCGATACGGCCAGACGGGGTTGTGGGCTGCGGAGGCGGCGACCTCGCCGCCGTGATGAAGTCCGGCGCGACAGGCGCGAACACGCCGCGCGCGGAGCGCGTCAAGGCGCTCAGGGACATCTACAGGATCGTCAGCAAGGCGGTCGACCACGAGGGCCTGCCGAAGACGGTGATGGTGATGGCGCTGCCGCGGCGTGAGGAGGATCTCGTGGGCCTGCTCGAGCCGTTCCCGAAGGGAGCCGTTTACCTGGCGGCGGACTTCTCTCCGAAGATGAAGGCATACGCCATAGAGCCGTCCTTCGAGGACGCCGCGATGAAGGCGTTCGCGGACGCGGGGGTGAGGACCCTCAGGCTCGAGCTGGACAGGCCGTTCAACACGCCGCGCTGCGCGTCCGTCGTGAGCGCCGTCAAGAAGTTCGCGTCGTCGTGGATGAAGTCCAGGCCTGTGTGCGACGTCTACTCGTGCGGAATAGCCGACCGGCTGTCGGACAAGCCGCGCCACGCCCGGAACGACACGGCCGAGCGCTGGGCGACGACGGTGAGGTTCGCGGACACCATCCGCAAGATGCACGACGACGGATACCGGGTCTTCCTGGAGGTCGGGCCGCGCGGGCTGATGACCAGCGCCGTCGAGGAGACGCTTAGGGGGCGTCCGTTCGCGGCGATCGCGATGAACTCGATCCACAGGCGGGGGCTCCTGCAGGTGCAGCATGCGCTGGCGCAGCTTGCCGCGCTCGGCGCGTCCATGGACCTGTCGGGATTCTACGTCCGCCGCCGCGCGAGGAAGCTGGACTTCGACGCGACCCTGTCCATGGAGTTCAGGACGGTTTCCGAGCGCAAGCTCTCCAGGGCGTTCCCCAAGATGATTTTCCTCGGCGATCCGGTCGCGACGGCGACGTACATTCAGGAGCCCAAGGGGCGCGGCGCGCGCGCGGCGGTGCGCGCCGCGGCGAAGGCGGCGCAGGAGGGCAGGTTCCGCCAGTTCGAGGCCGGCATGGTCGACCCGCTCATATCCGACGCGCCGCCGACGCAGTCCGTGCCCGGGGTCTCCTACGAGTTCACGAAGGTATTCCGGCTCGCGGACGCGCCGTTCATCGGCGACTTCGCGTACGGCGCCAGCCAGCTGTCCTACTCCGACCCGAACCTGCGCGGGCTTGTGATGCTGCCTATGGCGGTCGCGGCGGAGATAATGGCGGAGTCCGCGCAGCGCGTGGTGCCGAACTGGCACCTCGTCCGGATCGAGGACTTCGTCTGCCGCCGCCGCGTCCCGTTTGTCCGCGGTGGGCTGAAGCTGACCGTCCACGCGGAGCGGGTGGCGCCGGACGACCCGGCGACCGCCGCGGTGAAGGTGCAGATACGCGCCGACTCGCCGGACGCCAAGTTCACCTGGCCGGAGATGGAGGCCAACTTCATACTTGCCGAGGACTGGCTGCCGCCGGCGCCGGCCGCCGTGGAGCCGCTCGCGCACCCGCGCTCCGTTCACTGGTCCAGCCGCGACATCTACCCGTCCAAGCTCGGGTTCGGCAAGCGGCTGAGGGGCATCACCTTCGCGGAGAGCTGGGCCGAGAGCGGGATAAACTACGAAGTGGAGGTGCCGCCGCTCGCCGGCAACGTCACGTTCACGAGGCTGCCGCAGTGGGCGGTGAACCCCCTGCTCATGCAGATCGTGACGAGCGGGTTCATGCTGTGGCGTTGCCACGAGAGGTTCGCCGGCGCGTTCTCGTTCCCGTTCCGCTTCCGCCGGATGGAGCTCAGGGACCTGGTCCAGAAGGAGGGCGCCAGGCTGAACTGCTACCTGAGGCTCACGGGCGTGACGCCGCGCACGCACCTCTGCGACATAACGGTGACCGACGGGAACGGAAACGTAGCCATGGAGGTGGACGGCTGGGAGGAGATGACGGAACGCGTGCCGAAGGCCTTCTGCGACATAGTCCTCCAGCCGGCGACGAGCTTCATTTCCGAGAGCGTTTCGCCGGAGTACTTCGGCAATCCCGGCACGGACGTGGCGTCGGCCGTGATAACGGACGTCCCCTACGGCATGTTCGAGCGCAACGAGGAGCTCTGGCTCAAGATCCTGAGCAACGTGATCCTGAACGTTCCGGAGCGCAAGGAGCTCGCGGAGATGAACGGCTCCGTCGCCCGCAGGACCGAATGGCTGTTCGGGCGCATCGCGGTGAAGGAGGCAGTGCGCCGCTACCTCAAGGACTACCACCAGGCGAGGTGGAGCTACGCGGACGTGCAGATATGGCCGAACGAGGACGGCAAGCCGCAGGCGATCGGCGCCTGGGGCGACAACCTGGCGTCCAAGCTGGACGTCGCGATCGCCCATACGTCGCAGTTCGTCATCGCGCTCGCGGCCTCCAACGCCCGCGTCGGCGTGGACGTGGAGCAGGCGACCCGCAACCTCTCCGAGGAGTTCACCTTCGGCGTGTTTACGCCAGACGAGCTGGAGCTGGCGACGAAGGCGGCGAACGCGTCTCAGGCGCTGATCCGCTTCTGGTGCGCGAAGGAGGCGGTATCCAAGGCGCTCGGAACCGGCATCAGGTTCTCGCCGAAGGAGCTTCTGGTCACGGACTACCTGCCGGACGCCGGGAAGCTGACCGTGCGGCTTACGGGCGCCTGGCTGGGCCCGTTCAAGGACTTCACGGGCAGGGACATATCGGTCTCGACGCGCATAGTGCGAGACCATGCGCTGGCGTTCTGCTTCATACCGGCTTCGCTTTTCAATGAAGAGTGACTTCCCCGAGCACGCCTGCGCATACGCGAAGCGCCTTGCCGCCGTATCGCCGCGCTTCGCCCTGCAGGTCTACGACCCGCCGGACATGGAGTCGCGCGACGGCGGGGACGATGGCTACGGGCCGGATCCGTTCGGGGAGCTGGCGCATGCGTCGAAGTGCTTCGGGCTCAAGCAGCGCTTCCCCGACCGTGTCCTCGTCATGACGTCCGACCGCTGCTTCATGAACTGCCGCCACTGCACGCGGCGCGGGCTGCTCGGCAAGGCGCAGGTCGTGAGGACGGACGGCGAGCTGGCGGCGTGCGTCAGGTACGTGGAGGCGCATCCGAAGGTCAGGGACGTGCTCTTGTCGGGCGGGGACGTGCTGACGCTCCCCGACAGCGGGGTGATGCGCTTCGTGGACGCCTTCGCCGCGCTGCCGCAGGTGGAGGTCGTCCGCGTCTGCACGCGCGCGCCGAGCGCGAACCCGGGGCGCGTCACCGCATCTCTGGCCCGCGCCCTCGGGCGCTCCGGCAAGGTCTGGGCGAACGTGCAGTTCAACTGCGCGGACGAGCTGACCCTGGCGGCCCGGCGCGCCGCCGCCAGGCTAGTGGACGCCGGGGTGCCGGTCTCGTGCCAGACCGTGCTCCTTAGGGGAGTCAACGACTCTGCGGCCGAGATGCTCAGGCTCTTCCGCGCGCTCACGGCCGCGCGCATAAGGCCGTACTACGTGTTCATGTGCGACCCCGTCGCCGGAATCGGGCGCTTCCGCGTGCCGCTCGCCAGGGCGAGGGAGATCGAGCTGCGCTGCGCGGAGTCCGTCGGCGGCCTCTCGTTGCCGCGGTTCGTGTGCGACGTGCCGGGCGCGAAGCGGAAGATCCCGATATCCGAATGCGTCCCGCCCATGGGAGGGTAGCGGGAGCGTCTGCGGGGGGTGGCTGGGACGAGGTTGTTTTGCTGTCATCGGCGGCATCGCAATCCGTTTCAGTAGTCAAAAGGAGAATACACGACAATGAGTTCCGAGTTTGTGCAGACGCAGGTGACGCTCCTGCAGAGGATTGCAATGGAGAAGACGGGCGAGGACGAGGCCTCGTGGGCGAGGTTCTTCGAGCTGTACTATCCGGCCATGGTCGCATTCGCGAAAGGCCTTGGCGGATACGGGAACTCGGAGGACATCGCGTCGGAGGTTTTGGTCAAGCTGGTCGACGTCCTCCGCCACGGCAAGTACGAGCGCCAGTCAGGCAAGCCGTTCAGGGCCTACGTGAAGACGCTCATCCGCAACCAGCTCGCCGACCTTTACCGGAAGGAAAAGTCTCGTGGCCTTGGATTGAAGGTGGAGCTTACGGACCAGGTCAAGGAGGAGGTGGTTGGCGCCGGCCAGGATTTCACGGCGGAGCTTGACGTGGAATGGGCTAAAGCCTGCCAGAACGCCGCGATACAGCACATACTTACGAAGACCGCCCTCAGCGAGCAGTCCAAGTCCGTATACAGGGAGTACGCCGTCAGGGGCCGTCCGATAGGAGACGTGGCCAAGGAGTTCGGCATCTCAAAGAACATGGTCAGCCAGACAAAGACGCGCATCGACCGCATGGTGTCCGCCATCATCGCTGAATACGGGGATTGAGATGGAGCCGCTCCGCCCAGGCCAGCGCATAGGCGCGTACAAGATCATCCGGCAGCTTGGCGTCGGGGGAATGGGACGGGTGTACGAAGCGGAGCACGTGGCGCTTGGTGTCAGGCGCGCGCTTAAGGTGTTCTCCACGGTGTCCGAGCATTCTGAATTCCTGCGCAAGCGCTTTGTCGCCGAGGGACGCATCCTCGCCGATTTGCAGCATCCTCGGATCGTCCGCGTCTACGACCTTGTTGTGGACGAGGATTCCGACACAGCCTATTTCGAGATGGATCTCGTCCTCTCCCCCAATGGCCAGCCGCGCACGTTGGCAGACGAACAGCGCGATGGCGTGGGCGAGGAGAAGATAGCCGGCTGGTTCAGGGATATCTGCGAAGGTCTTGCGTACATACATTCGCAGGGAGTCGTCCACCGTGACATATCGCTCGACAACGTCATGATTGGTTCCGACGGACATGCGGTAATCACGGACTTCGGCGTAGCGAAGATAATCGACGACTCGTACCGCAGGAAGATCAATGTCGCCGTCACGATGGTTTCCAAGGACGGGGCCGAGATGCGCATGGGCAAGGGGCTGTACATGGCGCCTGAGCTGAAGCGGCCGGACGGCAGGGCGTCGTTCGCCACGGATGCATGGGCGGTCGGCGTTCTGCTCTTCCGTATGCTTTCTGGGTCGTGGTACGACGTTGGCACGCATTTAGAGGATTGGCTCGCTGACTTTGAATACGACTGGCATCCCGTCATCGCCCAGCTTTGCAATGTCGATCAAGAAAAGCGGCTTGGCGAAGGCGGGATCGCGGCTTTGCCAGCGCTGCTGCAACGCAAGCCGCATCCCGTGTCTTTCTGGCGACGCAGAAAGGTGATTTGGGGTGTTGCTGTCTTTGCACTTGCCGTTGCAGTCTTGGGCGCAGGGTTTCTTATCAAAAGGAGCTATTTGTCGAAGGACGCCGCCAGACAGCGCGATGATTCCGCAAGGTATATTCTGGAGTTTGTGGACGAGGAGGGCACAGGCGAAAAGGATGCCATAAAAAGAGTCGAGGACCAGATGCCAAGAGGCGTTTTAGCAATACCGGCGGAAATGGACGGACGTTGCGTTAAGGGCATCGCGAACGGCGCGTTTGAAGGTTGCTATGCCTTGACGAGCGTAATTGTTCAAGACGGTGTTGTGAACATCGGGGACGATGCATTCTCTGGCTGCAGCGCCTTGACGAGTGTGACGATCCCGTCCAGCGTAACAAACATTGGGGAGAAGGCATTCTTTGATTGTACCGCCTTGACGGGCGTGACGATACCTGACGGCGTGACAAGCATCGGAGAAGAGGCTTTCTCTGGCTGCAGCGCTTTGACGCATGTGATGATCCCGTCCAGCGTAACAAGCATCGGTGAAGGCGTGTTTGACTTTGAAGGCACAGCCTTGGGAACTGTTTACGTGTCTGTCGGGGATGCCGATCGCGTCAAGAAACTGCTCATTAATTCCGGGTGTGACGAGGATGACATATCAGGCGTCACATTCAAAGAGTCGACGGATGCGGTGCCGTGATTGCGATGTAATATGTAGATCAAAACTTGATGAATAGGTCGCCGGACAGACTAAATGCAACTAGGGGCAGGTTAAATGCACCGTAGCTCTGCTGTGTGCATTTAGTCTGCCAAATTGCATTTAACCTATTACTGGAATGCGCCTTGCATGCGTCGCTGCGGGCCGTGGTGCTGCCGCTCGGTCTCGTCGCTCGGTTTTGCGCTTCCCCCCGAAGACAAGCTTCCGTATCCAGCCTGCCGTGCCTCGGCTGGTGTCTCTGGCTGCGTGCGAGACGCCTCCTACGCCTGCAAAAACTCGCTCCTCACTCGCGGCACACCCCGTCCCTCCGCTCGCCGCGCATCCGTACGGAGCGGGCTTCCCGCCCGCGTCGCGCTTGCAGGGTGCCCCGGCTTTGGTGTATAATTCGCGCCGGCCCCTCGAGACAAAAGCTCCCCCAGCCCATCGCGCAAGTCTGGTTTGCGGCCGAGTAAATGCGCCTGGGTTGGTTTGTGTGCATAGTCCTCTGTCGAGAGGGCCTTTACTTCATCTCGATTCCGACCAGCCTAGGCTTGAGGACCACCTCCCTCGGGTCAACCTTCGAGATGTGGAGCTTCGCGGCCGTGCCCTTGCCGTAGAGGAATTCGAAGACGTCGTAGGGCGTCCTGTCGCCGTTCACGTAGCGGACGTAGGCGTTGACGTGCGAGAGGGCGAGATACGCCTGCCCCTGTGTGAGCGAGTCGAAGGAGACGCCCTTCGGGAGGATTTCGCGGACGATCTCGTGGTTGCGCTCGATCTGCGACTTCTGGTTGGAGTTCATGGGGTCGCAGAAGAACACCCTGGTGCGCTTCGTGCCGTCCTCGCACTCCTCGATGCGCGAGGGGTAGGAGAACTCCGTGCCGCGGTCGGTGAGGATGACCGGGAACAGCCTCGCGAACAGCTCCGGCCCGAGCTCCGCGTAGAGCCTGTCGAACACCGCGACGACGTTTTCCGCGCACTTGTTGGGGATGAGGATGCCGACCATGAAGCCCGCGTTGAGCCAGTGGAGCGTCAGGAGGCAGACGCCGCCTACGCGCCCTATGACGAGGTCCATGTACACCGGCCCGACGCCGGGATGCTCCGAGAGGAACTTCTGGTAGTCCCCGTAGGTGCGCCCGACGTAGCAGCCGGTCTCCACCTTGTGCTGGTACTCTTTCGCGAGCGACTTGCGCGGGCGCACCATGCAGGCGCGCTTGAGGTCGCCGCGCTTCGCGGAGAGGACGCCGTAGTTGACGTAGCGCTGGATGGTGCGCTCGTGCCGGGTGAGCTTCGCGGCGTTGGCGACGCAGATGTGGTGGACGGACTGTCCCGCCTTGATCCCCGGGGAGACGATCTCGTCTATGTAGTCGCGCTCCCACGGCTCGAGCGCCGCGCCCTGGCGGCTTTCGCTCAGGGTCCTGCGGTAGTCCTCCTGCGCGTGCGCGGCGACGTAGAAGAGCTTGCGCCTGTGGCACTGCCTCTCGTCGGGGCAGCCGTTGCAGACCTTGCCCGTGCGCAGGAGGCGCTTCGAGCAGTCGATGTACTCGACGTTGGCGCAGAACCGGTTGCAGTTGCGGTAGCCGCACCGGACGCACGGCGCGCCCTTGGCCGGGCAGTCGCCGCAGACCCCGGTTAGCTTGCAGTCCTGCCTGTGGACGCACTGGTTGGCGCGCCCGTAGCACCCCTTGAACGACTCGTAGGTGTGCTTCCTGATCTCGCGGGAGACCGTCGAGAGGCTGACGCCGATCTCCTTCGCGATGGTCCTTTCGGACATTCCGGCCGCGAGGCCGAACTCGATGCGGCACCTCTGGGTGTCGGTCATCTGCTTCTTTCCTTTCGTCATCTGTGTTTCCTTTCGTGTTGCCCCGCTGGAATTGGCGGGGTGAGCGAATGATAGCGAAAATCCCGTGGCAGGTTAAATGCGACGGGCCGCCCCCATGGGGGCGCTGTGGATGTTGTCCTCTTTGATGGAACTGTTTTTCTTGAGACTCTATCTATGGCAGAGACAATGCAACCCCATCCGATACTGGCAGACTCAATGCAACCAGGCGGCACGACAGAGTGAATGCGACTCCCCGCTTCGCGGGCAGTCGCATTCACTCTGTCTTCTCACGAAACTTGATGAATATAAACGCACCCGTGCAAATGCGCGCGGGATTTTGGTATAATATGCGGCATGAGCGGCATATCGCCGTGCAAATCGGAGGGATGAGGCATGATAGACTATGAAAAGGAGTTCGAGACGCCCGGCTACGCCACGCGGCAGACGGCCGTGGCGCGGACGTTCAAGGTTGTGTACGGATGGATGGCGGCGGGGCTTGCGCTCTCCGGCGTCGTCGCCTGGTATACGTTTACGAGCGGTCTTTGGCAGAAGATTGTCATGGGCCCGTGGATGACAGTATGCATAGTCGCGGAGATCGGGCTTGTCTTCCTGCTGAGCGCCGCCGTGAACAAGGTGTCGGCGGGTGTGGCGCTTGCGATGTTCATAGGCTATGCGGCGCTGAACGGGTTGACGCTGTCCGTGGTGTTCGTCGCCTACAACCTCGCGCTTGTGCAGAACGTTTTCTTCATCACCGCCGGCATGTTTGCGGGCCTTGCGCTGTGGGGAACGTTCACCAAAAACGACCTGACCAGCATCGGGGCTTTCTGCGGCATGGCGCTCTGGGGCGTCATAATCGCGTCTTTGGTAAACATCTTCGTAGGCTCCAGCGGACTCGACTGGATCATATCCTTCGTCGGCATCATCGTGTTCACCGGCCTTACGATGTACGACGCGCAGAAAATCCGCCAGCTGGCCGCGAACGAGGGCGCGATGGACTCCTCGGCCGTCATGAAGGTCGGCATCATAGGGGCGCTGGCGCTCTACCTCGACTTCATCAACCTGTTCCTCAGCCTGCTTAGGCTGTTCGGGAGGGAGCGCTGATGCAGGACGTGAACCTGACCGGCGGGGGCAAGATCAACTGGCCGCTTGCGGTGGTGGCGAGCGTTGCCCTGCATGTCGTAGGCATCGGCCTTGTGCTGTTCTTCGCGGGCGCGTTCGACTCCGGCGGCTCCGCGCCCGCCCCGCTGCCGGCGGGCGGGCCGTCTCTTGATCCCGTGGAATCGGAAGTTGAGCAGGTGACTCCTGTCGCGCCTCCGGTTTCGTCCCCGTCCGTTTCTTCGGGTGCGCCTTCGAGTGGCGTTGCCGCGACTCCGCCGCTGATCGACCCCGCCGAGCCGTCAGGTCCGGCGACGTACAAGGTGAAGCCCGGCGACAGCCTGTCCAAGATAGCCAAGAACCACGGATGCACCGTGAAGGAGCTGGCGGAGCTGAACGGATTTCCGGTCAACAAGATGCTTGACGTAGGCGAAACACTCAAGGTCCCGCAGTGAAAGGCGGGCGATAGGAGGAAAACACAATGAAGAGACTGAAGGCGTGCGCCGCTTCCGCGGCGATTCTGGCGGCGGCGGGGTGCATGTGCTTCCGCTGCGAGGAGCCGGCTCCGGCGTATCCGGACTCGGTGGACGAGGGGTTCGTCCCGCTCATACAGGGCACAAACCTGACGGGCTGGGCCGGGGCGACGGCGATGTACTCCGTGGACGCTGACGGCGTGCTTGAGTGCCATCCCGAGCGCAAGCTCCCGGCGGGCGTCAGGGGCGATCTCTGGACCGAGCGCAGCTTCACGAACTTCGTCCTGCGGTTCGAGTTCGTGATGCCGAAGAACGGAAACAACGGACTCGGCATCCGCATGGAGCCCGGGAAGGACGCGGCGTACTACGGAATGTGCGAACTGCAGCTCCTGGACGACGGCGGCAGCGAATACTACGACGCCGAGAACAAGAAGGACAAGCTAAAGCCCTACCAGTACACGGGCTCGATATACGGCGTCGTGCCGTCCCTCCGCGACAACTTCGACAAGCAGATATGGGACAAGGAGGCGAACTTCACCGGCGGCGGCAGCTATGTGCGCAAGCCGGAGATGTGGAACTTCGCCGAGGTCAAGGTCATAGGCAGCGAAATCGAGTTCTACCTCAACGGCTATCTGGTGACCAAGGGCGACGTCTCGAAGTTCAAGGGGGACGGGGACACGCCCGACGGCAAGACGCATCCCGGGCTCCACCGCGCGTCCGGCCCGATCGGATGGCTTGGGCACGGCCACGCCGTCAAGTGGCGGAACATCCGCGTGAAGGACCTCCCGGCGGACGCCAGGATGGGCGAAGTCTGCCCGCGTGCGGCGATGCCTTGTCCGCCCGGATTCGAGCCGTACTTCACGGGCAAGGCCTCCGACCTCGCCAACTGGAAGGGCGTGACTACGGATGAGAAGTTCGACAACCCGCTCGTGCGCCAGGCGGCGACGCCGGAGAAACGCGCCGCGATGCAGGCCGTCGCCGACAAGGG
>Ga0310786_10009071_pt1 | contig 12691 bp, 8 predicted proteins | sample AusTroGonzalo_MG_FD_203881 | JGI IMG/M metagenome (GOLD analysis project Ga0310786, IMG submission 203881) | Bovine rumen microbial communities from tropical cattle in Woodstock, Queensland, Australia - Gonzalo_03 (v2) (version 2) | ecosystem: Host-associated > Mammals > Digestive system >...
GTTACTCACCCTTTCGCCGGTCGCCGTCAGAGTATTGCTACTCCACGCTGCCCCTCGACTTGCATGTGTTAAGCCTGCCGCTAGCGTTCATCCTGAGCCAGGATCAAACTCTTCATTGTATATTTTATAATGCTTAGCTTGCTCCTGACGCTTTTAGTTTCTTAAAGAAACTGACGCTCGTTATTGATAAATTGTATTACAATTTCTCGGTACTTGCTTGTACTTTCCTTTCAGTCTTTTCAATGAACTTTTTTGGTGCCCAACCTTTCGGTTTGGGGCGTTAAAAACCCGCTCGTTTCCGAACGGGACTGCAAAGGTACTACCTTTTTTTGAACTAGCAAATTTTTTCGAACAAATTTTCGAAGAAATTTTTAAAATTTTTTACAAAGTCTTGAAAACCAGCTATTTCAGCTTTTCAACAAAACTGAGGGCCGATTTTGACTTCGGGAGGAACTGCTTTACAGCCCGCAACCAGGCATCGGCCTCCCCTTCTCCGACCCCTTTGAGGGGGAAGGTTTCGGCCACGGCTGCGGTCTTCGCAATGAGGTCTACATTGAGGGCGACCTGGCTCATCGAGCCGGGCGTCTCCATGCGCTTGGTAACCTTCGCTTCGACCATGAGGAGTTCGCCATCATCGGCCACCTCCAGACCGCCGGCCTTGAGCATCTGCACGAAGCGCTGCTCCAGGAGCGCGCGGGCGTCGGTGGGGATGTTGTCGGAGAAAACCAGCTTGAAGGACTGGGCCTGCAAAGCCAAAGTGGTTAACAATAGAAACAATATGCAAACAATCCTTTTCATGTTTACAAAGATAAAATTTTTTTCCTTTATAATAGAAAGTACCTATTTGATTATTCAGTCAAAAATCATAAATTTGGGACGCTTTTGACCTAAAAAGCAACCTACAAACACACAAAACACAAACACAAACACAACTTTTATGAGAAGCAAACTGACAGCTTTACTCGTCGGCGCTGGCTTCTTCCTTCTTGGACTCTCGTCCCTGCACGCGCAGGACAAGACGCTCCACGGAACCGTCATTGCAGAAGATGACGGGCTGCCCGTGGTGGGCGCCTTCGTAACCGTGCAAGGCCAGAACAAGATTGGAACCCTCACCGATCTGGACGGCAACTATGTGCTGCCCAACGTCCCGCAGAACGCCAAGAATCTGGTCATCTCCTGCATGGGATACGTGGACGAGGTCGTCCCCGCGCAAGACAATCAGCGAATTGTCTTAAAGGCCGATAATGAAATGCTCGAATCGGCCGTCGTCACGGGTATGACCACCATGGACCGCCGTCTGTTCACGGGCTCCGCCGCCAAGGTGGATGCAGCCGAAGCCAAGATCAGCGGTATTGCCGATATCTCCCGCTCCCTCGAAGGCCGCGTGGCCGGTGTGAGCGTGCAGAACGTCTCCGGCACCTTCGGCACCGCCCCGAAGATCCGCGTCCGCGGCGCCACGTCCATCTACGGCTCCTCCAAGCCCCTGTGGGTGGTAGACGGCGTCATCATGGAAGACGTGGTGGAAGTGTCGGCCGAAGACCTGAGCTCCGGTGACGCCAATACCCTGATTTCATCGGCCATCGCCGGCCTGAACTCTGACGATATTGAGTCCTTCGATATCCTGAAGGACGGATCGGCCACCTCTATCTACGGTGCCCGCGCCATGGCCGGCGTTATTGTGGTCACCACCAAGAAAGGCCGCAGCGGTCACAACTCCATTACATATAATGGTGAGTACACCATGCGTCTGAAGCCCAGCTACGCCAACTATAATATTATGAACTCCCAGGACCAGATGGCTATCTATCAGGAACTGGAGCAGAAAGGTTGGCTAAACTATGCCCGCATTGCCAATGCATCCGACAGCGGTATTTACGGCAAGATGTACCAGCTCCTCACCGAGATTGACCCCGTCACCGGAGAGTTCATGCTGGCCAATACGGACGAGGCCAAGGCCGAATATCTGAAAGCGGCCGAATTCCGCAACACCGACTGGTTTGACCTGCTGTTCCGCTACAATATCCAGCACACCCATTCCCTTTCCATGTCGGGAGGCTCGGACCAGGCCAACTACTACGCTTCCATGTCCATCATGGACGATGAAGGCTGGACGCTGCAGAGCGCCGTCCGCCGTTATACCTTAAATATGAACACCACGTTCAAGATCACGGACAACCTGTCCCTGAACATGATCGGCAACGCCTCCTACCGTAAGCAACGCGCCCCCGGTACCCTTTCCTCCAAGGTGGACGGCGTGAGCGGTAAGGTTACCCGCCAGTTCGACATCAACCCGTATTCCTATGCTTTGAATACGTCCCGCGCCCTGGATCCGGAAGTTTACTACACCCGCGACTACGCTCCGTTCAACATCCTCCACGAGCTGGATAACAACTACCTGGATCTGGATGTGACCAACCTGCGTTTCCAGGGAGAGCTGAAGTGGAAGATCGGCAAGCATCTGGAAGCATCCGGCCTCATTGCCGCCAAGTACGCCGGCACTTCCCGCGAGCACCACATCACGGACTCCTCCAACCAGGCCCAGTCCTACCGTGCCGCCTACACCACGGTAATCCGCGACGGCAACAACCTCCTCTACACGGACCCGGACGTTCCCTTCGCCCTGCCGGTGACCATCCTGCCTTTCGGCGGTATCTATGAGACCGACGACAACTCCATGTTCGGCTGGGATGCCCGCGCCACCCTCAACTACAACCAGACCTTCAACCGCATTCACACCCTCAGCGCTTTCGCCGGTATGGAGATGAACTCCGTAGACCGTCACAGCAAATGGTTCCGCGGCTGGGGCCTCCAGTACGACATGGGTGAAATTCCTATTACCGATTATAAGGTATTCAAGAAGGGTGTGGAGGAAAACTCCGACTACTTCAGCATGACCAACACCCATGAGCGCCGCCAGGCGTTCTTCGGAACCTTCACCTACGGCCTCATGAACCGGTACAGCATCAATGCTACCGTCCGCTATGAGGGCTCCAACCGCCTGGGCAAATCCCGCAGCGCACGCTGGCTGCCCACCTGGAATGTGTCGGGCCGATGGAATCTCATCGACGAGCCGTGGATGGCAGGCCTGCAGCCCGGCCTCTCCCACGCCGCCCTCAAGCTCTCCTACTCCCTGACGGCAGAGAGCGGTCCCGCATGGGTAACCAACTCCTACGCCGTGATCGAGGCCTACAACCCCTGGAGAAACAACGCCCGCGACAAAGAGTCCGGCCTGGATATCAACAGCCTGGCCAACCCGGACCTCACCTTCGAAAAGAAGCACGAGCTCAACGTGGGTGTCGAACTGGGCTTCCTGGACAACCGTATCAACTTCACCGGCGACTGGTACAAGCGTAACAACTTCGACCTCATCGCCCTCACCAACACCCAGGGTATCGGCGGTGAACTGACCAAGTACGGTAACGTGGCCAGCATGACCTCCAACGGTTTTGAGCTGTCCCTCACCACCGAGAACATCCGGAGCAAGGACTTCAAGTGGACCACCAACTTCATCTATTCCCACTCGAAGAACCTCATCACCAAGCTGTACACCACCAAGCGTGTCATTGACCTGATTTCCGGTTCCGGCTTCGGCCTCGAAGGCTACCCCAACCACTCCATCTTCTCCATCCCCTTCAAGGGATTGAACGAGGAGGGTATTCCTACCTTCCTGGACCAGGATGGCAACATCAGCGTTGACGGTATCTATTTCCAGACCAACGCCTCCGACCCCAAGAACATCGAGTTCCTGGAGTATTCCGGTGTTGCAGACCCGACCGACGTCGGCTCCATCGGCAATACCTTTGAATGGAAGGGCTTCCGCCTCAACGTCTTCATCACCGGTTCCTTCGGCAATGTCGTGCGTCTGGACCCTGTGTTCAACAACAACTACTCCGACCTTGACTCCATGCCCAAGGAATTCAACAACCGCTGGGCTGTTCCGGGCGATGAAAACATCACGACGATTCCTGTCATTGCCAGCCGCATGCAGAACTCGAACTACTCTCACCTGGACTACGCCTACAACGCATACAACTACTCCACTGAGCGTATCGCCAGCGGTGACTTCATTCGCCTGAAGGAAATCTCCCTGAGCTACGATCTGCCGAAGAAGTGGGCACAGGCCATCAACTGCAGCAGCCTGGGCCTGAAACTCCAGGCAACGAACCTTTGCCTGCTGTATGCCGACAAGAAACTCAACGGGCAGGATCCTGAATTCTTCAATGCCGGCGGTGTGGCTGTCCCTATGGCCAAGCAGTTCACCCTGAGCCTGAAGATTGGCCTGGGCAACAAATAAAATGACACGAGTATGAAAACGAGATATATTTTAATGGTCTGCGCTGCCCTGGCAGGTCTGGTATCCTGCAACGACCGTTTCCTGGATACCATGCCGGACAACCGTGCAGAAGTAGACACCCCCGATAAAGTAAAGGCCATGCTGGTGGCGGCCTACTCCACCAGACATTACGCCCAAAGCGCCGAGATGTATTCCGACAACATGGACGATAACGCCAAGGTTGTCAGTAACGCCAGTCCGGGCAAATACTACGAACAGATCTGGAACTGGGAAGATATTACGGAAACGGCCAACGATTCCCCGGACAACGTGTGGCAGCACAACTGGAAAGCCATTGCCGCCGCCAACCAGGCCCTGGAAGCCATTGAGCAACTGGGCGGAAAAGACGACCCCAACTTGTCGGCCTCTTACGGCGAAGCCCTCCTCTGCCGTGCCTACGGCCACTTCGTTCTGGTAAACATCTTCTGCCTGAACTACAACAAGGCCACGAGCGCTACCGACCAGGGTATCCCCTACATGGAGACCGTAGAAAATGGCCTGAACCCTCAGTACGAAAGAGGCAACGTGGCCGATGTGTATGAAAAGATTGAGAAGGATATTGAAGAAGGCCTTAAATACGTGAAGGATAACTACGTAGCGCCGAAGTACCACTTCACCCGTCAGGCCGCCTACGCCTTCGCTACCCGCTTCTATCTCTTCTACGAGAAATGGGACAAGGCCATCGAAGCCGCCAATAACTGCCTGGGTACCGCCCCGCAGACCATCCTCCGCGACAACGATGCCCTCTCGCATCAGCCGGATATCCAGACCGCAGCAGCCATGTACGTTGCCTCCGACCAGAAGTGCAACCTGCTGCTCCAGACCAATATGTCCCCGTACATGGGCCGTAACACCTGGAGAAACACTTCCGGCGCAGCCAAACGCTATGCCTTCACCACCAAGATTGCCGAGACCGAGGTCCTGTATGCCAAACAGCCCTGGATGAAGAACGGCGTAACCGGTTCTTCTTACCGCTTCCCGCCGCGCGACTACAATGCCTCCACCCTGCACTACACCCTGGTTTGGAAGGTTCCCAATCTGTTTGAATACACAGACCCCGTGGCCGGCCGTGGTTACACCCAGACCATCGTCGCCACCTTCACCACCGACCAGGTGCTGCTGGAACGCGCCGAGGCTTATGTCATGAAGAAAGAATATGACCTGGCCTGCGAAGACCTGAAACTGTGGATAAACAACACCTACAAGCCCGGCAACGAGAGGATCACCTTCGACATTACGCCTCAAAGCATCCAGGCCTTCTATGCCGGCGTTCCCTACTACACCTGGGACGAGCCCACGACCAAAAAGCACCTGCATCCCGGCTTCGCCATTGAGGAAGAAGGTTCCGTGCAGGAAAGCATGCTGCACGCCGTCCTCGGTGCCAAACGCATTGAAACGCTTGCTTACGGTTACCGCTGGCTGGACATCAAACGGTACGGCATTGAGATTTATCGCCGTCACGTAGATGCCGTCTCCAACCTTGAAAGCATCTCCGACACCATGACTCCGAACGACCTGCGCCGCGCCTTCCAGGTTCCCCAGAGAGCCCGCGATGCCGGCTTCGAGCCCACCAAACGTGCCGATGCAGAAAACGAATAAACTGTGTACGTTATGAAGAAAACCATCATATCCCTCTGCGCAGCTTTGGCGGCGGTTCTTTCCATAACCTCCTGCCAGAAGGAGCCTGCGCTGAACCCCGAGAGCATTATTTCTGTGCCCACACGCGCAAAGAATGCTTTTGATAAGTGGCTGGAAGCCAACTATGTCCACCCCTACAACATCCAGGTGAAATACCGTTTTGAGATGGATGAGGCCGATTATTCCTACATCACCATCCCGGCCGACATGGACTGCTCCATCGTCATGGCCCATCTGGTGAAGTACATGTGCATTGACTCGTACGACGAGGTAGCCGGCGTTGCTTTCACCCGCCGTTATTTCCCCAAGATGTTCTTCTACATCGGAGAATGGGAATACAAGAACAACGGTTCCTTTATTCTGGGTACGGCCGAAGGCGGCAAGAAGATTTACCTGACCGGTATCAACTACCTGCCCTATGTTATGGAGGGCGCTTATGGCGGCCACACCGACCCCGCCGAAGCCGTGAACCACTACTATGTGAAGACCATTCACCACGAGTTCACCCACATTCTGAACCAGACCCAGGACTTCCCGGCCGACTTCACCCAGGTTACGCCTGACTTATATGTGACCGACGCCTGGAATACCGACGAATACAAGAACAACCTGGAGCGTGGCTTCATTACTACCTACGCCCAGCATTCCGACCGCGAGGATTTTGCCGAAATGACTTCCATGTTCATCACGCATGACGCCGCGTGGTGGGAGGCCCAGATGGTGAAAGCCGGCGCCACCGGAAGTGCATCCATCACCACCAAACTGGACATTGTCAAGAGTTATTTCAAAACTGCTTTTGACATTGACCTGGAAGACCTGCGCAACACCATTCTGCGCCGCCAGGAGGAAGTTATGTCCGGCGACATTGACCTTGAGGCCCTTGAAATCCTTTAACTGACTGCCATATGACTATGCATAAAACATTTCGTGCTTTGCTCATTGCCGTATGCGCAATGTTCACGTTTACGTCCTGCGTAAAGGATGAGGGAAACCTGTTCGACAAATCGGCGCCCGTCCGTCTTAGCGAGGCGCTGGCCAACGCACAGAAGGTACTTACCGCCCCGGAAAACGGCTGGGTCATGTATTACTTCCCCGGCGGAAAAACCCGCCAGTTAGGTGGATACATCTACACCATGCAATTCACCGATGAAGAAGTGACCGTAGGAAGCGAATTATACTATGATTACTTCACTTCAATGTATTCGATGACCAAGGATGACGGCCCCGTCCTGTCCTTCGACACCAACAACCATGCATTCCACTACTTCTGCACGCCTTCCGGTTCCAGCAAAAACCTGTACGGGATGTCCGGCAATTATCAGGCTTTGGGAGGTGACTTTGAATTCATGATTCTTTCGGCCACGCCCGAAGAAGTGGTGCTGCGCGGCAAACGCTACGGAAGCCACATCCATATGTTCCCCCTGAAGGAATCTTCCGAATCTTATCTTGAAAAGCTCGATGATTTGCTCGACCAGATGTTCCTGAGCTCCTTCAATGGCACCCTTGGGGAAAAGACGCTGTCTGTCTCCGTGGATCTCAGCTACCGTCAGGCTACCTTCACGTTGCCGGACGAGAAGGATAAAGAAGGCAATGCATTCTCCAAGAAAGTCCCTTACATCTACACGGACAAAGGCCTTAGCCTTTATCAGCCGCTGGAGATTGGCGGGGTAACGCTGCAGGAGCTGATCTTCGACAAGCAGACGCAGAAGTTGTCGGCCGAAGGTGTAGACCTGGATCTGCAGGGCGCCCTGCCGGAAGGCTGGCATGCGTACGGAGATTTCCCGGGCACCTATACCCTTACATACGACGGGGAGAACGAGATGAAGGATATCGTGATTAATCAGAAGGAGGAAGGAGCATCCTACACGGTCTCCGGTCTGGGCCAAGGCTTTGACGTGCTTGCCACCTACGACCTGAGTCAGGGATGCATCCTCATCAACGCCCAGTACGTTGCCACGGAAACTCAAACCGGCACCGGCTTCAAGATTATGATGGCAGGCTACGACACGGCCGCAGGCAAGGTGAATTATACTACCTCCGGCCTACGCGGCATCCTGAGTGAAGACGGCAACACTATCGCATGGGGAGACAGCGGGCAGTGGTCTGGCTATAAAGCCACCGGTTTCATCCTTTACAACTTCAAAACGGATGGCAGCCGCGCCAATACAGACTGTCCTCCTTCTCCCTGGATTTGGAAAGGACTTACGGGATCCCAGGCCAACAGGCTTAAAAACTGGGTTACCTTCACTCGTCAGTAATTGCAAATTGTATGAATATGAAAAAGACAGTATACCTCATCATGCTTGCAGCCCTGGCGCTGGCCGTATCCTGTAAGAAGGAAAACGGCCCCATGTATGAGCCCACTCCGAAACTGCCCATCGTCAGTTCGGAGCTGGTGTTCTCGCCCGCAGCTGCAAAGGGAAAGGTTGTCGTTGACACCCAGTCCCCCATTACTGCCACCACCGACCGTGACTGGTGCGCACCCAGCGTGTCCGGCAACACGGTTTATATCTCTGTCACCGACAACGCCAACAAGCAGAGCCGCTACGCCCTGCTCAAGCTGAAAGCCGGAGACGCCGCTCTGGACCTGACGGTTATCCAGTATGGTGAAATTATAGAAGGCCTTTCCGGACTCAGCGATATCACGGCCCCTGTAGGCGGTGACATAATCACTATGCCCATCAAGGCCAACGTACCTGTCATACTGGAAACGGAATCCACCTGGATTCATCCCGTTTTCGAGGAAAATGAACTGGTGATTACGATTGACACGAACACCGAACCCCAGACGCGCTTCGGTACCGTGACATACACGGCAGGAACCGCCCATGGCTCTTTCGATGTAACCCAATACCCGGAACTGGTAAAAGTAACCGATTGGACCTTCGCAGAGCAGACGCCCACCTACAAACACCCTGTCTTCAACATGGACGCTACGTTCACTGCAGGCGAAGAAGACACGTATGTCACCTATGCCGTCCCCGCCAAAGAGGTCACCGGCACTGTAGACGACTGGATCTTCTCCGACCTGGCCGTGACCGCCCGTCGTGAGCTGCAGGAGAAGGTTGAAGCCACCCCGGGTTCCACCGTCAAGGACTTCCTGTCCTCCGGCGAAAATGAATGCCACTTCACCGGCATGAGCCTGGGCGAAAACTACCTGATCGCCGTCGGCTTCGGCGAAAACGGCTTTGTCTCCGGTCGCTACCAGTACAAGTCCGTTACCATCGAAGATATTCGTCCCACCTACTACAAGTGGGCTGGCAAATGGAAGATTACCGGAAGAACAGCAGCCTACGGAACGACCACTTTCTCCGGAGAGGAGGAGTGGACTATCTCTGTTGACGAAAACAACTTGGAGAAATCCCTCATTCTCAAGGGCGTGAATTCCCTGACCGATGCTACCGTATTGGCAGCCGGCGCAGACGTCCTCAATCTTGACTACCTGGCCGATGGATCCGTTCAGCTGAAGACCCAGAAGAGCGGGACGTTCGACTTCCCGTCCTTGGGAACATGCAGCATGCTTCTGGCTGGTTTCTATACTAAGAATGGAACTTCCTACACTGTAGTTACAGGTACCGGGAGCACATTATTCTCCGCAGCACTTTCCGAAGATGGAAAGAGCGCAAGCATTACTGTCGGCAAACGTACCAGCAGCGGCGTTGATTACGACTACGTAGCCTTCCGTATGTATTTGGTAAATTCTGCCGGAAGCCGTTACACCCTCTCCGTCAACAGTGGTGCCATTCCGCTCGCCTTCGAAATGACCCGCGTAGAATAATCCCTGCCAAAATGTCAGTTGCTGCCGCATGGCACAGCTATTGATTTTATCCAAGCCGCGTCCCTTCGGGGGTGCGGCTTTTTGAAACTTAAAAAACACAATATTATGCTGAAACCTTTAGGAACAAGAGTGGTCATTGAGCCCAAAGAGGCCGAGACCATGACCGCCGGGGGCCTCTACATCCCGGACAACGCCAAAGAAAAACCCCAGCAGGGTGTCATCGTGGCCGTAGGACCGGGCTCCAAGGACGAGCCGATGGAAGTAAAAGTGAACGACGTCGTTCTCTATGGCAAGTACGCCGGCACCGAGGTCACCGTGGAAGGCAAGAAGTACCTCATCGTGAAGCAGTCTGATATTTTGGCAACTCTCTAAGGAAAGAGATGGCCGGTCAAGCCGGCCATGACAGAAAGAACTATGGCAAAAGAAATCAAATTCAATACAGACGTCCGCGCCGCCATGAAGGAAGGCGCCGACGCATTGGCTAACGCCGTGAAGGTAACCCTGGGTCCTAAAGGCCGCAACGTGGTTATTTCCAAGAAGTTCGGTGCTCCGCAGATCACCAAGGACGGTGTAACCGTAGCAAAAGAGGTAGAGCTGGAGGACCAGTTCCAGAACATGGGCGCCCAGATGGTGAAGGAAGTCGCTTCCAAGACCAACGACCAGGCCGGTGACGGTACCACCACCGCTACCGTGCTGGCCCAGGCCATCATCAACGTGGGCCTGAAGAACGTGGCCGCCGGCGCCAACCCCATGGACCTCAAGCGCGGTATCGACAAAGCCGTCGCCGCTGTGGTGGCCGAGCTGAAGAAGCAGAGCCAGCCCGTGGGCGAAGACTACTCCAAAGTGGAGCAGGTAGGTACGGTATCGGCCAACAACGACGCGCACATCGGCAAGCTCATCGCCGACGCCATGGCCAAGGTCAAGAAGGACGGCGTGATCACCGTCGAGGAAGCCAAGGGCACCGAGACCGAGGTGAAAGTGGTGGAAGGCATGCAGTTCGACCGCGGCTACATCAGCCCCTACTTCATGACCAACGGCGACAAGATGGAAGCTGTCCTGGACGACGCCTACATCCTCCTCACCGACAAGAAGATTGCCAACATGGAAGAGCTCATGCCCGTGCTGGAGCCCGTCGCCCGTGAAGGCAAGGCCCTGCTGATCATCGCTGAAGATGTGGAAGGCCAGGCCCTGACCACCCTCGTGGTGAACCGCCTGCGCGGCACCCTGAAGGTAGCCGCCGTGAAGGCCCCCGGCTTCGGCGACCGCCGCAAGGAAATGCTGCAGGACATCGCCATCCTCACCGGTGGCGTGGTCATCAGCGAGGAGCGCGGCTTCACCCTGCAGAACGCCAACGTGCAGATGCTGGGTAAGGCCGAAAAGGTCACCATCACCAAGGAGAACACCACCATCGTCGGTGGAGCCGGCCTGCAGGCCGATATTAAAGACCGGGCCGATCAGATCCGCGCCCAGATCGAAACCACCAAGAGCGACTACGACCGCGAGAAACTCCAGGAGCGTCTGGGCAAGCTCGCCGGCGGTGTAGCCGTAATCTATGTCGGTGCTACCACCGAGGTGGAGATGAAGGAGAAGAAAGACCGCGTGGACGATGCTCTGAACGCTACCCGCGCCGCTGTGGAAGAAGGTTACCTGCCTGGTGGCGGTGTTGCCTACATCCGCGCTGCCGAGGCTCTGAAGAACCTCAAGGGCGAGAACGATGACGAGACCACCGGTATCCGCATCATCGAGCGCGCCATCGAGGAGCCCCTGCGCCAAATTGCTGCCAACGCCGGCGTAGAAGCTTCCGTGATTATCAACAAGATCCGCGAGGGCAAGGGCGACTTCGGTTACAACGCCCGCACCGACGAGTACGTGAACATGTACGAGGCCGGTGTGATTGACCCCACCAAGGTATCCCGCGTGGCTCTGGAGAACGCTGCCAGCGTAGCCGGCATGTTCCTCACCACCGAGTGCGGTATCGTGGACATCCCCGAACCGGCACCGGCCGCCCCGGCCATGCCTGCCGGTGGAATGATGTAATCCGTGGCACTCAAGTAAGTCATTTACATACAATTAGCACAAAAGACGGGTATCAAAAAGGTACCCGTCTTTTGTGCTATTATCTTCATCATAAGAAAGTTAAGTGTCGCGGAATTTTACTACCTTTGTAGCTATGGATACTATTTGTGACAAATACTTTGAAGGCGAGCGCCCGCTGTACTGTAAACGGGACGGTCTGCGCCTGAAGAACGTCGTCATCGGCCCCGGCGAGTCTTCCCTCAAAGAAGGGGCCGACATTGAGGCCGATCATTGCGAGTTCAAGGGCAAGTACCCGTTCTGGGAGTGCGACGGCTTCACCATCCGGAACTGCGTGTTCCGGGAGGGTGCCCGCGCAGCCCTGTGGTACACTCGCGGCTGCAAGATGTACGACACCCTCGTAGAAGCCCCCAAGATGTTCCGCCGTATTACCGGCACCTATCTGGAAAACGTAAAGTTCACCGACGCCCAGGAAACCTTCTGGGACTGCGACCAGGTGAAGATGAAGAATGTGGAAGCCGTGAATGCCAACTACATCTTCATGCACACGGACAATATTGAGGTGGACAACTTCAAACTCCAGGGCAATTACTCCTTCCAGTATTCCAAGAACGTAGTCATCCGTAACTCCGACCTGGACACCAAGGACGCCTTCTGGGAAAGCGAGAACGTAACGGTTTACGACTCCCGCATCCAGGGCGAGTTCCTGGGTTGGTATGCCAAGAACCTGAAGCTGGTGCGCTGCCATATCGGCGGCAGCCAGCCCCTGTGCTACTGCGAAAACCTGATTCTGGAAGACTGCACCTTCGAGCCGGACGCCGACCTCGCATTTGAGTACAGCAGCGTCCAGGCCACCGTGAAAGGCCACATTGTCTCCGTGAAGAACCCCAGGACCGGCTTCATCAAGG
>Ga0310786_10009072_pt1 | contig 12691 bp, 9 predicted proteins | sample AusTroGonzalo_MG_FD_203881 | JGI IMG/M metagenome (GOLD analysis project Ga0310786, IMG submission 203881) | Bovine rumen microbial communities from tropical cattle in Woodstock, Queensland, Australia - Gonzalo_03 (v2) (version 2) | ecosystem: Host-associated > Mammals > Digestive system >...
ATGGCCAATGAATTTGAAAAAATTCATAAATTAAATCCTTTGGAAATGACGGAAGCAAGGGGGAATAGTTATGTGCACACCGCTAATTTTACAGATTGTGTAGGATATACTGGTGACGGTTTTTCAGTTTACAAAAATAGTTACAGTTCGGACAACAAGGTAAGTGAGGGACTTTTCATTCATATTCCTGATTATCAAGAAGTATTCTGTAAAATGGTATATGATTATACTAAGATAAGACCGGATTCGGACAATGTGGATTTTACTACACGGATAGATCTTTATGATGGAGAATTGACCTTGAATATTGATTGGCGGGAATATGAGGAATATTTAAGTGTGGAGAAGCTGTCTGCTCTAACCTATCGACTTTATGAAGAAATACGAGAAAATGCAAAAATAAACAATGAGAATGTGCTAAAATATATTCGTATAGGAGCAAAATCTCCATGCTGTTCGTATAATGTAGAGGTTGACAGTCTATTATTGCTCATTGATATCAATAGAGATTATTCGGAGGAGGAATTGGAACAGGAATTACGTAACGGACTTTCCAGAAAATTTGAAAGTGAGCCAGTGTAACCGGCGGTTACTGTGTCTTTAATGGTTCGGGTAAAAACATGTATTCTGTGTTGACAAAAATGAGGATAGCGGTTAGAATAGGACATGTGAATTGTTACAAAATTATTACATAATTGTTTAAGAATGAAACAAACAATTATATACAACATAACATTCGCAAATCTCATTTTATGATGTCGGAGTCAAAAGGTACGAAGCCGGGTCGTATTTGTATGAACAGGAATATGACCATATGCCGGACATCATTCAAAAAATATGACAACAGTCTGAGGATCTATCAAAAGACTTAGTTAAAAGATAAGGAAACACAGCATGCATAAGAAGAATAACACATCATCTATACTTAGAACAATTCGTAGGGCTTGCCTGGGGGTGACGGCAGTTGCTACCCTTTTTTCCAATCCGGAGACTGCAAAAGCAGAAAGGTGCATGGTAGAGATACAGGCAGATGTTTCAACTGCCAACGTAGCTTTTAATGGATTGAATCTTGACCCGATGTCCGGAGATATGATGGGGATCACGCGTACTACGGAAGAACTTATTCAGATTGGCAAAGAAGCATTAAGCGAGCTTGAAAATGAATATGCAAAACTGGCAATTGCAAATGTTGAGAACTATGTAAATATCCGTGAATTTCCCGGAACGGACAGCAAGGTTATGGGAAAGATTTATAAAGGAGCTGTAGCGCATATTATAGATAAAGCCGGTGAGAACGACGAATGGTTGCATGTGACGAGCGGAAGTGTCGAGGGCTATATCAAAGCAGAGTATTTTATTTACGGAAGCGATGCCGTACAGGTAATTGATGATTATGTAACGCGATATGCGGTGGTAGATGTCACGAGATTGAATGTACGGAAGGAAGCTGAGGAGGAGTCAGGACGACTTGGTTATCTGAACAAAAATGAAAAGGCACAAATTTTGGAAAATCTCGGTGATTGGCTAAAAGTGGAATATTCCGACGGAAAGAGCGGTTATGTATCGGCACAATATGTGAAGATTGAGGAAGAATTTGCCAGCGCAATTTCGATCGAAGAAGAAAAAGCTGAGATAGCAAGACAAAAAGAGCTCGAGGAGAGACAACGCCAGAAGGAAGCTGAAGCGGCAAAAGCAGCTGAAGCGGCAAAAGCAGCGAAGGCGGCGGAAGATGCAGCCAATGCTACTCAGAATGCATCCGAGAATCCGGCTGAGCAGCCGGATGTATCCCAAACACAGGAGACTGCGCCGGCGGCATCTTATTCCAGTAATGATGAACTTCGTGAGGCAATCGCAAATTATGCGTTGCAGTTTGTCGGAAATCCGTATGTCAGCGGTGGTAACAGTCTGACAAGGGGAACGGATTGTTCCGGCTTCACAAAACTGATTTTCGGGCAATATGGATATTCCCTGGGAAGGACTACTACCAGTCAATTTGCTTCCGCTGGCCGGGCAATTCCTTTTAGCGAAGCAAAGAAGGGGGATATTATTTGTTACAGCAGCAACGGAGGCAGAAGTTGTACGCATGTAGCTATTTATCTTGGTGATAATCAGATTGTCCATGCCGCTACCCCAAGAAAGGGAATTTGCAAACAACATGCAGATTTTGATATCATTTTAGGGGCGAGAAATGTGATTGATTAACAGATGATCAGATATTAAGATACGGTCAAAAGATTTTTCCGTGAGGGAGAGCTTTTGGCCGCTTTTTCTCTTTAGAAAAATTTAATTTTTTTATGGTTGTAAACTTAGGAATTGAATGGTATTTTAAGCATAGAATGGGGGAAAGCATAATGATAGAAAAAAAGTACAACATTTTGATCGTGGAAGATGACAAGGAAATTCGAGACGGTATTGAAATCTTTTTGAGGAATCAGGGATATGAGGTTTATAAAGCGGCTAATGGCTTAGAGGGCTTGAAAGAGATTGAGAATCACGAGATTCATTTGGCGATTCTTGATATCATGATGCCGGTGATGGATGGTATTACAATGCTAATGCAGCTTCGCGCAAAGAATTATGAGTTCCCGGTTTTAATGCTTTCGGCCAAATCAGAGGAAGTGGACAAGGTGGTTGGCCTGAATATGGGGGCGGATGATTATGTCACAAAGCCATTTACGCCGATGGAACTGCTGGCTCGCATTAATTCACATCTTCGCCGATACGAGAAATATCTGCAGATCACAGGCGATGAGGAGAGCACGCAGGAACCGGCACAGAGTGTTATACGTCTGGGTGGATTGGAGCTTAACGAAGAGATGGTTCAGCTGAGTGTGGATGGGGAACCTGTGAAGCTGACACCAATGGAATTCAGGATCGTTCAGCTCTTAATGAAGAATCCCGGCCGGGTATTCTCGGCTGATGAGATTTATGAGCGTGTATGGAATGAAAAAGCAGTGAATACGGATACGATCATGGTACATGTCAGAAATATCCGAGAGAAAATAGAGGTAGATCCCAAGAACCCCAGATATCTGAAGGTAGTATGGGGGGTCGGTTATAAGATGGAAAAACAATGAGCTGACGGGGTAGCAAGCAGACGATGAAAAAAGCCTTCAAGTGGAAAACTGTATTAGTCGGAACCATAGCGGCAATTATTATGACCGTTGTGACGGGTATTATTTATACGACGTATTGTTCCCATTTGGATTCTCCCATTTGGGAATATGTTCAGGTCAAGATGCCGGTTGATAGCGAGAGTGAAAATGAAGAAGCGCAACAGGTCTATACGATGGTGACCATCATCCGTGATAAAAACGGTGAAGATGTGGTGCAACTTGATGGCAATCCAACGCTTGAAGTTTTGCGCAGACTTTATGGCTTTCAGTTGGTCCTTTTTAAAGAGCTGAGTGCCAGCAGATTGGCGCGAAACGAACAGAACCCCTATATTCGCTATCAGGATCTCTTTTTTCGGGAGCGGCCAGCTATAAATTCCATACCATCTCTGAGCGGTGGACAGAATCAGGAGAAAGATGCTTATTGGAGATTGCAATTTGAGAATTCGGTTGATGAGATTGAAAACAGAGTTTCGGCATATTTGAGTGGACTTGAAAAGAATTCCTTTGCAAAATTTAATGAAGAATACAATTATTGGATGCATGATGAAAGCGCGAGTCAATCACCGAGTTTTCTTACAAATTCGATGTATACCGATCCGGCACAGGTGAACCTGGACGATTATGCTTTCTTATTTCAGATTCGGTTTGACGAGCACGGAGTATATCAGATTACCGATCTGGTTCATACATCGGATTCTGAGAAGTTAAGACGTGATATCAATACGGTTCTGCATGAAAATCCGCTGGAGCTACTGGGAAATAATGCTCATTTTCTGGAGACAGGCTATGCACCGCTCGATGAAGCGATTGAAAAGGCAACGAAAATCAAGATGCCGACGGAGTGCTGCTGTACGATCGGAATGACCTGGGAGAAGTGGCAGGAGGTTTTACAGCCGGTCGAAAAGCTGGATATGCTTGATTATTATAATTCTTGCTTCGGAGGTACATCCGCAAGAATGGTCGGCATAATGATGGTGCTGATCATAGGGGTTTTCGGAGCGATTTACCTGAATCCGAGAAGTGAGGATAAGCGAGTACTGAGAGGGCTTTATAAGGCGCCGATTGAGATTCAGGTTGTTTTGATCTATTTGTTGGTGCTGGGATGGGATGTAACGCATCGCTGGTTTGCCATGCAATACTTGGAGCAATATCCGTCGATTGAAGCCATCATGATGTTCCTTTTCCTGCTCTATCTGGTTGTATGGTATGTCGGCGGATCTCTTGGAGAAATATTCGCCAGAGGTTTTATACGATATTTCAAAGAGAAATGTATACTTGTCGCGGTAATGGCGTTTGTTGGACGCAAAATTACGAAACTCTATAAATATTTTCGTAAGATTGATGTTGGAGATAATCTCAGAAAAAAAGTGATCGGGTTACTTATGATCAATGCAGTCTTTCTGTCACTTTTTTGCTGCACATGGTTTTTTGGTATCGCGCTTGTGATCATATATTCTTTTGTTCTGTATTTCATCATTTCAAAATATATTAGCAGTGTGCAGAAAGATTATAAGGGCTTGCGGCAGATGACCCAGGAGATGGCAGAAGGTAATCTGAAATTTCAGCCTGGCCAGAGTTTCGGTACCTTTGAGAGCGTGAAAGATAATCTGGTTAAAATTCGTGACAGCTTTGACAATGCGGTACAGGAAGAGGTACGTAGCCATAAGATGAAAACAGAGCTGATCACAAATGTGTCGCATGATTTGAAAACACCGCTTACAGCGATTATTACATACATTAATCTGATGAAGGATAAAGATATCACGGATGAGATGCGCGTTCAATATCTGGATACGCTTGAGAAAAAATCATTGCGCCTTAAGACGCTGATTGAAGATTTGTTTGAAGTCAGCAAAGCAAACTCGGGGAACATTCAGCTAAACCCTCATAACTGCGATCTGGTGAATCTGTTAAAGCAGATCTTTTTTGAAATGGAAGATAAGCTGGCAGAGAGAAAGCTGATCACAAGAATGAACCTTCCGGATGAAAAAGTACTGGTGTTTCTGGATGGTCAGAAAACCTTCCGGATCTATGAGAATCTTTTCGGTAATATTGCAAAATATGCCATGGAAGGAACACGTGTATATATCACGCTGACACATGATGAAGATACGGTTACGGTAACCCTGAAGAATATTACGGAAGCTGAGATTTATGTTCCGGTGAAGGATCTTACAGAGAGATTTGTGAGAGGAGATACATCGCGAGGCCGCGTGGAAGGGAGTGGTCTTGGACTGGCGATTGTACGAAGTTTTACGGAGATTCAGGGAGGACGTCTTGAGATTGAAGTCGACGGGGACTTGTTCAAGGTTTCTACGATCTGGCACAAGTCATGGGATACAGAGGATACAGATCAGGAATGACAGGTTCGGCACTGAGGCAAAGGAGGCGGTAACACAGAATAAGAAGTTCCGGACACATGGTAACAATGGGTATTAATGGGAGGATTTTATGATGGAGTTAATGACGGACATTTTTGGACAATTTGACAGGGAGTGGGCATTGCTTACTGCCGGAGACAGCAGAGATTTCAACATGATGACAATCAGTTGGGGCGGACTCGGAACAATCTGGGGGAAACCGGTTGCAACCGTTTATGTGAGAACTACGCGTCACACGCATGAATATTTAGACAGAGAAGATTTCTTTACGATTAGTTTCTATCCGGATGAGTATAAAGAGCTGCTTGGCACTCTTGGGAGAAAATCCGGAAGAGACATGGATAAAATACACGATTCGGGACTTAAGGTAAAACCGTTATCTAAATCCGTTACTTTTGAGGAGGCAAAGATGACACTGGTTTGCCGGAAGCTGTTCAGACAGCCGCTCGATCCGGCCAGAATCACTGATGAAAAGGTAAGAGCATTTTATGAGGGTGACGCATTGCATGATATGTATATCGGTGAGGTTGTTGAAATTTTGCGTAAATAGACAGCAAGGAGGAACTGTAAATGCGCTATTATATAGCGGATCTGCATTTCGGGCATGCCAAGCTGAATGAACTTATGGATTGCCGTGGTTTCGGAACTGTCGAAGCCATGGATGAATATATGATTCGACAATGGAATTCCAGGGTCCGACCGGGCGATGAGGTCGTGATCCTGGGAGATTTTTGTATGTCAATAAAGGGTAGGTATGCAAATGAGATTTTGGATCGTTTACATGGAACAAAGTATTTGATTATCGGGAATCACGATAAATTTCTGGATAACCGGGATTTTGATGTGAAGCATTTTAAATGGGTGAAACATTATGAGGAAATGAAGGACAACAAGCGAAAGGTTGTCCTTTCACATTATCCGATTTTTTGTTATAATGGACAGTATAGGCTTGATAATCACGGAAACCCTAAGGTATATATGTTATACGGACATGTTCATAATACTTATGATGAGTATTTGATAAATGAGTTTCGGATAAGGACAGAACAGAGCGAAAGGCTGATGCGTGAAAGCGGAGAAAAAAGGACGATTCCCTGTCAGATGATCAATTGTTTCTGTATGTTTTCGGATTATGTACCACTTACGCTCGATGAATGGATTGAAACGGACGCGAAAAGGAGAGCCGCGATCAGGCCGGAGGACTATATAATATAGGTTGCAGATGGAAATTCAGCGTCGGTAGGGGCTGTGGACAGATGGATTTGCTTTGCAGCACAATGAAAAAACAGGGGGAAGATGACATGGAAACGGAAATGATTCCGACGGGTCTTACAAAAGAGGAAGTGGAGCATTCAGTATGTGAATTGAGGGAGCTGCGTCCTAATAAGACCTTGGAGTATGACATTGTCGTTGTCGGTGCAGGAGCTGCAGGTGTGCCGGCAGCAGGATGGGCGGCTGAACTCGGTGCAAAGGTAGCATTGCTGCAGAAAGAGAAAACGGTTGTATCTCAAGGGAATTGCGGATCGGCGATCATTCAATCCCGTTCGACGCCGGCAGGCATCGCAAAATGGATTCATCATACCAACGGACTATGTGACTGGCGCGCTGATACAAAGCAGCTTCGGGCATATGCGGAACACTCCGAGGAAGCCATGATGTGGTTTTGGAATCGCGCTGGCCTGACCAAAGAGACGGAGTATGGTGACGGCAGTAAGGTCGACAGCAATCAGGATAGCGCAAAGCTCTTGAATGATGGAGATCAGCTTTGTGCATTCATCAGTACAAGCGGTGATTTTACAGGTTTGTGGAAAGACCGCGAGAATAGTTATGATTATGGAGATGATCATTGTTATTTCTGGGCTCCGTGGGTCGGACCCAAGCCGCTGAATGTCGGAAATGCACTTCGAAAGGTTGTAGACAATGTGAGTGCAAAGCATCCGAATCTGGAAGTATTTTATTCCACTCCTGCAGTTCAACTTGTACGGGACAAGGGACGGGTAACAGGTGTTATTGGAAAGAATGAAGCAGGCGAGTATATTTGTTTTAAGGCTTCAAAAGCGGTGATCCTCGCAACAGGAGACTATACAAATAATGCAGCGATGGTAAAACGCTGGTGCCCTGATATTGCGGAGTTTGATAAAAAGCAGTTTGGAAAGACCGGTGACGGCCATGTGCTTGCCATGAGCGCGGGTGCTCACATGGAGAATCTGGGTCATACCAAAATGATGCACGATTTTGATTCCGCATTGATGTGGGAGGAACCATTCCTTTATCTGAATATGGAGGGACAAAGATTTACCAATGAATACACAGGTTTTGTATACATGGGTAATCTTTTGAAATATCAGCCGTCTTATAAGGGCAATATGCTCGATGCGGAACATCTGGAGAATGGTTCCAAGGGATGGTATTGCACGATTTATGACGATGATTATGTCAATTGGCCGGCAGATGAATTTGTAAGCGGTATGGTGCCACCCGCCGTAATGCAGAAATTTATACCGGGTGCAGTTGAAAACCCGCAGGGGGTATTTAAGAATCTGATCGATCTGCACAGATGTGATACGCTTGAAGAACTGGCTGAGGAACTGGGGCTTCCGTATGATAACATGAAGGCATCAATCGACAGATATAACGAGCTTTGCGAAAAAGGAATCGATTCGGATTTTGGAAAGCCTGCAAAGTACCTGCACAAGATTGAAAAAGCACCGTTTTGGGGCGCCCGCAAACATATCCGCGTATCTGCGGAGGTTTCCGGTGTTGTGATCAATGAAAACGGACAGGCATTGAATGATGAGGGAGTTCCGATAGAAGGTCTGTATTGTGTCGGCAACCTCGGGGGGCCTTTTTATGGAGGAAACGATTATCCTTTCCATCAGACTGGACTTTCACTTGGACGGTGCTATACGTTTGGTATGATCGCTGCAAAGCATGCCCTCGGGAAATTATAATTCAATAATAAATGATTAAAAAACCTCTTTGCGGGGATTGACTCCCGGAAAGAGGTTTTTTGTGGATACATATATCTGGAAAGGATCATGATATCATTCTTTATCCTTTTGGATTTGCTTTCTGTATTCCGTGGGAGTGATGTGATAGAAATTTTTAAAGGCGCCGGTAAAATGCTCGGGCGAGGAATATCCAAGTTCCCAGGAAATGGAGGATATGCTCTTTGTTGAGTTTTGCAACATAAGGCAGGCGGCAGACATGCGGGCTTCGGTTTTCTTTTGTATAAAGGTTTTGTGATAATGTTTTTTCAAAAGTCTTTGCGTCTGACGCATTCCGAGATGGAGCTGTGAAGACAGGGAGACAAGAGTGAGGTCTTTGTAATTGTATAGAAATGCTTCCTCTATTGTGAGATAGGTCAGTTCTCCGGGATCGGCGTTTTTGGAGGGCGTATGCTTGGAAGAATGGATAAATTCATCTTTTTTGTATAACCTGGTGACCAGCAAAATCACCTGTTGCAGCATGGAAATTATCATGAGCTCATACCCATCCTGTTGTTGCTCCAATTCGTAAATAAGATTTTTCATCGGCTCATGCAGGGTGGTGCCAGCATCTCCGATCCAGAAAAGGTGGCGCAGAAATTTCTCCATGAAAGGCCCGGGGGTACCCGGGGAAGGCAGTTTTACCTGAAGATAAATACCATATTCGGTGATGGGAAAGTCAAGGTCGGAGATTTGTTCATGAAGAATATCAGGGCCGGTCATGTAAAAGGTCCCGGGTGAAACATGATACTCCTGATCCTGCAGGGCCAAGGTGCCACTGCCATCGGAAATATAATGGAGTTCGTAGCTGTTGTGACTGTGGCTGTGCTTAGGGATCGGAGTGATCTGTTTTTCGACATTGATACTCAATACTGTAAAAATAACATTTTCCAGTTGAAATGAAATCTTCAGATTTCGATATTTCATAAAGCTTTCTCCGTTCTTTTTAAGGGAAGCAGGGATGCCTGCAGTAATAAATTTCCCATAGAGTAGTTTTTTTCGATGTTAGGGTCTTAGGGTCAAAATCTCGTTCGTGCAAGCACGATTCGGTTATTTGCCTTTTGATCCTGACATTATTCTAGCGTGATTGCAGATAAAAGACAAGGCATGCAACGTGAAAAACTGCGAAAAAGCGACATTGGATGCAAAAATATGTCATGACAGGAGATTGTGGGGAAGCAGAAAAAAGGTACAATTTAAGGTACAAAGGAGGGTTCGATATGATCGTTAAAGGAACATATTTTCAAAATAATAAGGAAAATCCATTGGTTTATGGCGATGTAGAGATTACGAATGTGAAAAGGCAGAGATTGCGAGGGGAAGAGCTTAAGGATGGCATTTTGTGTGAACCTGTCATGATCGGATTTTGCGGAACGGACAATGAGCTGATGAGAATGGGAAGGGAAGGGCTTCTTGAACCGAAATTTCCGAAAGGAACGAAGCGCCTGATCAATGGGCATGAGGGCATTGTCTGGGTTCCGGAGGAAAAACGTTTTGCCATTGTACTGATCAGGGGGGGAGACAGCTGCGATCCGACCAGATATACGGAGGATGAGAGTTATTTTGAGTATGGCTGTGATCAGGCTGACGGACTTTTTTGTGACAAACAGTATTTTCACCCTGATATGCTTCTTCCCATTCCGGACGGATATGTGGAAAACGGAAAGCTCGATTTGGAGTTTGCCAAGAAGATGGTTTTTCCGGATCCGTTTGCATGTATGCTTTTTCAGCTTGAGCGCATGGAGGATCTGGGTAGTGCACATAATTTTCGAGTATGCATGAGGAAGCATCAATGCGATGAAGTACGGGCGCGAGATATTGCAAAGGAGGAGCTTTTTGAACGAACGGTTATATTTGGACTTGGAACTACGGGAATGTTTATCGGGGATCTGATCCGCAGAAAATATCCGGCCGCAAAGATTCTCTTTGTCGCAAGAAGTGCGGAGACTTCGCACAAAGTGACCTATGCTCTCGAAAAGACAAATGCAGAATATCTTCGAAATACTTATGACAGCGAGGAGGAGCTTGCTAGAGCAATTACAGACAGGCTTGGGGGGCGGGCAACTGTTTTTATCGGCGTGAGCGGTAGTACGGTGGAACACAGAATTGCCTTTGAACATAAAGTACTCGGTTGCAACGGGTTATACAACAGTTTTTCTCTGGGACCGAAGATTTCATTTGACAGTATGCCGTTCGGATTTGAAAATCACCTGATCATGGGGTCTATCAATTTCCGGCAGGATCATATGGAGCAGGCCATTGAACTGTTGGCAAAGAGCAGCTATCATGAAATTGTGGAACTGATCGATAAGGAGGAATTTATCAAAAATCCCATGGAAGCATATCGAAATAAGATATATTGCCCAAATGCTCCGATGAAAACAGCAGTGATTTGGAATCGCAATTATATTCAAGAAAATATCCAGAAGGAGTGAAAAAAATGAAAACTGTATTGATAGAAAAACCTTTTCAGATCGCGGTGACCGATACCGCAAAGCCGGTTCCCGGAGAAGGAGAAGCATTGCTGGAAGTTTTGTATTGCGGTATCTGCGGCGCGGATGTGGCAAGTTTTACCGGCAATCAGCCATTTACCACATATCCGAGAATTCCGGGCCATGAGTTTAGCGCGAGGATCGTTTCTGTTCCCGAAAACGATCGAAACCTGAAACCCGGAGACGTGATCACGGCTAATCCGTATTTTAATTGTGGCAATTGTTATTCCTGCAAAAGAGGATTTGTGAATTGCTGTACGGACAATCAGACGATGGGTGTACAAAGGGATGGGAGTTTTCGCGAGTTCATCACGATGCCACTTGAGCGTATTTATGATGGCAAGGGACTTTCCGCCAAGGAGCTTGCGTTGGTCGAACCATTCACGATCAGCTATCATGCGCTTCACAGAGCGAAGGTGAATCCGGGAGATAAGGTATTGGTAGTTGGCGCTGGTCCTATCGGTTTGTTCGCACTGATTGCCGCAAAGGCACTGGGCGCGGAAGTATATGTAGCAGATATTCTGGAAGGAAGATTGGAAAAAGCGCTACATTTTGGCGCAGCGGGAGTGATCAACTCCGGAATCCGGGATATCAAGGAAGAAGCTATGCGGATTACGAACGGGAACGGGTTTGATGTATGCGTGGAAGCATGCGGACAGTCAGTGACTTTTATGGCATGTATTGATTGTGCGGCATTCGCAGCCAATATCATTTTGATCGGAAACGGAAAGAAGGAGACAACGTTCCTGCACTCCATTCTTCTGAAAAAAGAATTAAATGTCTTTGGCAGCCGGAATTCTTACCCGCAGGATTTTAAGGCGGTTATCGATCTGATCGCTTCGGGAGAGGTGAATGTGCTCGATATGGTGAGTGCTGTTTATCCGATCGATCGAGCGGATGAAGCATTTAAGGCGCTGGCAAATAATGACGGAAGCCTCGCTAAAGTACTGATTGAGGTAGGCAGATGATCAGGTTTAGCGCAAGCCGCCACAGCGATGAGGTTCATCGTGCAGAAAACCGAAATAACGGAGGGAAGCGAACGGATGAGAGAATATGCGATCGTGGATGCACATGTGCATTTGTGGGAAAAACAGCAAGGGATGATAGATGGTTTGCCGGTCTGCGGTCTTGGGAACGGAAAAAGCAGTTTTTGCGGAGAGGTCCGTCAGATGATGCCTCCTTACATGGATGATGATCGGAATACTGCAGAAAGACTTTTGGCAAATATGGATTATGCCGGTGTTAATGCCTGCGTGGTCACACAGGAATATATGGACGGAAACCAGGATGAATATCTAAAAAGAGTTCGCGAGCGCTATCCGGAGAGATTCCGGATAACTGCTTTATATGAGGAGCGGGAAGGTTATCGTCTTGATGATGCTGATGGACTTAAAATCTGTGCAGGACGTATGGCAGATCCGGATCTGAAGAAACTGCTTCCGGTTTTCAGAAAGGTGGAAGAGGCTGGGAAATTTATTGCAATTGATCTTGCGGATGGAGCAAAACAGACGGAAGATATGCAATTCCTGATAGATAGATGTCCTGATCTGAAAATTGCCATCGGCCACTTTGGGATGGTTACAACTCCGGGATGGAAGGAACAGATTGCGCTTGCTAAGAATAAAAATGTATTTATTGAGAGTGGCGGTTTGACATGGCTATTTCATAAGGAATTTTATCCTTACCCTTCCGCGGTGAATGCGATTCTGGAGGCT
>Ga0310786_10009073_pt1 | contig 12690 bp, 9 predicted proteins | sample AusTroGonzalo_MG_FD_203881 | JGI IMG/M metagenome (GOLD analysis project Ga0310786, IMG submission 203881) | Bovine rumen microbial communities from tropical cattle in Woodstock, Queensland, Australia - Gonzalo_03 (v2) (version 2) | ecosystem: Host-associated > Mammals > Digestive system >...
TATTGGCAGGCAAAAGCTGAACGCACAACATTAAGAGGAGAGGATGCTGTGACAGATACGGCCTGTACCGTCAACTATTTCTTGCAGACCTATGGTGCCTGTACAGATATTCCCATCGACATCACCTCTACACCCAATATCGCAGCCTTTGTAACTTTCCTATTTGATGAACTCTGTGAGGCATGCTCACAAGCCAAGTCTGGTGGATTCCGTCAGCGTCCCTTCCTACGGATGGGTGAACACTCAGCACTGCCTCAGAAAGATGAAAAATACAGTACTTCATCCAGCTATCCTTCATCACATTCCATCATAGGTTGGGGTATTGCGCTTGCACTTGTCGAAGTTATGCCTGAATACCAAGATGCTTTGTTACAACGAGGATATGAATACGGTCGTAGTCGTACCATTCTGGGATTCCATTTTAAGAGTGATGTACAGGCAGGACGTCTAGTAGCTTCCTACGCATTGGCACGACTGCACAACGAGGCGCAATTCCGCAAACTCCTAGAAGCAGCACAGAAAGAATTTGCCAATAGCATCAATCTTGAATAAAATAAAAATAGGCAGAGCTTGAAACTCTGCCTATTATTTATGATTCCTTCGGGAAAATAACCTGATACTTCCCGCTGAGATGCATGAAGGCAAAGAGGCGGAGAAGACTATCGTAGTATTCATCGAAGAATCCGTCCTCGAGTGGAGCGAACGGCATCTCCCAGAAATGCTTCACGAACTCCTTACTCTTATCGTGCGTAGCTGCAAGCGATACAGCTGCTGCTGTTGCACAGAAACCGATGGTGTGGCGCAAAGCGGGAGGGAATGAACCAGCACGCATTGGATTCTGCGGACGCTTACCATCAAGGGTATACTGATCGACAAATGTCTTTACACCTTCTTTATATAAGAAGTTCTGGATGGTGTTGGCATAGTTCTCCTGCCATTCCTTATCGTCGCGCGACCAGTTGTAGTCGAGTGCGATGTTCATAGGAACACGCCAAGAGTCAAAGCGGAAGTTGTCGCTACCACCCCACCCTCCGCGTACGGAGCCATCGAAGTTGCTGTAGTCAGGATTCAGACCCGTAACAGGATTGATACAGCGATGGAGATAAGCACGTGCTGAATCTGCGCATGCATACCAAAAGCGTGAACGGCCATCGTTAGCCCAACGTGCCCATACCTCGTAGAACGCAGGGATGTTGTATGATGGGTCTGTGTATTGGCTACCACCTGGATCGGGCGTGAAGGTGATAATCTTATGCTCCAGATTGATGAGTGGAGCCGTGCTGTTCTTACCTGCCTTCATCATCGACTTGTCGAGGATGTTCTGAGCCTCTTTCAGATAGTTGAACTCTCCGTCATTTCCCCAACGGTTGGAAGCAAAGATAAGTGAAGTCACATAATACAACTCACCATCGGATGCAGGACCATTGGAATTACGTGTACCATCGGTACGACAGCTCCAAGCAAAGTAGCCATCGAGTTCGCCATCGTGGTGGTGCATGTACTTCTCACACCAACGCCACAGCTTGTCGAAGATATCCTTGCGGTCGAACTGTACGGCAATCATCATACCATATGACATGCCTTCGGTACGAACGTCACGGTTCTTCACATCGGAGATGTAGGCCATGTTGTCACCCACCTCGAAATAACATTTGTGCGGACCTGTGAAGACATCGTTGAAGACCTCCTGCAGTTTCTGATCAATTTGTTTCTGGGTGTAACCACACTCAAGGAAATAGTTACGATACTGGCGGGTTGTGAAAGCACCTTGGGTTGAACGAGGAGGCTCTTGCTGACGCTGGCCAAAGCCACCGAAACCACCTCCGAAACCACCAAACCCACCAAATTGTGCCGAAGCACTAAGGGCATACATTGCGATGCCCGTTGCGATAAGTTTAATTTTAAGGTTCATAAATAATAAATAAAAATTATAATAAGGTGTAGGGGCATAGGTTGTGACCTATACCCCATTACCCTGTTTACTTTCTACGGATGAATGCGATGGTATCGCCCTTGCGCACCTTGCTACCCTGCTTTGCGCATACTTCGACCAGTTTGCCACCCAGTGCAGCTGGCACTTCGACTATCTGACCGAATTGATTCTGCAGATAACAGAAGCGGTCGCCTTCCTTGTATTCCTTACCTACCATCGGATCGATGCTTGTTACGCACTCGCCATCGCCGTTTACTTCCCACATCACAGTACCGTTCTCCGGTGCAATGATGGCATCGGATTCAGCGTGCTTATAGGCAGCTACGTCGGCAAGCGACATACCCTTCTTCTGCATCTCTTTGTCCTTGGCAGCCTGGAGGTCCTTGAGGAAGCGCTCCTTGGCAATACCGCTCTTATAGTCACGGTACTGGCTCTCGTGCATGGCAAATTCGAAGAGTTCCTCATCGTCCTCTCCACGCTCCCAGCCGTTCTTCTTCATCTCCTCAATGAAACGAGGCAGATCGTCAGGATAGTTAGACTGAGGATCAGCTGTGGTGAATTCGAATCCTTTCTCCTTCGCCAACTCAATAATCTCTGGAGCCACCTCGCCAGGCAACTTACCACTCTTCCCGAGAATCATGCCCCAGATAGAATCGTCCATCATGGTGTAGCGAGGCTTACCCATTGACTCTGTGAGGAGGTTCATCAGTGCGATGTTCTTCACATACTGAGAGAATGGAGTTACCAATGGAGGGTAACCGACGCGTGGCCATACGTATGCCACCTCGTTGAAGAGGCGAACCAGCAATGCATCCTCGCTCAACGGTTCCTCGCCCTTGTTCTTGCGGTTATTGTTGATGGCATCCATCACACCTTTCAGGTCAGCCATCATACTACCCATCATACCACCGGGCAGACCGCAGCCCAAGAGCAGCGATGACATCAGCTTGTTGGCAGGGTTCATGAAGTAACCCAAGAAGTCGTCGATGAACTCCTGTGTCAGCTTACGAGCCTCCATGTAGGCATCCATATTGATTTCAGGAACATCGAATCCATAGTTCTTCAGCATGCTCTGGACAGAGATGATGTCTGGGTGAACCTTACCCCATGAAAGTGGTTCAATAGCCGTATCGATGACATCTGCACCATTCTTACATACCTCCAGAATGCTAGCCATCGACAGACCTGGACCGCTGTGACCATGGTACTGGATGATAATTTCAGGATGTTTGTCCTTTATCATTTTCACCAACTTACCCAACATAGCAGGCTGTCCGATACCGGCCATATCCTTCAGACAAATCTCAGGGGCACCTGCCTCAATCAGCTGTTCAGCGATGTTGGCATAGTACTCAGCTGTGTGGATAGGACTGGTCGTGATACACAGAGTTGCCTGAGGAGTCATACCTGCCTCCAGTGCATATTTGATGGAAGGAATGATATTGCGCACATCGTTCAGTCCACAGAAGATACGGGTGATGTCCACACCCTGAGCATGCTTCACCTTGTACATCAGTCGACGCACATCAGCAGGAACCGGGAACATACGCAATGCATTCAGACCACGGTCCAACATATGGGTCTTGATGCCCACTTCGTTGAATGGTTTGGTGAATGCACGCACAGCCTTATTTGGATTTTCTCCGTACAATAGGTTTACCTGCTCGAAAGCACCACCATTGGTTTCAACACGTGCGAAACATCCCATCTTGATAATGACAGGAGCTATTCGCTCTAACTGGTCTTTGCGGGGTTGAAACTTACCGCTCGACTGAAACATATCTCTATAAACGAGACTGAACTGAATCTTTCTCTTCTCCATTTTACCTTAAAAATACTGTGTTAATTAGTTTTCGAGTACAAAGGTACGAAAAAACTAAGACATATAGATGCGGAGTGACGAATAATTTACAAAAAATCGCATCAGACTCGCATATTTAACATTTGTTAGTTATAATTATTCGATTAGAATTCATAACCAACAGAAAATGACAATTTATCCTGTCTGGTTGAACAACCAGGTACGTCCTTATAGAACTGATGGTCGGTCAATCCCCATGAATAACCTCCTGAAATCAGAAAATCCTGGATCTTAACACCAATAACCAACTCTAATGCAGCATTGAAGCGCTTAGGCCATCCGTCCTTTCCATAGCGGAGATGGTCTACTTCGTAGTGTTGCTTATCCCAATAAGTGCAGCCAAGAACCTCGTCCCACTTACGCACCCAATAATAGTCATCTCGGTTGGTGAATCCACCATGGCATGCATAGTTCAGTCCCAGACCACCATGAGCCGTCAAAGAGACCTCCTTGGAAACTGGCAGTTTGAAATTAGCATGAATAGGCACATAAAAACTGAACTCCGTAAACTCATCAAAACCCATCGCCTTACTGAACGAGAGGTAGAATTCTGCCATAAGACCCGTATATACACCCAGTCCTGAAGGCAATGTAGGTGTATAAGTGAAACCTAACTGAAAACCATGAAGACGTTTGCCTTCCTCACCCCACAGATTCTCACGGACGGTATTTCCTTTCACATCCGACGACCATTGCTTGCTGACATAGCCGAGCACTACTGCAATGTCACATCCTTCATTATCACTATCATTATCAAGATCGACATCGAAATCGACATCTTGGGCCGATGCCATCACTGCTGTACATGCGAATAACGCAAAGAGTATAAACTTTCTCATATCCTAAATGTTGTATTGAGGTGCAAATATACAAAAATCCTTCGACACGCAAAGCATCGAAGGATAGTTTTTTGCTGAAAACGGTCGAATTATTTCTTTACGAACTTAAATCCGGTCTTCATACCATTAAATGTGTCAGCAATGGATGATATCGCATTCATCGTTGAGTTCTGCGATTTAGATGTTACGTTTTTGGCCACATCCAGCAGTTTTGATGAGTCGAGGGTTACAGACATCTGCGTATTGGAAACTGTAGCATAAGCAGTACCGAACGAAAGACCGATGACCTGACCCGTGATACGCAATGTATGTGCGCTTGAGTCGTAGGTATAGTTAGCCTGCTGGGTCTTACCTGCGATGGTGATGATACAAGTGTTATCCTGATTGAAGGTCATAGTGAATGTACCTGGCTTGATACCCACCTTCTCATAATAAGGAGCCAACTTGTTGACCATTTGGTTGGCTGCAACCATTCCACCTGCCTGTGCAAGGAGGTTCTGGCTGGTAAATTCTACAGAAGGTTCTGCATACACCCAAGTACCAATTATAGATCCAGACTGGGCATTATTTGTCAATGCACCTATCACACCCGTGAGCAATGAGCTTGTGGCATCAGTGGTGTTACCTCCTGTGAGCAGAGCGCCAAGTACGCCCATACCTGTCTCGAGAGCAGCATTGTTGGAATTTGTGCTACCTGTTGTTGTTCCTTGTGGTCCGAAACCGCAGCTAATCATCGATGCTGCTGTTACGAACAGAGCTACTGATAAAGATTTAAAGTTCTTCATACCTAATACAGTGTTAATATTGGTTTATTGATACATACATTCCTTCGTGGAAAAGTTATTTCAGCGACAAAATTACTAAAATATTATAAAATATACATTATACATTATAAATTATTCTTATCTTTGCAAACTAATTCATGTAAATAAACGTATTTTTGTAATAAAATGCTAACGTTTTTGGCTTTTGGAAGTGGAAGTTGCGGCAATTGCTACTACTTAAGCAACGATGAAAGTGCCATCCTCATCGATGCAGGTATTGGTATTCGTCGCCTGAAACGTTGCATAAAAGAATACGGACTCAGCTTTGCCAACGTCAAAGGAATCATCATCACACACGATCATGCAGATCATGTGAAGGCTGCAGGATATGTGAGTCAGGAGTACAACCTGCCCGTCTATGCTACAGAATTAGTATATAAAGGAATGTGCGGCAACTACCATGCAACAAAGAAAGTTGATGCCGACAAGATAGTGTTAATTGAGAAAGAAGAGGAATTCACTCTGGCTAGTTTCCACATCACCCCTTTTTCTATTCCTCATGACTCTGCTGAAAACGTAGGATATTGCATTCGCTACGCCGATGAGACCTTTACTATCATGACTGACGTTGGTATGATTACAGATAGTATTAAAGAGTATATTCTTAAATCCAACTATCTGGTGCTCGAAGCCAACTACGATGAAGAGATGTTGCGTAACGGAAAGTATCCTAAAATGCTGCAAGACCGCATCATGAGCGGAACAGGTCATCTTAGCAATCATCAAGCAGCACAGGTGCTTGCCGAGTGCCTCCATCCAGACCTCAAATACGTATGGCTCTGTCATCTCAGCGAGGAAAACAACCACCCTGAATTGGCACGCAAAACAGTAGAGATGCATCTCCGCTCGTTTGGTATCATCGCAGGTAAGGACTTCCAACTCGAAGTGCTACGACGCCTTATCCCCACCGGTCCTTGGCAACTATAGCATCCTCCGATTACTCTGATTACTCTGATTATTCCGATAAAATTAAACAATATGGCTTATTTAGTTGAAGACAAACGAAAAGTCACCACACATCGTCTCTTTCAGATGAAACAAGAAGGCAAGAAGATTGCCATGCTGACTGCATACGATTACACTACCGCAAAGATTGTGGATAGTGCAGGAATGGACATCATCCTAGTAGGCGACTCGGCTTCCAACGTCATGGCTGGTAACATGACCACCCTACCTATCACGCTTGATCAGATGATCTACCATGCTAAGGCAGTTGTTCGTGCCACACAGCGTGCATTAGTCGTATGCGACATGCCATTCGGAACCTATCAAGTCAACCCTACTGAAGGTGTCACCAATGCCATTCGCATCATGAAAGAGAGCCATTGCGACGCACTAAAGCTTGAAGGTGGTGTGGAAATTATTGATACGGTAAAGAAGATTCTCGATGCCGGCATCCCCGTATGCGGACATCTGGGACTCACTCCACAGAGCATCAACAAGTTCGGCACTTACACCGTTCGTGCTCGTGAAGAAGCCGAAGCAGAGAAACTCGTCAGCGATGCCCATGCACTCGAAGAAGTAGGATGCTTTGCCATTGTCCTCGAAAAGATACCAGCAACATTGGCCACACGTGTCACGAAGGAACTAAAGATACCCGTTATCGGTATTGGAGCTGGTGGAGCCTGTGACGGGCAGGTACTTGTCGTAGCTGACATGCTAGGTATGTCGACCGATTTCTCACCTAAGTTCCTCCGCCGTTACGCCGACCTCAACACCATCATGACAGAAGCCATCGGCAACTACATAACCGATGTGAAAAGCGGAGATTTCCCTAACGAGAACGAGCAATACTAAAAAACGCTATCCCCTTATAACAGAGAAAACGACCTAAAAGATTGTTTTCTCTGTTTTTATTTTATAGGAAATACAAAAAAATCCGCAGAGAAACAATCTCTCTGCGGATAAAAATTAACCACGAACCTCTTTATTTGAAGAGCTTTGGAGCCATGTTGTAGAGAGCACGACGCCAAGTAAGGAACTCGTGACCTGTGCGATCGCTCACGTGTGAGTCTGCTTTGTAACCTGCAGCTTTGAGAGCCTCAGCAGCCTGCTTGATACGGTCTGGACCTTCTGTACCACCACAAGATACGAAGATGTATTTAGGCTGAAGCTTCTTGTCAATTTGCTCAATTTCCTGTGGAGTGTAAACACCACCTGAGAGGAGTCCCCAGTAACCGAATACTTCTGGACGAGCAAGAGTGATGCTGTGAGTTTCCATACCACCCATTGACAGACCTGCCATAGCACGATGGTTGCGGTCAGCAATCGTCTTGAAGTGGCTGTCTACGTAAGGAACCAACTCGTCACAAAGTACAGTCTGGAAGGCATCGTAGCTGAAGCCGCCAAGTCCACCGATACGCACACCGTTAGTCATACCGTAAGTCATGACAATGATGAATGGGTCACACTTACCTGAAGCAATCATGTTGTCCATAATGAGGTTAGCACGTCCCTGAATTGGCCATGAAGTCTCGTTCTCTCCCCATCCGTGCTGCAGATAGAGTACAGGGAACTTCTTCTTGCCGTCATATGTAGGAGGCGTGTAAACGAATGCACGACGAATGGTGTCGGTGCTTGCTGAGTGGAACAGAATCTGCTGTACATTTCCGTGTGGCACGTCCTTCTCTGCGTAGAAGTCTTCGTCTGGTGCAGGAACTTCGATACCGCTTTCCCAACGGGTTGAACCGAAGTAGTTGCCTGTACCAGGATCATTGAATGTACCACCGTCGATCAAGAGGTGATAGTAGTGGAAACCTTCAACCATTGGCTGTGAAGTAGTACCTGTCCAATAGCCATCAGTACCCTTTGTCAGCACTGTACCGCCAGAGCCACCAAGACCGAGAGTAACGATGACTGAACGAGCCTGAGGTGCATAGATACGGAAGCGACCGTAACCCTGAGAGTTCACCTGTGGATATGCCTGGTTCTCGTAGCAAGTTGCAGAAGGCTTGAAGTCTTCCTTGATGACTGCCTTGTCGTACTTAGGATCGAAGTCGCGGATAACACGATAAACGCGCTTTGGACGGTAGTTCTCGTCGAATGGAAGTGGATAGTTGTTCACACCTACCCATGAGTCGCGGTCACCGAGGTTCCAGAAGGTTACGTTGTCCACCTTATCCTTGTGATTACGCATGATCTTGAACAGCTCTGCATACTGGTGCTCCTGCATGATACGTACCTGGTCGGTGATGACATTGCCCTCACCACGGCTGAATTGAAGCTGACCACCCATCTCCTCGTTGGCGCGGATGTCAAGCTCGGTCATGTGGATATGGTCTACGATGGTAGAATACTTCTCCACAGCTGCCTCGATGTTCTCAGGAGTAGGACCGTAGATGTTGTAGTGGCCCTGCATACCGATACCGTCGATTGGCACACCTTTAGCCTTCATAGCCTTCACCATATCGTAGATGCGATCACGCTTGTCTGGGTTGGCTGCGTTGTAGTCATTATAAATAAGGATTGCCTTTGGATCAGCCTCGCGAGCGAACTGGAATGCCTTTGCAATGAACTCGTCGCCACAGAGCTGATAGTGACGTGACTGACGGAAGTGACTTGCTGGCAGACCATAAGCAGATGTAGGAGTTGCAGGCTGTTGCTGCTGCTGACGACCGAAGCCGAAGCCGAAACCACCCTGCTGACCACCACCATCGCTGATAGCCTCATTCACTACGTCCCATGCATAGACGATGTCCTTGTAGCGATTCATCACGGTCTGAATATGTACACGGAGTGAATCGTAGAACACTTCTTTCTTCACTGGGTTACCCTTTGCATCGGTGAACATCCAGTCGCAGAACTGGCTGTGCCAGCAAAGACAGTGACCACGGAGCTTGATACCGTTCTCGCGACAGAAGTTTGCAATGCGGTCTGCGTTAGTCCAGTTCCATACACCTGGACGTGGATGAACTGATCCTGGCTTCATATCGTTCTCAGCGGTAATACTGTTAAAGTTACGCTTGATCAATGCAACCTGATCATCTGCACTGAGGTTTCTCATGTTCACTGCGACACCAATCGTGAAGTAATCCTTGTAAGTGTCTTTGTAACCGATTCCGTCGTCAACTTGCTGACCGAAACCGAATCCCTGAGCGAATGCAGCAGTACTCATTGCTGCCATCGCCATTGTAACCATTACGGTTTTCAACATTCTTTTCATAAATCTGTTAGTTTGGTTTGAGGTTTATTTATAATTGATTTGGTATATTTTCTTAAGGCCTTTGTAGGTTCCTGTAACAGTAGCCTTACCCTGTTCTTGAATATCGATAGCAGTTACCACTTCCTTTGAAGGACAACTAACACGGAGGTCTTTGAGTGCTCCGTCATAGTTGATTGCATAGTGGAACACGTCGCAGATACCGTTCTGGTTGGTCGAACGGATTGGTGTTGCAGGCAGGTCGAGCTTCTTGCCGTCCATCGTAATCTCAAGTACTGGAGGAACTGGGCGTTCAATCTTTACCTTTGCAGATGAGAAGCCGATTCCATGCATATCGAACAACGGTTCGTTACCGTCACCCTCTGCTACGAGGTAGATGGCATGTTTGCCCTTGAGACCTTCCACAGCAGCAGCTACGTCGGCAGTATACTTCGTGCTCTTCTTTGCAGCACCTGCAGGTACACTGATGGTTGCAATCTTCTTACCGTTCCATGTTGTGTTAGCGTATGGGCCATCAATCATCACATTAATCTTGAATGCCTTATCGGTACGTGGAGTGATGAAGAGGTTGATGGCTGTCTTGTTGCCTTTCTTAGCAGCAGCAAAGGCCTTCACTCCTTTCGAATCTTTAGCCAGACCTCCGAAACCGAAGTACTTGAAACCTACGATACCACCGTTATTGATACCTGTGAGGTCCATGTTGTTATCCCAGCAATCCCACGTATCTTGCATCCAACCTGGGTTAGACATATAGCAAGCATAACCTGCAGAATAGTATGCATATGGATTGAGACCATAAATCATGAAACCCTCTGAGGTAACTTCTGCGCCTGTATATTCCGTTCCGTCGCTTGCTTTCGCTGTCCATACTTCGTTTGGTGCGTATGGGTCATAAGCACGAATCACGAGTTTACCACCGTCAGCTACTTTCTTCTCGTCCCATTCAATCTTCACTGGAGCCACCATTGACTGACGTGCATTTCCGAAACCACGTGGAGGACGATGATAGAACACATACCACTGTCCATTGATTTCCTGAAGACTTCCATGAGTGTTGTGTGCAGAGTTAGATGTGATGAGCTTTGTTCCGTCTTCGTTGGTTACGACACCACGAGAGTCAACCAACACACCACCACTACGCCATGGGCCGAGTGGAGAGTCACCGAATGCATAACGCAACGCAGAGTTAGTGCTACCAAGTCCGTAGTCAGGACCGGAATAACCTGAGAACACCATCACATATTTATTACCGACCTGACGGATAGATGAAGCCTCGAAGAAGTTGAACTCGCCAGGGTTCTGTCCCTTGTAGAGTGCAGGATATTCTGTTCCTTGTGGGTCGCGTACTACGCCATAGCGAGCACTGGCAGGAATGAAGTAATCATGCAGCTGAGTTCCCGGACGTACAGAGTACATCGTCTTCTGGTCGAGTTCGGCAGCCGTAGAGTGCTGGAATCCCCAAAATCCGTAAGCACGGAAACCGATGTTATAGTCAGGATCGTTCTTATCTGTGATTTCCTCAATGAAGATCGATGGGTCGAAATCAATGACACTACCGGGCAGACAGCCTGTACCCTGCTCGTTGGCATTAATAGGCTTAAATGGGCCATCAGGGCGGTCACTCTTGGCTACCATACCGATACGTCCCCATCCACGGCTATGTGGATAGAGGTAATAGGTCTTTTTGCCATCCTTACCCTTCACGCAAACGAGGTCAGGAGCATACATCACATCCCACTGGTTTGAAATGAAATAGGTGAAGATAGGGCCTTCATCGCGCCAGCTGGCAAGGTCTTCTACAGGTGCTGACCACATATGTACGTCAGGTCCGCAATAGCTATTCACACGGACATCGTGCGAACCGATGATATAAGCACGCAGTTTACCTGGGTTGTCAGGATCTTCAAATACACGTGGCTCACCATCGGGCAGATGTTCCCAAAGAGGAATATAGGGATTACCACCATAATGTGATACATAACGGTCTTTCACTGGAAGTTGTTGTTGAGCATTGGCTGTATTCATCGAGCCGAAACTTGTGATGGATACAACCATACTTGCAAGTAGTAGTTGTTTGCTTGTTTTCATGTTGATATTAATTTTTAAGTATTGCTATTTCGCAAAATTGGTGCAAAAATAGTATTTATTTTTGATATAAGGAGTACGAGAGTACTAATTTGCAAGTTTTTGTATCAAAAGTGAAAGGGAACCTTTAACCTCTCGCTTCTAACATCTCACAAATCTTTTCGTAGTCCATATTGTTGAAATCAGAGATAATCGCATGACAATAATCACGAATAGTCTCTGCGGGATTGTTGGTGGTAAGGCCAACCGTGAAGATGCCCGAAGCCATACCTGCCTGCAATCCGTTGAATGCATCCTCGAACACCACACACTCGTCAACTGCAGCTCCTAACACTTGCGCCCCACGCAGATAGCAATCGGGATCGGGTTTCGAAGCAGCAAAGTCCTCGGAAGTGAGAATACGGTCAAACATCGTCAGAAACTGAGGTACCTGTCGCAACACACTTTCCACTTTCTTCTGATTAGAACTCGTCACTACAGCACATTTCACCTCATGCAGTCTGAGGTCGGCCACAAAGGCCTCAGCACCAGGAACGAATCGATAGTCCATCTGCGCCTCCCATTCGTCCAATCCTTTCGTTATTTCGGCCTGCCATGCAGGGTCTGGGAAGTAGCGGTTGAATATCTGCGTGAGAGTCGTACCCTTTATCAGATATTCCAAACCCGGTATATCAGGACGATACTGACGAGCCATACGTCCCCAGAATTGTGTATATTGTCCCTCTGTGTCAACCAACGTACCGTCAAGGTCGAACAGAGCTGCTTTAAGTCTTTTTACCATTTACATTTCAATCGTTTAGCGTGTAGCGTTGAGTGTAAAGCGCACTAATCGCAAACCTCTAACCCTTTATTTCGACTGCAAAATTAGTAAAAAGTTTAGAGTTTAGTGATTAGAGGTTAGGGAAAGCTTGAAAAACTACGAATAATTATCAATTATCAACTATCAATTGACCATTTTTTACTATCTTTGCAGCAAATTACAACCATAT
>Ga0310786_10009074_pt1 | contig 12690 bp, 17 predicted proteins | sample AusTroGonzalo_MG_FD_203881 | JGI IMG/M metagenome (GOLD analysis project Ga0310786, IMG submission 203881) | Bovine rumen microbial communities from tropical cattle in Woodstock, Queensland, Australia - Gonzalo_03 (v2) (version 2) | ecosystem: Host-associated > Mammals > Digestive system >...
GCCTGCATATGCACACCTGTCAGATCTATTCCGAGCGGAATAGTCTTCACTCTGATAGGACAGAGGTATCCGTCCTTTATCGCCTCAGGAAGCGTGTATTCATACGCAAGGCTTTCATAGTATTCGCCCAGGGCTCTCATATCGCCTCTGTCGGGAGTAGCAGTAACGCCCAGCACCTTCGCCTCATCAAAATGTTCCAGTACCCTCTTGTATGTATCTGCAAGAGAGTGATGGGCTTCATCAACTATGATAGTCCTGAAGTGGTCTTTGCCGAACCTCGCAAGCCTTTTCTCCGTACCAAGAGTCTGGACCGAACCGACAGTGATCCGCTCATCGGATGTAAGGCAGCTCTTTTCGGCTTTCTCGACGCTGCATCGCATCCCGCAGGACTTCATTATCTTGTCTGCTGCCTGATTCAGAAGCTCCTCACGGTGAGCTAATACCAGCACATTCCCTTTCGCTGCCCTGTTTCTTGCCACGTCAGCAAAAACAATGGTTTTTCCGCATCCTGTAGGCAATACCAGGAGCGTCTTATCATGTTCCTGCCATTCCTTCAGGATAGCTGCCTCCGCTTCCTTCTGGTACGGTCTCAGCTCCATGTATCATCACCTGCCGCCAGCTTCGTAGCCACATAATCATAGTACTTGTCGATATTGTTGAAGTATGCCCCATTGTTCTTGGTTCCCTGTGTCTTTTTTACATGGCATCTTCCCTTCTTTCCGATTGAACCCTGCCAGTCCATCTTCACCTTCTCGCCGTGCTTCTTCATTCCTATCGCACGGAAGAAGCCCGACATCTTCCACTCCATTGACTCGCACATAGGGAAGTTCTCGGTGATGGTAGCATCGCCGACCTTCAGGGTCATTATCGCCTTGTTGCACTGAGGAAGCTTCTCTGTCTTATCTTGCAGGCCTCTTTCAAAGTTCACTACGGTGAAATCATAATCACCTTCCTCTAAAGTTACGAACTGATCGTCCTTCTCGATCTCATCATCCCAGTTAAATGTTTTCTGCTCTGTCATTATTTTTTATCCTCCTTCTTTGCCTTCTTAGGTTCTTTTTCATAATGCTCTATAAATGGTAAATCCCTGAAGTTCTTCTCAATATACTTTGAAAATCCTTCAAACTTCGCTATCAGAAACTCTCTGATAAATTCTTCCGGGTAGTCTTTCACAGCCATATCTCCCGGCTGTAGATCCTTGCTTGCCACTGCTGCCTGTACTTCCGCATCCGTAATCCTAGCCTTCTCCATCAGCTGTTTCAGATCATCGTAAGCTGTAGCTGGCTTGAAATCTATCTCTTCTGGTTCGCCTTCTTTGGGTCTGAAGGCTTCTTCCTGAGGCGTCAGCTTCCGTTCTTCCTTCTTTGGCTCTTCCTTCTTGACCGGCTCAGCCACATTCTTAGGGCTTCCCTCTATGATATGCCTGATAGCGTCATAGGAAAAATCCATCTGATCTGGAAGTCCGAACCTATTCTTTGCATCCCAGCACGGATGATGGGTGGCATACATAACCCTCTGTCCTCCAGTAGCTTTCTTGACCTTGGTCTTGCTCTCTTCCACTACCATAGTCTTATAATTTGCGAACAGGAGCATATCAGCCCATTCCTTCACCATAGGAGCCGCTTTCTTTGAAAGCTTCATCTCCCATCTGTCATAGGCGCCCATCTCATCAGGCTGTTCAAACTTACGCATCTGGGCATGTGCCGTCATCACAACATTGAAGCCTCTGTTTACGCAGTCTTCAAGCTTGTCGAGAAGCTTCTTGAACTCCTCCGACACATACACATAACCTTTGCCATAGCCCACATCTTCGATTCCGCTTACATTCAGCCTGCTGCATACTGCCTTGATGCACATCAGCTCAGCCCAGTCGGCAGTATCGACAATAATGGTCTTATAGCTTCCATCCGCCGTAGCCTCATTGATCTGCAGAAGTATGTCATCCCAGCTCTCTGTTTTCTCGAATCTCGCTACATCCATATACTTCGTGGAACCCTCAGTGTCTATGAATACAGATGAAGGGAACTTGGAAGCAAAAGTGCTCTTGCCTATGCCCTCAGGACCGTAGATAACGACCTTCTTCGGCATATTAGTTATTCCTTTTACTATCGCCATACATCCTCCTTATAATTTGATACCAAATTCTCCCGGCACATCCTCAACCGCTATGCAGTCAATAACCTCGCCTGTTTGGTTATTTATAACCTGATTGCCTTGGATGGTGCAGTCCTTCTTCAATCCTGCCCAGTCAACATCCTCTTTTACCTTAACGAACTCAGGCATGTTATTCGCTTTGACATACTCAAGAAGCTTTTCCTTGTCAGGGTTCATTTTCTGTGTAGGCTTTTTCCATACCAGGGAACCGCTCAGGAGCTTGTAGTTTTCCTGTGTCTTTGTGGACTTGCGCTCCACCGTCTGGAAGTACTCGTACATCTTCGACTTGAAGAATCCCGTCTTACGTTCCAGCGCCTGATCCAGCTTAGCTATCTGCTCCTGAAGCTCCTCTATCTCAGCCTTAGCTAAAGCAACAAGCCTGTCATGCTCCTCTGTTTCCTGTTTCACTATTTTAAGTGCCCATTCGCAAGCCTTATCGTCCTTGATAGTGAACCCTTCAGAGTTGTCCTCCATCTCCTGATCATCGTCCCAGATGTTATCCGGGCAGTTGTTACAATCTGTCATAACTATCTTCCTCCTTTTCTACATGTATTATTCCGATAGCGGAACAAATAAAAACTATAAAACAAACAACCATTTTCTTTATGCCATCAGCAAATGTGAGCGTATCACAGTCGATAGCTCCGGCAATACCGATAAGCATAATGAAGGATACCAATAAACCAATTACTGATGCTGCACCGATGATATCATCCAAACAGATGTGCTTCATGTCGCTCTCTTCCTTTCTAAGTAATCCTGAAACCTCACGGGATCGATATAGAACCTGCCACTAGGCTCTACCAGACGATATGCAAACTTCTGTCCTCTGGCATGGCACATATTTCTGACTACATCGATTTTTATCCCAAATTTCTCTGAGATTTCCCTGGCACTAAGATATTGCCCCATATTAGCCTCCTTCCTGCTCTTTGCGGTTAAGTCCATCCCTGAGAGCTTCAGCATCAGCTACATTCTTGTAGACGATGCCCTTATAAGCATCTCTGGGATTCACTGACGTGCTTACGAAGTACATCGGTGTCCCGTTCCTGTACGTCAGGATCACCTTCCACTTCTTCTCTGCTGCCATCCTGATTGCTCCTTTCATTATTTAACTTGCATTTATGCAAGTAGTTGAGCAAAAAAAATTGAAATTGCTCCCTCATTAGTAATCTTCAACTCTTTGATAATAGTATCAGCTTCTTCAATGGTTATTTCTTCCGGAGACTTGAACCTTCTGTATAGCCTATCCTTTGAAATCCCTGTTTTTTCAGATAAGCAATCAACGTTAATTCCCTGTTCAACCATCGTTGCTCTTAGCTTGTTGATGTTTACCATATCTTTCTCCTTTCTATTTTTTTCTTGCATTTTTGCAAGTATCTTTATTATAACACTTGTTTTTGATTTGTCAATACATATTTTTGCTTTTTTGCAAGTTTATTTTGTAAAATCTCAAAATTAGTATTGCGTTTTTGCAAAATATATGCTAGTCTATAAACTACCACAATTATATAAAGGAGATTAAAAATATGGATGTTGGGAAAAGAATAAAAGAATTACGTAAGCAAAGGGGAATATCAGCGGAAACGATAGCGGAACATCTAGGAACTAACCCTACTACTATCTATAGATACGAAAAAGGTGATATTGAAAAAATGCCAATAACTATACTTGAGCCAATTGCTAAATTATTAGGTTGTACACCTGGGTATTTGATGGGCTGGGAAGATGACAAAGGGAATAAGGTACCTCCCAAGGATCCCGAGCCCCGAGACCCGAACAAGCGCCCTGCCTGCTTTGACGTGTTTGTTGATGCTTATGCCATACCATTGCTGGGACGTGTCGCTGCAGGCTGTCCCTTATACGATGAAGGCAACATCATCGGGAAGGTGTATGTGTCCCCTGATCTGCATGATACGGATGAGCTGTATGCTTTAACTGTAAAAGGTGACTCCATGATTCCCAGGATTCATGACGGCGATGTTTTGATAGTGAAGCATCAGGATGATGCAGATAGCGGGCAGCTGGTTGTCGTACAGATAAATGGCAATGAGGGAGTTGTGAAGAAGCTTCAGAAGTACCGTGACGGCATAGCGCTGGTCAGCTTGAATCCTGCCTATGAGCCGATGCACTTCTCTAATGATGAGATCGAGAGCCTTCCCGTCAGGGTGGTAGGTAAAGTTTTGGAAGTCCGGAGCAAGATTTGAACATTATCAGGAGGATTACATGAGATACATTTATACTGCTGTTTTTACACCAAACGAAGATTCAACAAAATATTATGCCAGGATTCCTGATCTTCCGGGATGCATTACTACCGGCTCATCTCTTCAGGATGCCATTGACGAGATTACGGATGCTGCCGCAGGCTGGCTTATTTTTGCAGAAAACGAAGGTCTTGATATTCCTAAAGCGACAAAACAGTCTGAAATTCATAAAAACGAAAATGATTCTTTATTGCTCATCAATATAGATACTATTGCTTATAGAGGATCTAAGATTTGAACATTGAAAACTAGATAGTGCCTTTAATAGGGCAGCCGAGGACGGTTGCTCTCCTTATCTCTGGCAACAGGGAAAGGAGGTTATTGTTATGAGTCCATATGAAATTTTAATGGTTGTTCTGACTATAGCAATACTTGTAGTCGAAATTATAAAACTCGTATTAAACAATAAAAAATAGCCGCCCACTCTCGCAAAGGAAACGGCTATTCTTTAATTATTTAGCTTATTACTGATGCCGAGATAAGGTAGACGCGACCTACCTTTTCGGCTGTCCTGTTAAGGACATCACTGAAGGCGGGACTGGATAGGTCGTGGCTATCCTGCCGACTGCCTTGCTAAAGACATTATATAACACGTTTTTATGAAATGTCAAGAGGAAAACAGATGAAAAAGAAAAAAGGAACCAATGTCTACGAGAAAAAGGTCATGCTCGGACGGAATGCCGACGGTTCTCCGATCCGGAAGTCCATTACCGGACGCACACAGGCAGAGCTGAACCAGAGGATTGAGGAAGCCAAACAGAAATGGATGGAAATGAACACGGTAAGCGACGGAATCCTGTTTAAGACATATGCAAACAGATGGATGACTACCGCTAAAGCCGTAAGATCCATAAACACAAAGAGGATGTATCGGGAGACTCTTGACCGGCATATTATCCCCGAGATAGGTGATCTGTATTTTTCCGAGATAACCCTTGCCGACCTTCAGAAGATAATTAATGACAGGATGGACAAGTATGAGACCTGCAACAAGATAAGGCTGACGCTCCGGCAGATCTACGAGGCAGCAGCTGAAGAGGAACTTGTCAAGGGTGTCAATACAAAGAAGCTGGTACTGCCACCGAAACCCCAGCACGAAAAACGTCCTTTGACCACTGCCGAAACAGATGCGGTTCTTAATGCGAACCTTCCGGACGAACAGAGAATTTATGTACGGCTTCTGTATTATACCGGAATGAGGAGAGAGGAAGCTCTCGCCTTAGAGCCCGAGGACATAGATTTTAAATCATGCACGGTAAGGATAAACAAGGTTATAGTCTTTGATGAGAATACCCCGGTACTGAAACGCAGCGCCAAATCATCCGCAGGAAATCGCAGAGTGCCCATTCCTGCCGATTTTATCCCTGAGCTGAAAGAATATACATCTAAATGTGAAAAGCTTCTATTTCCGCAACAGAGGAACCCGGGAGAGTACATTTCAAAGTCAAGCTATAACAAGTTCTGGAGAGGGATAGCCGCAGAGCTGGAGAAGATCACTCCTTCAGCCGGATCACTTACGGCTCACAGGTTCCGCCACAACTATGCTACCCTGCTTCATTATGCCGGGATCACACCTAAGAAGGCTGCACAGTTACTCGGGGACAGCAGCATAGAAATGGTGATGCGCATCTATACACACCTTGACGAGGAAAAAGAACGTATGGACGAAAAACTTAACGATGTTTTCAAAAGAAAAACACCCCAGCCGGAGCCGGAGTGCCTTTCGGGAGGGTCTCAACATCGTTGAGAGTAAATGGGTAAACGAAAAGTATTTCATTCGACAAATTTTCGACATTTTAAAAATCTGACAATTTAAGAACCTAGGTTTTATGCGGTTTCCAAGACGTGCACTTCGACAGTTAGAATCATCCAAAATCACCCAAAATCGCCCAGATTTAAGATAAAAGAAAAGCCCTGAAATCGTTGAATTTCAAGGCTTTTTCTAGGTCTGCACCTTCAGGGGCTCGAACCCTGGACACCCTGATTAAGAGTCAAAATTGAGTATCTAATAAACTGCATGGTTGACGCATTTTCAAAAATTCTTTCGACAAATATTCGACATTTTCTTTTATTTCATGCGGATTATTACATATTAAATCGCATATCTTCATTGAGCCTTCCTTTCCTTCTCAAGGTCATCTATCCTATGATTTGCCACAGAGATTTTTTCTTCAATCACCGGCATACGCCTTGCGAAGTTGTTGTGCTCCCGGACTTCCCTAGTTAGCTCCTCGATTTTCGTATCTGTCACCGCCTGCGCCTTTTCAAGTTCTGCTTTTATCTTTGATTGCTGAAGTTCCATCTGATGCAGCATCTTGTCGTTGTTTGCCCTGTTGGTCAGGATCACGGCTACAAGGGAGCCCACGGCGGTGATAAATGTCGCCACAAGTCCTATCCAATCCATCCGTCATCCCTCCAGTGCTCTTCTTGTTGCGGGTCCGCAGATTCCATCAACCTCTAGCCCTTTTTTTGTCTGAAAATCCTTAATGCACTCGACTGTGCCCTTTCCGCACTCCCCGTCGATGCCTCCGCAGTCGTCAATCTTTGCCTGATAGCCTTCTTTACAGAGCTCGTACTGTACCCATTGAACTCCCTCACCTTTTGATATATAGTTCTTACATCCTTCTTTCTTTGCGTTAGCTTCCGAAGTTACGTTCGACGCTGGCTTTGCAAACGGGTTAGTCCGTGGCATTCCCTCGACAACTATAGCGGTGTGCCCTTTTGTCTTTGTCACGATAACGTCCCCATCATAAAGGGTTACTCCTTTTTTGTATGATATAGGCTTCTCAAAAAGTCCGGTTTTTTCCAAAACTTCGACCTCGTTTCCAGTGTAGAAGTCCGGAATCCTTTTTCCTGATGCTTCCTCCGTTACTTCCTTGACTAAAGAGGAGCAGTCACAGTTTGCCGGTTCTTTTGTGTCTATGCCGTGTTTATAGATGCTTTCCCGGTCATTCTGTGAATAGCCTATATTTTTGTTATTGCAGGCTACCTTCATCAAAGCCGCCATTGTCTTTGCGAGCTGCTTCTTTTTCGGTCTTAAAATGTACCAGCCTTTTTTGTTAATATAAAATTCCTGAAGCTTGACCTCTCCGGAGTAGTCGTCTGTTTTCTTCTGGAGCTGGTCTCCGGGTTTTCCCCCGTTTGCCCTGCCGTTCTCGTCGTGTACGGCATTACCGAGAATTATCTTCATTGTCGTTTTCCTCCTTTCCTTCCTTCTTCCCCACCTGCGTGCCGAAGTAGAAGGATATTATCATCGTGTATATAGTTAGATACTGATCAGGCTTCACTGCCTGGGTAATCCCCAGGTAGATAAAACCACCGGTCAATACAAAGGTTACGATTGACTTTACATCAATCAGTTTTGCTAATTTCTTGAGCATAACATCATCTCCTTTTAATCTGTGGTTTTGGTGTATTGAAGTATCATATACTTTAGACTTATGGTTGCATCTCGTAAATTCATTACTCCAACTGGGTTCCCAGTAAAAGACGAATAAGGTGTAACATTCATTGCTCCAAGATTTGCATTATAAATATCTATAAAATCAGCATGAATGATTTTCCAACCATCACCAAGAACAACTCCTGTGTCTACCCATGTATTGTATGCTACACTTAAAGGTGTATCAAAAACAAAAGTTCTTTCGTATATGTCGCTACCATCAATCCAAGTAGCAATGACTTGTTCTGTGGTAGAATATGTATGTCCACCTCCACCGCCTTCTGATGTTCTGTATTTACCGTTTTGATATTGAACATTTTTCCAAGCCATCAAATCACCTCAACTTTATAAGATTTTACATAAGATTTTTTCAATGTGTCGCAGAATATATTATATTCATCATATTGTAAATCTAATGCCTGATTGATTTCTTTTGACTTATATAAATTATTATCAATATAGCATTTCAAGTCATTTATTGTACCATTGTCCATATCCAATATGAATCTTACATTATGAAATGCCCCTCGATTTCCACTGACATCCAATGGAGCCGTATCGTTTTTCTGAATATTTCCATTATTCATCCAAAAGAAGCTATAATCACCAGTAGTTATGATTCCGCTTCCAGCTATAACTCCAAGAAGTCTATAACCCGTATCACCATACCTAATATGAATTGTAGTGTCTGTATAATTACCTGAACTATCATTAAGCAATTTTACTTCCATTTCAAGTATAAGCATCCTTGCACTTTGCAACGATGTTTTTGTAATTACACCATTAGTATATTTCCACGAACATATGTCATTAAAATAATAACTCTGACTACTATCATCGTACAAACCCATCTGCCCATCAACAATAGTTGGAGAAACTCCATTGTTTTTTAGTTGATTGCTTGCTGAAATATTGACATTTTGATGTGCCTGTGATACCAACTTAATCTTCGCATACCCATTTCCACTCTTTGGCTTGCCACTAACCGGATTTTCACTTGCTTCATTGACACTTTCAGTCTTTGTGCTTTCATCTGATGAAGTAGGAACATTATAGCCAACCATCTTCTTGTTGCTGAGAAGCGAATTACCAATATAACCAGAACCAGCACCCCCACCTTTTGATGATGTACCCTTGTAACCACCGTATAGACCGCCACCACCAGCAGATACATCAGTTCCGCTTTCACCTAAACCAAATGCATTACCTGTACTTTGATTAGCTGAGTTGTCACCGCTGCCGCTTATTCCGCCTGCTTCTTTCCCTGTGTATACAGTTTCACCGACAAGCAATCCACCACCGCCACCACCACTGACTATCAGTATGTCAGAAGTGTACGAGGATAAGTCTTTCAGTTGCCCTGTTCTTTTGGCTATATGCGTTGCTCCGCCACCGTTACTTGTATACTCTCCCACATTATCCCTCCTTCCTAAAATCCCCACAGTATGCCGATTTATGACATACTATGAGGATGATAAAAATTGTGTTTAATCTTCACAAATAAATGTAATATTCTTGATTTTCCAAGTACCCATAGTAGTATAAATGTTAAGGTATTCTGTACTAAATGAAGAATTATAAGTTATTTCATAGGTATGATAGTCATTATCATTTACATCTACTAAATAATCAGCCCCTACAGTATTACTTGTATGTTTTTGCCATACTTTTATTGAATCGCTATAATCTGAATTACTATTACCATTAAATTTGCCTAAAATAACATAGAATAAATCAAGCACATTATTAGAATATTCTGTTCCAGCAATATCAACTCTAATACCTATAACATTCTTTGCTTCTTTGAATTGGACTAAGAAATTCAAGTCTTTCTGAGATGATGGATTTGTAAATACAAATGCATCTGATGAATCTTTAGTAGGTATTCTTTCGCCATAAGGATTTAATATAAGATTATTATCAGTATGGAAATATTGGCTTAAATCGCTGAAATTCCACGAATTAGCGATTTGATAAGGGGAAACGTCTGTTACTCTTGCAATGTTATCAAAACTGCGTTCTATTCTGCTATTTCCACCTCCACCATATCCATTCTGACCACCGACATTGATGTAGAGTTTGTCACCAGCAGTCAAGAACACTTCGCCATAAGCATAAGCACCATAACCGCCTCTTGCAACATTTTCTCCGTCAGTAGCATTACCGCCCTGTGCTCCCCATGTTTCATGTGAATAAATACCTGTTTGTGGAGCTTCAAATACTTCTTCTTCGCCTGTGTATTCAAAATCCCATCCTTGATTGACACCAGTTGTCGCACTGGCTGAATCAGAATATGCTGTATTGCCGTTTGAGTCTTCGACAAAAATTACGAAATAATATGTGCTTTCTTGGTCTAAAAGCACCAAGTCAACGCTCGTTTCAGCAGGGTCTATGTCGACTGCTGTCCCATCTAAAATGCTTGCAGGTATGCTTCCTTTCTTTATCGCCAGCTTGCACGTTGTATATGTGCCGACTTCAAGAGCAGGAACTTCATAAGGCAAGGTTACGTTCAGACCGTCCACAACAGGCTCTCCGATTGTAGGCGCTGTCAGGTAGACATGAGTGTCGACTGAAATTACTTTAGTAAACCTGTAATGCCTTATTGGGTGGTCATTATCATCAAGAGCTATGCTGTAAGGGAATATCCCGTAATAATATTTTTTGTTTATCTCTATTGTATTGTCAACAAAAGCATTGACTTTGTACTGGTCTCTTGTTGTGCTGTCAGTGAGAAGAGTCCCACCCCATTTTCCTCCGTACCGATGCAAAGGCACGTTTCCTTCTTTCCTGACAACCACTGTCCCTTTCCAGTCCACCGGGACAGGATTAAATGTGGTTATGTCAACGGGGTCTTCCCACTTAATTTCAACCTGACCGTCTGATTTGTTGTAAACAACCTCAACATTGTCAGGCTCGTCAAGCAGGCGCAATCCGATATTTCTGATTACCTGCACGAACCATTTGGATTTATTATCGTCATAGAGTGATATGCCGCCATTGCCTGCCGTAGTCTCCGAATCCGTGTCGCCAGCATGCCATCTGTCATTATCGATCTGATACAAAGGCTGCTTCTTGTCTCCGTTTGCCTGGTATATATCTGTCATGCCCTGGATCCCGTAAAAAGTCCTTATAAGCACATAGCTTCTGAACCATCCTCTTTCCTCTCCTTCGTCCGGGAGCAGGCTCACGTTTATCCTGTCACCGACTTCGACGCATAAGTCACCCGATGCTTTTACATTGCAGGATTTATAATTATAATGGTTTATAACCCTCTGCAGCTCCTGAAGGGCACTCTCAACATCAGAGTCGCCCTGCTGCCTTCCTGCAAATACAAAGCTATCTACTATGGTATAAATACTTGGCTTTTTCTTGTTGGTGTTCCTGGTCTTAAAAAGTCTTATATTATTCTGATCATAGACATCTATTCCGCCGATTCCCCATGTGGATACAATGTCATGCTCAGTCGGTGGAATCCGGTCATCATTGACTACCGTCCTTACTGGAGCAGCATCGTACCATTCCATGGCTACGAACTCAAACTCCCCAGCTCTGTTTATGTTCCCGAATGCCCCGTTAAATTCAAGTATCCGCTTCATGAAGAACTCAAAGCTGATAGAATCACTCTCTATCGTCTGCCCTAACATGAAATCGCCATTGACAAGAGTCTGGCTTGAAGCCAGCACGAACGGCATGCCCTCGACATCGCTGAGATACTCAAAAAGCCCCATTTTGCCGTCATTTGATTCTTCGTCCGTCAGTATATCTATGATCTTATGCGTTAATCCATCCGCAAAATAGCCATAATACCAGTCTGTTATATCAATATCCTTGATGTAATAAAGCAGGTCATAAGCGGTTATGGAACGGACAAAGTTATTCTCCGAATACCTGTCCGAATTTACCGTATACCTTCCCATCTGAAAAAGGGTATCACTGTCATTGTTGAAATATAAATATACGTCTATTTCCTGAGTTGTCAGGTCTGTCGGAAGGTCCTCGTTATTCTTGAAAGAAAAACTGAGCTTTGCAGATTCAATCTTCCCGAATACTAGATTCCTGTCCGAGCATAACGATTCATTCAGCTTGATGCTCTCAGCTTTTATGTCATCATTTGTCAGGCTGAAAGTTTCTCCGCTTATCGTCGGAGGCTGCCCGGTGCTGCTGGTCACTGTCGCACCGCTGTCAACTATCACATAGTCAACAGCGAAGTGCTCAGCAAATAAATTTCTGTATTGATAATCTGATACCATAATCACTCCGATCTGGCATAGCCTGTCAATGTAATATTCATAGGGCTGTATATCCCGTCATGGATCGTGCTCTCAGCCTGGAGCACAGGGTCAATCCCTGATACCTTGCATCTCTGCTCTACATAAGCCCCAAGCCTTGGCACCCATGCTTTTACTATCACATCATCCGTGTTCGAAATCTTATTGGTCTCAAAATAGCCCTTGAAGGTCTCAAACATGGATTTTGTCAGATGAGATGTCTTAAATGTGACTATCAGCTTTTTGTTAGGATAATATTTTTCAACTGTTGCCCCGTTCGCATTCGTGAAGCTATTAGCTACAGTCCTGTTGTATTCCGCTTTATATGAATCCTTTGCAATGTATCTGTTCGGGATTTTTGTACTGCTGCCAATTTTAATAATATAATCATCTGTAGTCAGTGCCATATATCCCCCTTATCCGAACTGGACTGTATTAGTGCGCTTTCGCTCCGTCCAGCTCCTTTCTACGAATGCATCATACATTCTGTCCGGATCATTCTGAATGTTAACTAAAACATTTACTACTATCTGCTCCAGTTCTTCCCACACTGCCTGCT
>Ga0310786_10009076_pt1 | contig 12686 bp, 4 predicted proteins | sample AusTroGonzalo_MG_FD_203881 | JGI IMG/M metagenome (GOLD analysis project Ga0310786, IMG submission 203881) | Bovine rumen microbial communities from tropical cattle in Woodstock, Queensland, Australia - Gonzalo_03 (v2) (version 2) | ecosystem: Host-associated > Mammals > Digestive system >...
TCGCTTGGGCAGGCATCTGTTGGCCAGGCGCTACTTTGCACGGTCAAGTGCGAGGGGATGGAGGCGCAGGAATGCGTAGTCAAGCTCCTCCGGCCCAACGCCGCGCTCGCCGCCGAGCGCGAGTACGACATCTTCATGGCCGCTTGCGGCAACAACGCGAGCATGAAGGCGACTTTCCAGGGGCGGTTCGACTCCATCAAGGAGGAGCTGGACCTCACCATCGAAGCCGAAAACATGAAGCGGGCCGCCAAGACCTACGCCTACAACAAGGACGTGCCGGAAATCGGCACCTTCACCAACACGACGAGCGCCAAGCTCTTTGCGGGCGTCAAGCCGACTTCCACGGTCCTCATGCAGGAGAAGGCCGAGGGGACAACGGTCAAGAAGTTTGTCGAGCAGACCAAAGATCGCCTCGCCGACCCCAACGTGGAAATACCGCACCAGGAGCTCCAGGCGATCAAGGACAAGCTCGAAAAAACGCATTCGGCGCTCGTCTCGACTTCGTACATGTGGGCGAACGAGGGGCTGTTCGGCAGCGGCTTCTACCACGGCGACCTGCATGCCGGCAACTTGATGGTGGACGGCAACGGCAAGGTGACGATGATCGACTTTGGCAACGCCACGCAGCTCAACAAGGACGGGCGCACCAACGTGACGCGCGTCATCACCGGCGCGGCCGTGGGCAACGTTGACATCTTCCTCAAGGGCTTTACCGCGCTTTTGGGCGAAACGGGCAAGACCAACTACCTGGCCAAGGAGGCGGAAATCAAGGCCAAACTCGGCAAGGTCTTTGAGAAGCAGGGGCTTGCCGACACGGCGCTGCGCATGAGCGTGGCGCTCAACATCCTGCAGCTGGACTACAAGATCGAGGTGCCGGGGGCTGTGCACAACTTCCTCGAGTCGCAGAAGCGCCTCGCGGCGACGATGGACGAAACGACCTCGCTCCTGAACGCCGTCAACGGCAGGCTCGGCATCCAGAACGCGCCCAAGCCGATGTCGATGATGCAGTGCCTCGTGCAGGTGGTCAAGAACAACATCTCGCTCAATCTCCTCAAGACGATTGGGCTGGGGAACGCCAGGGGCGTGATGAACGCCATCCAGCAAGATCCGCTGATTGCCAACGCCAACAGGGCCCCCGCGCCCGGCCAAGGCGGCGGCGATGGCGTAGTTGTCATCCAGGCATGAACGGCCGTGGCGATGTTTTGCATCGCCGCGGTGCGGGCAGGGCAAGGGTAAGCGCCGTAATTAAGGGCAGAAAGGAACGCTAGAAAATGCCAGGACCAGGCGAGATCAATGGATCGCAGCCGTTCAAGCTGACGATTGAAAGCTTCAACCGGGCGAACAACGTGGCAAACGGCGGCGCGCGCGCCAATGCGCCGGCGGCGCTGAACAACGCGCAGCCGTCCGCCGCGCCGCAACCTGCCGTTGCGCAGGCCCGGGTCTAAAAGGGTCACGGGTCTAAAAGGGTCCTTCCGTATAACAGTAAATTCATCAGCAAGGAATGACGATGGAAGACGAGAAAGACATTGTGACAAGGCGAGCGGAGGCGGTCGAGGAACTGCGGGACGCTTTCGCGGAGCTTGAGTCCGGCGAGGGGCTGACGCACCTTGTAGGCGGCCACGGCATCCAGAGCCGCGTGTTCGAGTTCGCGTGGAGCGAACCCGCGCTCGAGATCTCGTTCCGCATACCATATGCCCGCGTCCTTTCGGACGAGGCGTCGCAGAAGGAGGACGACGAGGGGATCGGCGCGGCGATAAGGATGGCCATACTCCTCTTGACGACGGCGGGGCGCATGGATTCGGAGTCGCGGATAGAGGTCTCGTGCGACGACCGCGGCACGACGTATGCGGTCTATTCCGCCGACGGGGAGCTTGAGGATTCTGGCACGGACTGGGCACCGCTCGTCAAGCGCTTCGAAACCGAGCTCGGCAACGCCCCTGAATCGCTTTCAATCATCTGGCCGTAGGTGGCGCATAGATTGTAACCTTTTGCGGAGTTATGTGTAAACAGGATAGAAAAACTGACAAGGAGGAACGACAATGGCACTCGACATAAGTCTCGCGCAGTTCGACGCGATTGCTTCTGGCGACTTCAACGCCGGGCAGATTGACTACAATGGCTCAGGCAGCGACGTCAGTCTCAAGAAGGTCAATGCGCACGTTCATTTCAGGAGCCTGAACACTGCGACCATCGAAGCCAAGCGCGTCGTGGAGCTCAAACAGGCGTTCGTTCGTGCGATGGAGTCTAAACTCGGGAACGACAATGGGGCGATTGCCGAAATCCGCAAGTCTCTCGGACTTCCGCCGGACAACACAATGCCTCGTGCGCTCAGCTCCCGTATGATCGAGCCTCTCACGCGCCAGGAAGTCCGCGAACTCATCGACAAATACGTGAAACGCCCTGACGGATCAAACGCCCAAGCTGTCAATCAGGATGTTGTGGACAAGCGCAACACCGTGAATGTTGCAAATCAGAGGGCGTTGCCGATTCAAATCGGAGAGCAGTCATTTCGGATTGACAAGATGGCGGCAGAGCTTGAAAAGGCGAGTGTTGCGGAGCCGACGAAGTCGCAAGCCGCTGAAATTCTGAAGGTGCTCACCCGCCCGAACGGCAAGGTTGACGTCCCAATGCTCGTTCGTTCCCTTAATATCTTCGCTTTCATGGCTGAGAAAACTGCGGCGGCAGACCTGACGGAGGGAGCCAAGGACGCCGGAGAGCGTTTCTCGGCCGCGTTCGCTCAGGCGCTCGACTCGCTCGACAACGGAGCGCTTTCGCAGGTTTACCAGGGGCTTGTCTCGCGCGACGCTGACGCTCTCAAGAACGAACTCTCGCGCCGTCTCGCCAAGTTCGACCTCACTGCGGGGCAGGCGGATGTCTGCGAGCGAACGGCGCTCGCGATGGGGCGGTTGGAGGCGCTTGTCCTCTCCGAAATCGGCCATCGCGTTGCGCTCGGCAAGGCGACTACCGAGGCCGAGGCGCAGGAGATCGCCAAACAGGCACCAGTTCTCAAACATTGCGGAGAAAGCGTCCAGCGCAATCTTTCGGCACGCAATACGGCAGGCGAGCTCACCAGCGTCAACCTCGAGATTCTTACTTCTCGCGCGGCCTACGGCAATATAAACGAGCGCAATCTCGCAGGGAAGACAACGGAGAATCTCGTGAAGCTCGGCTTTACAAAGGCAGATGCGCACGACATCGGCAACATGATCCGCAAGAGCGAGCTTACTGTCAATGCGTTTCTTTCCAACCTTCTCGGGTGGCGTCCTGGACAAGATCCGAAGAATCCGCCGCTTTTCCAGCTAGGCTATTCGCTCGTTAATACGTTCGTTTCGAAGGAGCAGAAGGGCATGGCAAAGGACGCCAACGGCTATCTCGTGCGCCGTAATCAAGTGGAGAAGCACTTCTTCCCCGAATACGACAAGGTCCCTGAGTTCAAGGGCAAGGACCGTCCAATGTATGCCGCATTCAATACGGCGAAACTTGAAGGCGGCGCGGCGCAGAGCTATGGCGGAGTGGTCTTTGTGATGAAGGAGCACGTCAAGCAGCAGGCCACATATACGCTTAGCGATACGTTCTTCGCGCTGAACTATGATTTTTCCGGCAACAGCAAGGAAAAATTCCTCGCCAGCGCCGAGAAATACCTTTCGAAGTTGGTCAAGCCTGAAGCGCTTGCAACGCTTGCAGACAAAACCTCGGTGGTGGGCAAGGCGCTAGATCGACTTTTTCAGTTGCATGCATCAATGGGAATCTGCTCGGGCCAGGGATTCGACACCGATTCAAAAGTGACCGATGTCGCCGATTTTCTTTCTCGGAACCGCATTGATGGCGCACGTGAAATAGACAAAGACGACGTAATGGCCATTCTGTTCGACGCAATCGGCGTAAAGGACGAAGAACTCTCGCGCGTTGCCGGCTATGACAATATCGAGAATCTGCTTGTCGGGCTCAAAGACGCCGACCCGCTGGCTTTCGGTCTCGCGACTTCGCGCCGTGCGCAGAATCCCGATGCGCCGATTCGTCTCATCGGCGGTGAATATATCGAGGCGCAGCTTCACGGACCAATTGTGATTTCGCGGGACGTGTCGGAAATGCGCATCCTTTCCGATGACATTTCTGAACACTACTTCAGAATTGCCGAAGAGACGCCGGAAATCACTGGTGGCATGGACAAGAACGAGTGGATCGCGCAGCAGACCGAGGCCGATAAGGCTAGGCTCCTCAAGTTCGGTGAAGACAATGGCATCAAGGTGGTGTTCTATGGGGAGGAATACGACAAGAACAAGAGCATTTCACAAACGAACCTGGAGAATGACCTGATAGAGATCAAACGCCTAATGCAGAATGAGCTCACGCAATACTACAACGAGCTTGTCAATGGACAGGATGATCTGATAACCACTACCGGTCAAGGTGTCGTTTCGGATGCCGATGGCTCTGTTCGCGAAGTCTTCGGCGAAAAATTCGACAAGGTTCCGCAGTGGCTCGTTGATGCCGCGAAAGCCGCCGCAATCCAGAAGGCATCGGAAAGAGTCAACAACCTCACGGAGTTCTACGGCTACAGCAAGCAGGACGTCAGGGAAATCGTCAGCTCCACAATACAGGATATAATTGGTGGTGTTGTCGATAGCGTCAGTGTCGGTCATGAACTCGGGGTGACGGATAATGCGAAGCTGCTCGAATTCGCCCGTCAAGGACAGGAGATGGGAGCGACGGGGCCTCAGAACAAGGCATTCGTTATGGCGAAGGTCTTAGAGGAAAGAATCTTTGCCGATCCTCCGGCCTTGATAAAGGAAACGCTCGAAAAGGAACTCGCTGGCCGCAAGGATGAAATCGCATCATTGGGAATACCGGGCGGTTTTGAGCTCGGCGGCGCTGCAATTAAGCGCCTTCTCGCGAAAGTCCAGGAACATCTTGAGAAATTCGCTGCACGGAAGGGTGCAACATATTTAATAGACTGCACAAATCTCCTGAGCGACATACGCGAAAAGATCGTTGCGCCGGAAATCAATGCGAGGCTGGATCTTCTGAAGGCGCTTGACGGCAAGCCGTTTGTGAACGATGCCGTGAAGAATTCCTACTTCGGCTGGGTAATGAACGCGAAGAGAATAAAATCAGCCGAAGAGCTGACGGGGGTGAAGAACTCGGCAGAAGGCCTCTACACTGCATTCTCGACCGTTCTTTCGGCAGACAAGGATTTCGGAGTGCCGACCTATATGGCGGTGTTGCAGGATATCGCACTGCGCATTGTCGCGGCTGCCGGGGCTGATGCCCAGGCGAACTATCAAGGCGAGTTTGACGCCTTTGGCATGGATGATCGCAATGGATATATTTCGCGTGCCGTATCCGTTGGACTCGCCGCGATTGAATCGAGCATGGGCCGTGCGGCGCTTGAGAGGCTGGGACGCATCTTCGCCTCTCCCGGCTTTGTCGCGCTCTATTCCGCCATGTCGTCTGCGGTTGGATTGCAAATCACCACCAATGCGAACTTCGGCCTGGTTGAACTCTGCAATTCCATCCATTGGGGTCTGCTCGACCGTCTCACGAATAAATATGGCATTGCCACAACGCCGATTGAAGCCTATCGTGTTGACTACTCGCAGGTGGCGCCCAACATGCGCGAGATGCTTTCGCTCGTATCGCCGGAACTCGTTGATGCGCTTAACGACAAGATCCCCTATGCTCCACAGGTCGTGTTTACCATGCCGCCCGTAGGGAACGTGGCGGCCGCACCGCAGAATCTCGCCGCGCGCAAGAGGGCGCTCATGGGGGCGCTGCCTGCATACGGCGCGCATGAAAAGACGTTCGAGCACGGGCGCAACATCCATGGCCGCGGCCACGCGACGCGCGTGTTCATCTTCGCCAATGTCCTCGGCAACATCATGCGCGAGCGCGGCGTGAAGGTCGATCTCGGCGCACTATCCATCACGGCCGCCGGACACGACATGGGCCGCAAGGGCGGGGGAACGGACTACTGGGAAAAGGAATCGGGCGCGATGGTCGCGCAGCTCGCCACGAACACCTATCCCGGCGCATACGGCGATGAATGGCTGATGCAGGCGAATCTGAATGTCTCGGCAGGTCACGGAGCGGAAGCCGATGCGCAGCGTTCGGTAGAGGGGCTGTTGATGAAGGCGGCGGACTCTCTCGACTATACCCGCGTCGCGCCGCTGGAGGCAAAACGCTTCCACTTCCTCGAAAAAACAATGAATGTGGACGGGGTGCATGTAATGCGCGACGAGGGGCTTCGCAATGCGCTTATGCACGAGGCGGAGCTGCTTACCAAGGCGACGTCGCCACTTGCCGAGAAGCGCGAGGAGATTACGCGCCTCAAGTTGAGCAATGACGAGGACGAACGGTTTCAGGGCGAAGCCCTTGAGGAAGAAGTGACCAATGACGAGATCGCCCTCGCGCAGCTCACGGACGAACAGGTCGTCGAGCGCATCGAGAAGGAGATCCGCGACAACCCCGACAAGTATCCGATGCTGACCAAGTACTACCTCAATGCGGAGTGACCTTGGCAGTATGGCATAGCGCGGAGAATTTGGTAAAATACGGCAAAATGGGCGATCGGACGTGTTGCGAAAAATCGTAACCTTTTGACGAGTTGCGTGTAGACAGGGCGAAAGGAGGCAAGACAATGGGACTGAGCATTAACAACGTTTCTATGGACTACTTCCTTCGTGGCGTTGACGCCGCGAAGCCGTCCTCCTCCGCCAAGGCTTCCCCCTCTGCCAAGGCTACGGAGGACAAGCCTGTAGACACGACAGCCGAAAATACCGGAAAGTTGGTGACTCAGTTAGACGTGCTGCTTATGAAGGCCGCGAAGGCATCGACGAAGGGTCTCGACGGGAATTACTGCGTGGTCGATTGCCCGTCGTACTACAAGCGCGACTATCTCGACAGGATGTTCAAGTGACATAAACAAAGCCAACAGTAAATTCATCAGCAAGGAATGACGATGGAAGACGAGAAAGACATTGTGACAAGGCGAGCGGAGGCGGTCGAGGAACTGCGGGACGCTTTCGCGGAGCTTGAGTCCGGCGAGGGGCTGACGCACCTTGTAGGCGGCCACGGCATCCAGAGCCGCGTGTTCGAGTTCGCGTGGAGCGAACCCGCGCTCGAGATCTCGTTCCGCATACCATATGCCCGCGTCCTTTCGGACGAGGCGTCGCAGAAGGAGGACGACGAGGGGATCGGCGCGGCGATAAGGATGGCCATACTCCTCTTGACGACGGCGGGGCGCATGGATTCGGAGTCGCGGATAGAGGTCTCGTGCGACGACCGCGGCACGACGTATGCGGTCTATTCCGCCGACGGGGAGCTTGAGGATTCTGGCACGGACTGGGCACCGCTCGTCAAGCGCTTCGAAACCGAGCTCGGCAACGCCCCTGAATCGCTTTCAATCATCTGGCCGTAGGTGGCGCATAGATTGTAACCTTTTGCGGAGTTATGTGTAAACAGGATAGAAAAACTGACAAGGAGGAACGACAATGGCACTCGACATAAGTCTCGCGCAGTTCGACGCGATTGCTTCTGGCGACTTCAACGCCGGGCAGATTGACTACAATGGCTCAGGCAGCGACGTCAGTCTCAAGAAGGTCAATGCGCACGTTCATTTCAGGAGCCTGAACACTGCGACCATCGAAGCCAAGCGCGTCGTGGAGCTCAAACAGGCGTTCGTTCGTGCGATGGAGTCTAAACTCGGGAACGACAATGGGGCGATTGCCGAAATCCGCAAGTCTCTCGGACTTCCGCCGGACAACACAATGCCTCGTGCGCTCAGCTCCCGTATGATCGAGCCTCTCACGCGCCAGGAAGTCCGCGAACTCATCGACAAATACGTGAAACGCCCTGACGGATCAAACGCCCAAGCTGTCAATCAGGATGTTGTGGACAAGCGCAACACCGTGAATGTTGCAAATCAGAGGGCGTTGCCGATTCAAATCGGAGAGCAGTCATTTCGGATTGACAAGATGGCGGCAGAGCTTGAAAAGGCGAGTGTTGCGGAGCCGACGAAGTCGCAAGCCGCTGAAATTCTGAAGGTGCTCACCCGCCCGAACGGCAAGGTTGACGTCCCAATGCTCGTTCGTTCCCTTAATATCTTCGCTTTCATGGCTGAGAAAACTGCGGCGGCAGACCTGACGGAGGGAGCCAAGGACGCCGGAGAGCGTTTCTCGGCCGCGTTCGCTCAGGCGCTCGACTCGCTCGACAACGGAGCGCTTTCGCAGGTTTACCAGGGGCTTGTCTCGCGCGACGCTGACGCTCTCAAGAACGAACTCTCGCGCCGTCTCGCCAAGTTCGACCTCACTGCGGGGCAGGCGGATGTCTGCGAGCGAACGGCGCTCGCGATGGGGCGGTTGGAGGCGCTTGTCCTCTCCGAAATCGGCCATCGCGTTGCGCTCGGCAAGGCGACTACCGAGGCCGAGGCGCAGGAGATCGCCAAACAGGCACCAGTTCTCAAACATTGCGGAGAAAGCGTCCAGCGCAATCTTTCGGCACGCAATACGGCAGGCGAGCTCACCAGCGTCAACCTCGAGATTCTTACTTCTCGCGCGGCCTACGGCAATATAAACGAGCGCAATCTCGCAGGGAAGACAACGGAGAATCTCGTGAAGCTCGGCTTTACAAAGGCAGATGCGCACGACATCGGCAACATGATCCGCAAGAGCGAGCTTACTGTCAATGCGTTTCTTTCCAACCTTCTCGGGTGGCGTCCTGGACAAGATCCGAAGAATCCGCCGCTTTTCCAGCTAGGCTATTCGCTCGTTAATACGTTCGTTTCGAAGGAGCAGAAGGGCATGGCAAAGGACGCCAACGGCTATCTCGTGCGCCGTAATCAAGTGGAGAAGCACTTCTTCCCCGAATACGACAAGGTCCCTGAGTTCAAGGGCAAGGACCGTCCAATGTATGCCGCATTCAATACGGCGAAACTTGAAGGCGGCGCGGCGCAGAGCTATGGCGGAGTGGTCTTTGTGATGAAGGAGCACGTCAAGCAGCAGGCCACATATACGCTTAGCGATACGTTCTTCGCGCTGAACTATGATTTTTCCGGCAACAGCAAGGAAAAATTCCTCGCCAGCGCCGAGAAATACCTTTCGAAGTTGGTCAAGCCTGAAGCGCTTGCAACGCTTGCAGACAAAACCTCGGTGGTGGGCAAGGCGCTAGATCGACTTTTTCAGTTGCATGCATCAATGGGAATCTGCTCGGGCCAGGGATTCGACACCGATTCAAAAGTGACCGATGTCGCCGATTTTCTTTCTCGGAACCGCATTGATGGCGCACGTGAAATAGACAAAGACGACGTAATGGCCATTCTGTTCGACGCAATCGGCGTAAAGGACGAAGAACTCTCGCGCGTTGCCGGCTATGACAATATCGAGAATCTGCTTGTCGGGCTCAAAGACGCCGACCCGCTGGCTTTCGGTCTCGCGACTTCGCGCCGTGCGCAGAATCCCGATGCGCCGATTCGTCTCATCGGCGGTGAATATATCGAGGCGCAGCTTCACGGACCAATTGTGATTTCGCGGGACGTGTCGGAAATGCGCATCCTTTCCGATGACATTTCTGAACACTACTTCAGAATTGCCGAAGAGACGCCGGAAATCACTGGTGGCATGGACAAGAACGAGTGGATCGCGCAGCAGACCGAGGCCGATAAGGCTAGGCTCCTCAAGTTCGGTGAAGACAATGGCATCAAGGTGGTGTTCTATGGGGAGGAATACGACAAGAACAAGAGCATTTCACAAACGAACCTGGAGAATGACCTGATAGAGATCAAACGCCTAATGCAGAATGAGCTCACGCAATACTACAACGAGCTTGTCAATGGACAGGATGATCTGATAACCACTACCGGTCAAGGTGTCGTTTCGGATGCCGATGGCTCTGTTCGCGAAGTCTTCGGCGAAAAATTCGACAAGGTTCCGCAGTGGCTCGTTGATGCCGCGAAAGCCGCCGCAATCCAGAAGGCATCGGAAAGAGTCAACAACCTCACGGAGTTCTACGGCTACAGCAAGCAGGACGTCAGGGAAATCGTCAGCTCCACAATACAGGATATAATTGGTGGTGTTGTCGATAGCGTCAGTGTCGGTCATGAACTCGGGGTGACGGATAATGCGAAGCTGCTCGAATTCGCCCGTCAAGGACAGGAGATGGGAGCGACGGGGCCTCAGAACAAGGCATTCGTTATGGCGAAGGTCTTAGAGGAAAGAATCTTTGCCGATCCTCCGGCCTTGATAAAGGAAACGCTCGAAAAGGAACTCGCTGGCCGCAAGGATGAAATCGCATCATTGGGAATACCGGGCGGTTTTGAGCTCGGCGGCGCTGCAATTAAGCGCCTTCTCGCGAAAGTCCAGGAACATCTTGAGAAATTCGCTGCACGGAAGGGTGCAACATATTTAATAGACTGCACAAATCTCCTGAGCGACATACGCGAAAAGATCGTTGCGCCGGAAATCAATGCGAGGCTGGATCTTCTGAAGGCGCTTGACGGCAAGCCGTTTGTGAACGATGCCGTGAAGAATTCCTACTTCGGCTGGGTAATGAACGCGAAGAGAATAAAATCAGCCGAAGAGCTGACGGGGGTGAAGAACTCGGCAGAAGGCCTCTACACTGCATTCTCGACCGTTCTTTCGGCAGACAAGGATTTCGGAGTGCCGACCTATATGGCGGTGTTGCAGGATATCGCACTGCGCATTGTCGCGGCTGCCGGGGCTGATGCCCAGGCGAACTATCAAGGCGAGTTTGACGCCTTTGGCATGGATGATCGCAATGGATATATTTCGCGTGCCGTATCCGTTGGACTCGCCGCGATTGAATCGAGCATGGGCCGTGCGGCGCTTGAGAGGCTGGGACGCATCTTCGCCTCTCCCGGCTTTGTCGCGCTCTATTCCGCCATGTCGTCTGCGGTTGGATTGCAAATCACCACCAATGCGAACTTCGGCCTGGTTGAACTCTGCAATTCCATCCATTGGGGTCTGCTCGACCGTCTCACGAATAAATATGGCATTGCCACAACGCCGATTGAAGCCTATCGTGTTGACTACTCGCAGGTGGCGCCCAACATGCGCGAGATGCTTTCGCTCGTATCGCCGGAACTCGTTGATGCGCTTAACGACAAGATCCCCTATGCTCCACAGGTCGTGTTTACCATGCCGCCCGTAGGGAACGTGGCGGCCGCACCGCAGAATCTCGCCGCGCGCAAGAGGGCGCTCATGGGGGCGCTGCCTGCATACGGCGCGCATGAAAAGACGTTCGAGCACGGGCGCAACATCCATGGCCGCGGCCACGCGACGCGCGTGTTCATCTTCGCCAATGTCCTCGGCAACATCATGCGCGAGCGCGGCGTGAAGGTCGATCTCGGCGCACTATCCATCACGGCCGCCGGACACGACATGGGCCGCAAGGGCGGGGGAACGGACTACTGGGAAAAGGAATCGGGCGCGATGGTCGCGCAGCTCGCCACGAACACCTATCCCGGCGCATACGGCGATGAATGGCTGATGCAGGCGAATCTGAATGTCTCGGCAGGTCACGGAGCGGAAGCCGATGCGCAGCGTTCGGTAGAGGGGCTGTTGATGAAGGCGGCGGACTCTCTCGACTATACCCGCGTCGCGCCGCTGGAGGCAAAACGCTTCCACTTCCTCGAAAAAACAATGAATGTGGACGGGGTGCATGTAATGCGCGACGAGGGGCTTCGCAATGCGCTTATGCACGAGGCGGAGCTGCTTACCAAGGCGACGTCGCCACTTGCCGAGAAGCGCGAGGAGATTACGCGCCTCAAGTTGAGCAATGACGAGGACGAACGGTTTCAGGGCGAAGCCCTTGAGGAAGAAGTGACCAATGACGAGATCGCCCTCGCGCAGCTCACGGACGAACAGGTCGTCGAGCGCATCGAGAAGGAGATCCGCGACAACCCCGACAAGTATCCGATGCTGACCAAGTACTACCTCAATGCGGAGTGACCTTGGCAGTATGGCATAGCGCGGAGAATTTGGTAAAATACGGCAAAATGGGCGATCGGACGTGTTGCGAAAAATCGTAACCTTTTGCCGTGTTCAAGTGTAAACAAGGTAGAACGATTTAAAACGAAAGGAAAAAACAATGGCTAATGACATAACGACGCTCAACGCAAACTTCAGGGCGTTCGTGGATTTCGCGCAGGCGAAGGTGGATGCCGGAGACAAGGAGGCTGTCGCACGCGGCACAATCGAGAATGGTGCGCTTGCGGGCCGCACGATTACGGCCGCGACGACAGACTCCGTCAAGGGCTTCTTCTATTGGCGCCGTGACGAAGCAGACAAGCAAGCCAACAATGCGACGCGCGCACTCTTTAAACAAGCCGTAATCGACATGTTCGGCGGAGAGTCGAAGATTCCGGCGAAGGTCAAGGATGCGATGATACTCTCTGACTACGGCAGCGGCAAGCCGTTGACTGCACGTCGCATCACGGCGGTTGCCAACGCGATACGCGAACTTGGGCTTGCCAATGCATTCGAGGCGGAAGGCACTGAGCCTGGCGAGATGAAGCGTATAGCCGAAGAGGCAGGCTACACCGAGAAGGACTTCGCCAAGCTTAATATGGCCGCAACCCTCTACGTCAAGGCGTTCGGCGGCACGCTCAAGAATGCGCTTGCGCTCGCCATCGACAAGAAGAGCGAGGTAAACGCCGCGATGGAAGCAGGCGA
>Ga0310786_10009077_pt1 | contig 12683 bp, 10 predicted proteins | sample AusTroGonzalo_MG_FD_203881 | JGI IMG/M metagenome (GOLD analysis project Ga0310786, IMG submission 203881) | Bovine rumen microbial communities from tropical cattle in Woodstock, Queensland, Australia - Gonzalo_03 (v2) (version 2) | ecosystem: Host-associated > Mammals > Digestive system >...
TGCCAACAAACTCGGCCTCATCGATGCCGACGAGACGACCTTCGACTTCCAGGACTTCTCGCTGAAACTCAATTTCCCCACCCGGCACGCCGGCACCTTCTCCATCTTCGCCCTCGGCTACTACGACGGCTCCGAAGACAAGGCAATGAACATAGGCGACATCAGCACCATCTACGACGCCTCCCGCCAGAAAGGCAACATGTGGGGACTCCTCACCGGTGCGACACACAAAATACATTTCAACAATAAATGGACGTGGCGCACCACCATGGCCTACAACGGGCAGCACATCCACACCGACATCGGCTACTGGGGCCTTCAGCGTAATGCCGACAACGTCCTCACCACCCCCATCAGCTACGAAGAGCCCAAAGCAGTCCTCCCATACAGTGACCAGAAAATGAATGAAGACCGCATCCTCGTCAACACCGAAGTCTCCAGACAGCTCACATCCCAATGGCTCCTCCAGTTCGGCCTGGACTACTCACACCGCTTCTTCAACCTCGGTTACAGCAGCACCGACTACGTCTACTCCAATGCCCCATTCACCGACTGGGTCAAGACAAAAGGCAACACCGGACTCGGCAGCATATTCTGGCAAAACATCATCAAACCTTCCTCCAAGCTCAGCATCAACCTCGGCGTCAACGCCACATACTTCGCCTTCTCCAAAGACTTCAGCATCGAGCCCCGTGCCAGCATGAAATGGGATCCCGACGAGCGCAACTCCTTCTCCCTCGGCTACGGCCTCCACTCCATGACCGAACGCATGGACGCCTACTTCTATGAAGAAAACGGCAGGCAGGTCAACAAAGACCTCGGACTCTCAAAAGCCCACCACCTGCTTGCTACCTATATTTATAAATTCAATGACAACCTGAATCTCCGTCTCAACGCCTACTACCAATACGGCTTCAAAACGCCCGTCGGCATCAACGGCTCCACCTTCTGCTCCGTCAACCGCTTTATGAACTATTTTGACGAGCCACTCGTCAACGACGGCAATACCCGCAACTACGGCACTGACATCACCCTAGAACAATACATGTCCCGCGGCTTCTACGGCCAGGTCAACGCATCCCTCTTCAAATCAGAGTACCGCGCACAGGACAATATCTGGCGTCACCAGCTCTATGACAGGGGCTACACTGCCAAAATCCTCGGCGGCAAAGAATGGATGGTCGGCAGGAACAAGCAGAACGTCCTCAACATCAGCCTTAAATACACCCTCCAGGGCGGCCTGCACTACACCCCGATGGACCTCGACGCCATGAATGCCCTCATGGACGCCGGCGAGATGCTTGAACAGGAAATCTTCAAGGACAAAGAAGCCATGAGCTGCCAATACAGCCCAGAGCACACCGTAGACTTCACCATAAGCTTCAAGATCAACGGGAAGAAAGTCAGTCACACCATCGCCTTCGAAGGCCTCAACATCCTCCAGAACGAGACACCCTTCGCCCAGCGCTACGACATCCGCACCCGCACCGTCAAGACCGACAAGACTGGCCTCTCCCTCCCCAATCTATTCTACCGTCTAGACTTCTAATCTCCGCTTCCTCGTCATCCCCGACGACAACTCGTCATCCCCGACGAGCCGAAGGCGTGATCGGAGATCTCAGACACGGTTATTGAAACGAAAGCATCGCCTCGCAGGCCAGAAGGAGGTCTTGGAATGTCTTTTCGAAGTCGCCGGTGTACCAAGGGTCGGCGACATCGCGGCCGGAGCCGGTATAGGCCATCATGAGATGGATTTTCTTTTCCGGGTCGTCCGGGATGATACGACTGAGCCAGCAGAGATTTGATGCATCCATGCAAATGAGGCGGTCGAAGCGGTAGTAGTCGGCCGGGGTGACCTGACGGGCGCATTTGCCGTTGTCAAATGACACACCATGCTGCGTGAGACAGCGTTTGGCCGGCGGATATATCGGGTTGCCGATCTCTTCGGAAGAGACCGCCGCCGACTCAATATAGTATTGGTCTTCAATACCTTTGGCTTTCACCAATGCTTTAAGTATAAACTCCGCCATGGGACTTCTGCAGATGTTGCCGTGGCAGATGAAAAGTATTCTCATGATGATTATTGTTTCATTTGTAGAAAAAACATGATGGCACTTATGAGGAGATTGGGTCCGAGGCCGCTGTAGAAAGAGGCAGTGAAGTCAAGGGGAACACCGATGATTTTCAGGGCTATGCCGAGGCATGTCATGAAGATGACGATAATCCAGCCGCGTAGGGGGAATGAATTCAGGATAGAGGCCGGTTCGGGCTGGTTGTCAATCAGTTTTATGTATCTTTTGACAATTTTCCGGAACATGAAGAAGAAACCTGCGAGAACCGCGATGGTTATGGCTATGAGGACGGGGAATTTTTCCGTTCCCGTTGAAGCATAGGCAGACAGGCCCTTAATGGTGATGATGATGCCCGGAATGCCCCAGATGAGGCCGGCCGTGAGGTACAAGTGTTTGTGCTGCATGTTTATATTTATTGAAGTGCAAAGGTAGCGAGATTATTTGTATCTTTGACAATTCTAATCTGTAATGGACATGAATTTGATCGGTAATATCGTTTGGCTGGTGTTCGGAGGTTTGCTGTTAGCCATAGCTTATTTTATTCAGGGGCTGGTGTTGTGCCTGACAATTATCGGCATTCCGTTCGGGTTGCAGCTGTTCAAGTTCGGGATGTACTCGCTGTCGCCGTTTGGCCATGAGATGGTCTATGAGGAGAGTCAGCCGGGCTGCCTTACTAAGGTGATGAACCTTATATGGATACTTTGCGGATGGTGGGAGATAGCTCTCTTGCATCTGGTGCTGGGCATTTTGTTCTGTTTCACCATCATTGGCATTCCGCTCGGGAGGCAGCATTTCAAGATTGCGGCGGCATCGCTGTTTCCGTTCGGTAAAGAGTTGCGTTAGATTTGTTTATGCAGGAAAATAGGGAAATTAGAGTTATAAGAGCCGGAAAGGCTGGCGTGGCGGTGAATGTGCTGCTGGCGGCATTCAAGGCTGTTGTCGGACTGATGAGCGGCAGTATTGCCATCCTGATGGATGCCGTGCATACGCTGTCGGACGCGTTGTCGGCCGTGATTACCATGGCCGGCGTGTGGCTGGACGGCAAGAAGAAGGGACGCGGACATGTGTTTGAGAATATTTCAGCCGCGATTGTGGCTGTCATGCTGTTGTCGGTGGGGATTGCCGCGGGAGTGAGCGCATGGGAGAAGATTGTTGCGCCGGCGGAATTATCATCTTACAGCGCGATTGATATTGTGATTATTTCGGTGGCGATTGTGGCTAAGTTACTGCTGGGCAGACATTATGCCCGTGTCGGCCGGGAGGTCGGAAGCATTGCGCTTAGCGCAGCGGCCGTGGAGTCGCTGGCGGATTCGGCTATTTCCGCGGCTACGCTTGTCAGCGCCGGAATCATGCTCCGCTACGGCATTGACCTGGACGGGTATTTCGGCATGGCGATCGCGGCAGTCGTAGTGGCCGCCGCTGTCAAGAGTCTTTGGGAGATTCTCGGAGCAAGCTCCAAGGATGACGCGGGAGGCGTTACTCGTCATTCTTGACCCAGCAGGCTACACCGTCATTCTTGACCGTCCGCTATGCGCGTCATAGGGCCTCGCTAAAGGCCGTGAAGATGACATAAACCCCGAAAGTTTTTTGTCTAACTTTCGGGGTTCAAACTAATAAAACAGGAATTTCCTAAACTTTATTTATTCTGGACGAGACGGACGGCAGGATAACAATCTTTATTTTGTAAATAATAGTCCGGTGTGGTCCAAGTAGGGCCAAACTCCATAATATACCATCTATAAGCATTTAAACCTGTACTTGACCAATAATAGGCGCCAGTGCCGAGATTATCTACGGAGCCAAAATTACGCATGCCGCAAGCAGGGAGGAACACGCAGCCAGCAGCTTCATAAGCCTGCCAGTCGGCAGCCGAGATTGAGAAATAATTGTAGCTGGCAGTGGAATTATTAATGACACTGCTGGTGAAGATGCTCTTTTGCGCAGAGGAAAGCTCCCTACCGTCCACCCATGTATCGGGGAAAAGTACTATGCCGCACACATTGGCAACCCTGCCCCTGGCGTAACGGGCATTCTCAACTGCAAGTTCCAGATCGGTCTCGCGGAAGTTCAGAAGGTACATGTATTCACCTTCAGATCCACCTGTAAGGCAGCGCCAGGTGTTGGCTGGATCGATACAAAGACCATTGAAGATAAGGTTATTGCCAAAGTCTATGAAGCTTCCGTAAAGATTGTCGTTTTGCCAGAGGAAATCATCCCTCCAGGGACCCGTGATTGAGGCAGTTCCCAAATAGTCGTACTGATGTTCATGGAATTTCCACCCGGAAGTGCCGGAGTCATTAGTTTCTGTATCAACGCCTCGGCCACTGGTAATGGAGTTATCTGTCAAGACCATGAGGTTGCCACGGGAGAAATACACCTGCTGACCAGATGAATTGACGGTGAACAGACCGGGAACGGCTCCATGAGGCACTAAATCACCATAACCAGTGGGCGGCATAATAGCAGGACCAAGCTCCCAGTTGGCGACACTGGCGGTGTAGTCCATGGCCGTGCCAAGGATGAAGGTGTTGTCGGGGAACTCGGAGGAGACGTTTTTCACGAAGTTCTCAGAGTCGAGTGAGGAGGACAGGTCGGAGGAGGAGCCATTGTACAGCGAGAGGTTCGACATCGAGACGCCGAGGCCAGTGCTGAGGTTCAGGGTTATAGTGTAGGATTTGCCGGCCTCGAAGGTCTGACTGGCGGGGATGTAGACTCTCGCGACGGCATATTCATCTTCATTAGAGGAGGAGGGGTATATCTGGGCGCCGCTGGCGGAGGCCTTTACATTGACAAGGAGGTCTATGTAGTGGGAGGTGATATCAGGGCTGCTGCCGGAGGCGGCGGTGGTCAGGGTCACGCTCTGAGGGATGACATAGAAGTAGTTGCCGTCCATGACATTCAGGGCTGTGGAGGTCATCGCGGTGCCGCTGAGAGACTCACTGCTGATATCCAAATAACCATACTGCAGAGGGGTGCTGAGGGAGCCCCAGCAGGAGTGGAGGTTGTTGGAGTTGCCATAGTTGGCACTGACGAGGCCTTCCCAGTCGGCGTCGGATGCAGCGTTGGTGGTATTGTACTGAGGGAAAGTGAAGGTACCCACGGACTTGAAGCCGCCTATCTGCACGCCGGCCACGCTGATGTCATAGCCGGGGATGGTCTTCTGCACCTGGATGGTCAGGCGGGAAAGGGCGTGGTGGAGCCCCAGCTGCACGGGCGTGCCGTTGCCGTCACGCTGCTGGGCCTCGAGGGCGACCATCAGCTCGTCAGGAGCGTTGAGGGCGCTGCGGGACACGGTGAAGTTCGGGATGTAAGGCGAGAGAACCGGGGTGCCGCTATTGTCGACGACGAGGCTGCGGTTGGCAGCGTAGAAGCCGAGTTTGTAGGCTGGCCAGTAGTAGGGCGTGTTGCCCGAATTGGCGGTTGAGGAGCTCACGTCGCTGCTGGAGATGACGTTGTTGGAGAAGTAATATCCCGCATCGTTGAGTTTGATGGCGGAGATGTAGAGGTCACCTATGTTGCCGAGGTGGTCGTTGTCAACGGCGCCGGATTTGGTGGCGTTGTTGGCGAAGGCCTTGTAGGCAATCTGATCGGGGTCGTATTCGCGGGAGATGATGGATTCCTGCGCACAGGAGGCCAGTAGGGCGATGGCACCGATGGCAAGGGCCAGATGGATAGTTTTTCTCATAGCATTATTGCACACACTTGTGGTTAAAATTCTTCTTTGCGCACAAATATAATAAATTTACCCTCCCCACCAAATATTTTTTAAAGAAATTTGAGGTTGGTAAAAAATTTTAAATAATGCTATTTCAAGACTCTGGGCAGGATTATTTCTTCAGTTCTTCGATCATGGCCTTAGCCACTGCCGCCGAAGCGCCGCTGCCGCCGAGAAGGTCACGGATTTCGTCGTAGTCAGAGAGCATACGGGAACGATAGGCGTCATCCTCTAAGATGCGCCTGATTTCGGCGACGACATTGTCAGGTGTGAAATAGTATTGGAGTAGTTCGCGGAAAGCGTTTCTATTGATAATCAAGTTGGCGAGGCTTATGAAGCGGATTTTGATGATTTGACGGGCAACGTTGAACGTAAGGGCGCTGCTGCCGTAGCCGACGACCTGGGGAGTGCCGATAAGAGCCGCTTCGAGGGAGGCCGTGCCGGAGTTGATGACAGCGGCGTCGCTCTGGTGAAGGATGGAGTATGTCTGGTTGAAGATTACCTTGATATAGTCTTCCCTGCCCTGGATGTAGGGTGCATAGTCCGCTATTGTGCGGGATGGCGCCCCGGCGATGATGAATTGATATTCAGCATATTGCGGCAGGGCATGCATTTTCTCCGCAAAGGCGGTGAGACGGGGCATCATAAAGCCGATCTCGGGCTTGCGCGAGCCGGCCAGGAGTGCGATTGACGGCTTATCAGGCAGTCCGGTGCGGTCGAGGAACTCCCTGCGGCTTTCGCTTAAGGCGACGGAACCGTCAATGGCGTCAACGAGCGGATTGCCTTTATAAATATAGTCTACTCCTTTGCGGGTGAAGTAGTCCTTTTCGAAGGGAAAGACGATGAAGAGCTTGTCCACGTCACGTTTGAGTTTTTTGACACGGCTCTCGCGGGATGCCCAGACCTTGGGGGCGATATAGTAATACACTTTAAAGCCATGGGAATGAGCAAATTTGGCTATTTTAAAGTTAAACCCGGGATAGTCGATAAGGATCACGACGTCAGGCTTCCATGCCAGGATATCATCTTCGCAGTCCCGCACACTGCCCAGGAGTTTCCGGGCTTTGACAATGACTTCCCAGACGCCCATCACGGCCCCCTCCTTATAGTCATGCACGAGTCCCTCTCCCGTCTGGTTGGCTTTGAATACGGCATTCATGAGCGGACCGCCCCAGAAACGGATGTCCGCTTCCGGGTCCTGCCCGTAGAGTCCCTTCATTAGATTCGAGCCATGGAGGTCTCCAGAGGCCTCCCCTGCTATGATATAGTATCTCATCGCTTGAAATCCTGGTCAAAGTTGAGGGCCCTGAGGCGAGCGGTCTCCGAGATGTCGGTCTTGTCGAGATTCAGCGCCGTAATGGTGATCCAGCCTTCGTCGTTGAGACGGTGGTCGGCATCGGCGGTCTCGGCCTCGTCGTCAATAAAGTCGCCGACCATCATATAGGCCTTCTCACCCGGCTCCAGATGACGGTCATTGAGGTCGCCGTACAACTCTTCTGTAATGAAGTATTTCTTGAACACCTCCGGATCCCATTCGCGGAACTCTTTTTCCCAGTGGCCACGGCCCTGCCGGGCTACGCGGATGCCTTTGACATCTTCGGGTGCGACGGCGGGGAAATTGATATTGTACATAAGGCCGTAGACGTCGGGCCAGTGCTCCAGGAGCATTTCAAATATGGCCGGGAGATATTTCCTGACAACTGTGAAGTCGGCATCATGCCGAAAGTCGCAGAGAGACACGCCTATTGACTTGATGCCGTTGAGCGCGCCTTCCTCCGCGGCGCCGAGTGTCGCCGAGTAACAGGCGGCGGAGGCCGCATTGGAGCCATGATTGATACCTGTGATGACGACGTCCGGCTTCCTGTCAATGAAAGGGAGATTGAGCCCCAGTTTGATACAGCTGGCGGGGGTGGCATCGAGATATGCCCACCGGCCGGGCTTCTCATCGGGAAGTTCCTTGAAAGCCAGTTTTTTGAAGCCGAGCGATACTGCCATGCCCATGGCACTCTGGTGGTATTTGGGTGCTATCACAGTCACATCTCCGTAGGCCGACATGATTTCCGCGAGGGAATGAAGGCCTTTGGCGCGGTATCCGTCGTCGTTGGTTATCAGGATTTTCATATAATTCGTAAAAATTTTTTCTTTTGTAAATGCCCTCTGAATGGCGTAGAACGGTCATCGGGGCAAAATCTCTTGCAAAGATAAGGTTATTATCGAATTTTTTTGTACTTTTGCGACGCTTTTACGAAGACAACAAATGTTTAACATTACAATAAAGGTTATAGAATTATGGTAAAACTTGGTATTAACGGATTCGGCCGTATCGGCCGTATGGTATTCCGTGCCGCCGTTGAAAACTTCCCCAACGACATCGAGGTTGTAGGTATCAATGACCTCCTCGAGCCTGATTATCTCGCTTACATGCTCAAGTACGATTCAGTACACGGCCCTTTCCAGGGTGAAGTATCTGTTGAAGGCAACACCCTCATCGTCAACGGCAAGAAGATCCGCCTCACCGCTGAGATGGATCCCGCCAACCTCAAATGGAACGAGGTAGGTGCCGACGTAGTAGTTGAGTCTACCGGTCTCTTCCTCACCGACGAGAAAGCTCGCAAGCACATCGAGGCTGGTGCCAAGAAAGTCATCATGTCTGCTCCTTCCAAGGACGCTACCCCTATGTTCGTATACGGTGTAAACCACGAGACATACGCTGGTCAGGACATCATCTCCAACGCATCCTGCACCACCAACTGCCTTGCTCCCCTTACCAAGGTGCTCAACGACAAATTCGGTGTCAAGAGAGGCCTCATGACCACAGTTCACGCTGCTACCGCTACCCAGAAGACCGTTGACGGTCCTTCCAAGAAAGACTGGAGAGGCGGCCGCGGTATCCTCGAGAACATCATCCCTTCATCCACCGGCGCCGCCAAGGCTGTAGGTAAGGTTCTCCCCGAGCTCAACGGCAAACTCACCGGTATGTCACTCCGTGTGCCTACTTCCGACGTTTCCTTCGTTGACCTCACCGTAGAGCTCAACACTCCCACCACCTACGAGGAGATCTGCGCTGCAATGAAAGAGGCTGCCAACGGCGCTCTCAAGGGTGTACTCGCCTACACTGACGAGGCTGTCGTTTCAACCGACTTCCGCAACAACCCCAACACCTCTATCTTCGACGCCAAGGCTGGTATCCAGCTCGATCCTACCTTCGTTAAGGTTTGCTCATGGTACGACAACGAGTGGGGTTACTCCAACAAAGTCCTCGAGATGGCAAAGGTTATCGCCAAGTAATTTCGACGAATACATATCTCTATATAAAGAGTGTGACCGTTTGGCCACACTCTTTTTTTGGAAGTATATCGTAGTATTCAGGATATCAGTACTATTCCCTGTAATATTCCGCCACGGCTCCCCACTCTCCCACAGTCGTGCCGAAATCGACAGATTGACCGACGATGAACTCATCATCCGCAAAATCCGCAGAGACATCCTTCCGGAGATTAAGGAGCGCCAGGGCATCAGCCATGCCGACGGTGCCGTTGTACAGTTCCTCGAGAGCGCCATTGGTTGCGATCGACTCGGATACGCCGACACCTATATGGAAATCCAGACTTATCACGTAAGACTTTCCAGCCTCGAACGCATGTCCTCCGGGGATATACACGCGGGACACGGCGTACATATCGGCATCAGCCGGAGCCGGGTATACCTGGACTCCGTCCGAAAGTCTCTTCACATTGAGCAGAAGGTCGATATAATGATCGCTGATGGCAGGGCTGTTACCCGAAGCCGATGCTGTCTGGGTGACGCTTTGGGGAATGACATAAAAATACATGTCATCCATGAGGTTCTGGAATTCCGAAGTCAGCAGGATACCGGACAACGCGCCTTCGCTGAGATTGAGATAGCCATATTGAAGCGGGGTGGATTGTGATCCCCAGCATCCGTCGAGGTTGTTCACTTCATCGATTTGATCCTCCGGATCGGCATCATAGCTGGAACTGACAAGTCCGCGCCACACCGCATCCGAAGGTGCATTCAAGCTACTGTAACGAGGGAAAGTGAAAGTCCCTTCCGAGGAGAAACCGCCGATCTGTACGCCGGCGACTCTGATGACATAATCCTGGATGGTATTCTGTGCCCTTACGCTTATTCTTGATAAGGCATGATGGAGACCGATTTGCACCGGAGTCCCCGAAGGGCTTTTCTGCATAGCCTCCAAAGCCACCATTAGTTCCTCAGGATCATTGAGAGCACGGCGGGAGACAGTGAAGCCGTCTATGCTCGGAGTAAGCTTCGCTGCGCTAGATTCAGTGACGGTCATCGACCGGTTAGCCGCATAAAATCCAAGTTTGAAATACGGCCAATAGAAAGAAGTGCTGCCGGAATTAGCGGTAGACGAACTGATATCCTCACTCAGGATCACATTATTGGAGAAGTAATAATTTCCCTGGTCCAGGCCGATCGCTGATATATACAGACTCCCCATATTGCCGAGGTGAGAATTGTCCACGACACCGGATTTGGTGGGATTGTTCGTAAAGACTCTGTAAGAAATCACATCGGGATCTTCTTCCCCCGACATTATCATCTCTTTGGTGCACGATACCATAAAAGAGGTAGCGAGAAAGAGAAGAATAGTCATTCTATAGATTTTATTATTCACCGCATTAATGTTTTAAATCACACTATATTATCGGCAAATATAAAAAGAAAATTTATAATTACAAATATTATTCAAAATTATTTGGAATAATCCCGGGGGCCGAAGATGGTGGTACCAAGGCGGATGATTGTGGCACCGGCAGAGATAGCCATGGGATAGTCGGAGGACATGCCGATGGAGAGTTCAGTGAAAGAGGTGAGGGCCGGGAAGTTCGCGCGGAGACGGGAGTGAAAGGCGGCTATGCGCGCAAAGTCAGCGCGGATGACTGACTCGTCATCGGTATGTGTAGCCATGCCCATGAGCCCGCAGAAGCGGACGCCGGCGTATTCAGACGCCCTCGGCAGAATATCATTACCGATCTCCTGTTCCGTGAGTCCGCCCTTTGTCTCCTCGGCGCCAAGATGCAGCTCCAGAAGGACATCAAGCACCCTCCCCTCCCGTACGCACCAGGCGTTCACCGCCTCCAACAACCTCACGGAATCCACAGACTGCAACATGGACACATACGGCAGGACCAACTTCAGTTTATTGGTCTGTAAATGACCTATAAAATGCCACTGTACATCGGAAGGCATCTGTGGCACCTTTGCCGCAAGTTCTTGCGGGCGGTTTTCGCCAAAGAGCCTCTGTCCGGCATCATAAGCCTCCATGAGTTCAGAAACCGGATGGAATTTGGAAACTGCCACCAGTCTTACGCTTGGTGGCAGTTCTGATTGAATCTTATGAATGCGTTCCCTGATCATCGACGGTTTTTCTTGTTCTGTTCCATCTGACGCTGCATCCTCTGCGCTTCTTCAAGACGGAGCTGCCATTTGGACTTGGCTACGGGTTTGCCTTCGGACGCCTTGATGCGGGCCTCAATGGCCGCAGGGTCAACGAACCATTTGCGGATCACGAACGTCTCGATCATCGTGATGATGTTGGAAATCAGATAGTAGTAGCTCAGGCCTGAAGACAGGCTGTTACATACGACGAACATCATGATAGGCATGAAGTATATGCTCATGATGCGCATCATCTGGGCATTGGGATCGTTGCCGGACATCTGGCTGCCGGACAGTATCTTGGAATAGAATAACATGGATACTGCCATCAGCAAGGCGAACAGGGAAATATGGTCTCCGAGGATAGGGATCTTAGTACCGAAATCCACGATGCTGTCGTATGCACTGAGGTCATCTGCCCAGAGGAAGTGCTGCTGGCGAAGCTCGATGGAAGCCGGGAAGAACCGGAACATGGCCCAAAGTATCGGGAACTGAAGCAGCATCGGGAGACAGCCGCCCATAGGGCTGATACCGGCCCTGCGATACAGGTCCATTACGGCCTGCTGCTTCTTCATGGCATCCTCCTGCTTGGGATACTTCTCGTTGATCTTGTCAATCCAGGGCTTGACGGCAGCCATCTTGGCAGATGAAGAATATGACTTGTAGGCGAATGGAAGCACCACGATCTTGATGAATATGGTCATCAGAAGAATGATGATTCCGAAATTGGAAATGAACTGGTTGAGCCAGTTGAACAAAGGGATGATCACCCATTTGGTGAACCAGCCTATGAGCGAACCGCCTAGAGGGATAATCTTCTCGTATTTCTGGCCGTATGACCTCAGGGTCTGATAATGATTGGGACCGAAATAGAACTCAAAAGGCACGGAAATCTCCTTGCTGCCGGGCGTGAACTCCACCCTCAGGGCAGCATTGCATGACATGAGGTCATGCGAAGGGTCATCTTCTTTCTTGAACTCGATACCGAACTCTCCGGATGAGAACTCGCCCGGAGCGCGCATGATGGCAGAGAAGAACTGCTGCTGAAAAGCGAACCATGAGATCTTTGAGTCAACTCTCTTGGAACCGTTACGTCCGCCTCCGATATTCTCGGGACTTTTCTCGCCGGAGAAGTAGTAGTTCAGTCTGGAGTAGCGGGTCTCATTGGAGTATCCTTTTTCCATACGGGGTATGGTCACGTCGAAATCCACGTCGAAAGATGAGACATTTCCAGGGATAAGGCCATCCATGTCGACGAAAGACAGAAGGTTGTCGACATGATAAGAGCCTTTGCGAAGAACATACTTCTGCTCGATGTATCCGCCACCGGTAAAGGGAAGACGCATCACGACAGAGCTGTCGGAGGAGGCTTCGGGGATGTAATCAAACACGAACTTGCGGGTATCGACAGCCGTCGGAGCAAATATCGTCACTCCAAGGGAGGCTTTGCCGTCACGGAAGATATAAAG